>Ga0315901_10004723_pt1 | contig 16857 bp, 15 predicted proteins | sample LakEriMetagenome_10_FD_203761 | JGI IMG/M metagenome (GOLD analysis project Ga0315901, IMG submission 203761) | Freshwater fungal communities from buoy surface, Lake Erie, Ohio, United States - Buoy 2 MA116 | ecosystem: Environmental > Aquatic > Freshwater > Lake | place: USA: Lake Erie, Ohio...
CCAGGCACTGATCGCATCACGACGATGGATCCACGCAGCGATGAGCCCAACCATCAGAACGATCGCGATGCTGGCTCGCAGTGCGGCTGCTTCGGGCCCGTTGCCGTTCTCGATGGCGTGACCGGCGAATGCGAACGGGACATGACCGACAGTGGCCAGAGCGATGGGCCAGATCGCCTTGAGCACGCTCATCGTTCCGGCGACTTCGGGTGGCATGAGATTGTTCTGAGCGGTCGATGTCAACGGATCGGGAGCACCCGAGACGATGTTGACAGCCGCACCAGCCAGTCCGGCGAGAACGCCCGGAACCACCGCGATCATGGTGATCACCGTGTGATCGGGTGAGAGGATCGACGCGGTGACGGCGAAGACGATCGCACACGGGATGCTTGCCACGATCGACGCGTACGTGAGCTTGAGATACGACGGACCCCGTTCGACGGGTAACGAATCGGTTCGTTCTCCGTGATCGATTTCCTGGGCCAGTGGCTCGAGGAGCTCGAGACCGACGATGAAACTGAGCAGCCCTGAAGCGACCACGAGTGGCGTCGAACCGTCAATGACGGCGGCAGCCGCCGCTCCGCTGGTGGCCGACAACATCGCGATGCGCAGAACTCGGGTGACCGGGTAGCGAGCGATGCCGTACAAGGTGCGACGCCACTCGGCCGACCCACGACCGGCTCTCGAGAGTCGCAACCAGGGCCGGCGTCGACTCTGTTCGTGGGCGAGCTGTCGACGCAGAAGCATCACGGTCCGCAGATCTTGCATCGTGACGGCGAAACGCAACTGAGTCACGAGTGCCGAACGACGTGAGAGTGCCTCGAGAGATTGTCGCCCGATCGTGGCGACACCGACCACCAGAAGAGTGAGGGCAACCGCGAGACCGATCAGTTCGATCGGTCGTGTGCGCTCGCCCCACAACCCGAGCCCACCGATCGAATCAGCCGGACCGTAGGCCCTGGTCGGTGCGGTGACGGCTTGCCATCCAACGAGTCCGAATCCGATCACGGTGGCAATCGACTGGCGGAGACGAATGGCGTGAGCGATGAATGCGGTCGCGACGAACAACCCCCCGACACCGAGGCCCCACAGCGCGCCTCCGGCGGCCCAGGCGACCTCCGAACCCGGAAAGCGCCGACCCGCGAGTTGCCCGGCGAAGGCACCGATCGCGGTCGCGGCGAACACGATCGTTCGTATGCGCTGTACCGCCGGACGTCGTAGCGCTCGAGCGCGGTCGATGGGTGCGAGAAGTGCGTGGCGCACATCGGCCTCTTCGAGCGCCAGTGGTCCGCCCCGACTTCCCGAACGCAGTCCGAACGTGATGGCGAGCACTGCGGCCAGACCGAGCCAACCGGGCCCGAATCGCTCGACATCGGCGACGAAGTTCGACGAGGCCGGTTCACCAGCCACCAAGTCGGAGACGAAGAGAATGCCGCCGCCGTACATGAACGCGGCGAGATACACGCGATAGAGCGCCTCGAACCACTCGACTTCGGCCAAACGTCGACGTTGCCGAGTGCGGCGCAGTTCGACCAGTGCTCGAAACGACGCGTGGTGCGCAGTGCGCGGGTCGCGGTGCCGATCGTGATCGGGTGTGACTGATCCGGTCTCGGCATCGTTGGCCGGGTCGGCTGACCAGCCCGACCACGAAGCCACGAACAACTTGGGAGGAGCGAATCCGGCGTGTTCCATGGCCAGCACGTTCAGACAGGCCGAGACTCCGGAACCGCAGTACGCGATCACCTGGTCGGCATCGTCGACGCAGAGCGCCGAGTAGTGACGCCGTAATTCGGCGATCGAACGCAACCTTCCACCGTCGAGGACGTCCGACCACGGAGCGTTGTACGCGCCCGGAATATGTCCGAAGCGAGTGTCGACCGGGTTGGAGTCGCCGCGAAACCGCTCGGCCGACCGTGCGTCGATGAGCACCGCGCGGGACGTCGCTGCCGATCGCACCTCGTCGATGGACGCGAGACGCGCGTTCGGCCAGGGGACCGGAGTGAACCGCGCGGTCGAATCGATTAATGCAGCGCCCGTCTCCACCTCATCGGGATGAGCCGCGAGCCAGGCGCCGAATCCGCCGTCGAGGAGCGAGGCCGAACAGCCGAGCATGCGCAACATCACGACCAGTCGTCCGGCCGTCATGCCTCCGGTGTCGTCGTAGGCCACGACCCAGGTGTCGTTTCCGATGCCGACTTCAGTCATGGAGTGAGCGAAGTCGTCGGGTGTGGGAAGAGGATGACGCCCGTCAGTGGGTGCACTGTGACCAGCGAGGTGACGATCGATGTCGACGAACACCGCGCCGGGAATGTGGCCGGCCTCGAAAGCAGCCCGTCCGTCGCGACCGTCGAGATACCAGCGGACGTCGGCCACGACGATACGAGCCCCCAGGTTGCGTAGTCGATCGAACTCGGCGAACGAGATGACGGGACCCGGAGTCGAGCCGGACGACGCAGCCATGGCGACTGCCATCTTTCCACTCCGAGCCGTCATACTGGAACCAATGGACGTTCGTGCCATGGAATCGTTCACGTCGTTGCTCGCGATCATCGCCGCGAGTGGTGCGGTCGTTCTCGTGTTCGCGCGAGCGATTTCGTCGTCGTGGATTCCGGCCGCCGACTTCGTTCGTTCCGTTCACTCAGTCTCGACATGGCTGGCTTGGCTGGTGGCGGCTGTGGCCACTGCTGGTTCGCTCTACTTCAGTGAAGTGGCCGACTACGTGCCCTGTCGTCTCTGTTGGTTCCAGCGAATCTGTATGTACCCCCTGGCCGGCATTCTCCTCGTGGCTGCGTTGCGGCGTGATCGCGCGGTGAGGTGGTACGCGTTGCCGTTGCTCGTTGCCGGTGCCGTGTTGTCGTCGTATCACTACCTGATCGAATGGCGGCCATCACTCGACGGCGGAGCCTGCGGGGTCGGGCCGTCGTGCACTGACGTGTGGTTCCGCAGTTATGGCTTCGTGACCCTGGCGTTCATGGCCCTGTCCGGCTTCGCGGCAGTCGCCGCTTTGTTGTTCGTCACACCCGTTGCCGTCCGCGGCGACAGGGAAGAAGACTGATCGTAGAGAGCGGAGGAATTCGTGGTCGGAGAAGCAAAGAACGAGTCATCGATGTCGAAGTCGACCAAAGTCGTCATCGGAGTCGTCGTCATCGCGGTGGTGGTCGCATTGATCGTGGCCATCGCCACGAGTGGCGGGTCTTCCGATGACTCGTCGAGTAGCGGCGCCACCGATGGTTCGAGTGCGGTGACCGCCCCGGGTGCGGCGTCCGAAGTTGCGGCGGCCGAGAATCAACCGGTCACGATCGAAGGTCAGATCCTCGACCCGCTCGGTGACCCGTCGGCCGATTCGGCCATTGGTGCTCCTGCCCCGTTGCTGCGCGGTTACTCGTTCGACGGACGCCCGGTGACGATCGAACCTGGTGACGGTCGGTCGTACATGGTGGTGTTCCTCGCGCACTGGTGTCCGCACTGCAACGCCGAAGTACCGCGTCTCATCGAATGGAAGAACATGGGCATGGTGCCCGACGGCCTCGAGGTCGTCGGCGTGAGTACGGGTGTGGCCGCTGATCGACCCAACTACCCACCGTCCGAATGGATCGTCGAGAAGAAGTGGCCCTGGTCGGTCATGGCCGATTCGGTCACGCAGGACGCGGCGATGGCCTACGGCGTCAGTGGCTATCCGTTCTTCACGATCATCGGTGCCGACGGCACCGTGAAACTGCGCGCGTCGGGCGAAAAGAGCATCGAGGAGATCGACGCTCTGGTGGATGCGGCGCTGGCTGGTTAGCCACCCTCTACGGTGGGTTCGTGGATCTCGCCGAACTTCAGAGAATCATCGAGCTCACCTACGGAGATCGTGATCGCGCACGCGGTGTTCCGTCCACGGTGGCCTGGTTGGCCGAAGAAATGGGTGAACTGGCGCAAGCGGTCAGGAAGGGCGATCGTGCGTCCCAGGTGCACGAATTCGGCGATGTTCTGGCCTGGGTCGCGAGCCTGGCCAATCAGATGGACATCGATCTCACCGAAGCGGTCGAGCGTTATGCCGCCGGATGTCCGCGTTGTCACGCGACTCCGTGCGCGTGTGCGTGACCGCGCCCTCTCGGCGTACTCACGGATCGAACTACTGTGCCGAGGGTGAGTTTCGACCCTTCGACCTACGGTTTCGACCGCTTCCTCCGCTACGACGACATGGTCGCCTGGCTCGAGCAGGTGGCTGCACAGAACCCGCACCTCATCGACCTCGACACCTACGGCCACTCGTATCAGGGGCGCAAGTTGTGGATTGTCGCGATCACCGACAAGTCGATGGGTGATCATGATACGAAGCCGGCCCATTGGGTGGACGCCAACATCCATGCGGTCGAAGTCACTGGTGGTGTGGCCGCTCTGCATCTGATCGACCATCTCGTGCGCGGTCACCGCGCTGGTGATTCGAGAGTGACCGCGGCACTGGCACGTCGAACGTTCTACGTCGTGCCGCGAGTGAATCCCGACGGTGTCGAGGCGGCGCTGGCCGATCGTCCGTCGTTCCATCGGTCGAGTGTGCGCTCGTGGCCTTTCACCGACGGTCATCGTTGGCCTGGTCTTCACCCCGAAGACATCGATGGTGACGGACGTATCCGCACGATGCGAATCCGCGACGAGCACGGTGCGTGGGTCGAACATCCCGACGACGCGCGCGTGATGATGCCGGTACCTCTCGACGGCGAAACCGATCGTCCGCGCTATCGACTTCTGAACGAAGGTCGGATCGTCGATCACGATGGGTTCACGGTGCCGACCCCGCGCGACCCGTCGGGGCTCGACCTGAATCGCAACTTTCCGGCCGGTTGGTCGACAGCAGTTCTGGGCTCGGGTGATCATCCTATGTCCGAACCAGAGATCGACGCGCTCGTTCGCGCCGTGCGTGCACGACCGAACGTGTGTGGTTACAACGCGTTCCACACATTCGGCGGTGTGTTGTTGCGTCCGAGTAGCACCAAACCCGACTCGTCGTTGCCTCCTGCTGACGTGTGGGTCTGGAACGAACTCGGACGGCGCGGGACCGAACTCACCGAGTACAAGGTGCATTCGGTGTACGAAGACTTCACGTGGGACAAGTCCGATGTGATGAGTGGGGCAGCCGACGATTGGGCCTACGAGCATCTCGGTGTCTTTTCTTGGACCACCGAGTTCTGGGACGCGATCCATCACGCCACCGGCGAACGCGCCCACACGTTCATCTGGTACGAGGGTCCGACGACCGCTCAGGAATTGGCGGTGGCCAAGTGGAGCGATCAGAACGCTCCGGGTTCGTACGTGGGCTGGACCCCGTTCGAGCATCCTGAACTCGGGACCATCGAAATCGGTGGTTGCGATTTCTTCTCGGTCTGGACCAACCCACCCTTGTCGATGCTGCGCAAGGAGATCGAACCCCACGCCGAATTCGCCGTGTTCCAGGCCTTGGCCGCACCATGTCTGGAGATCACCAAGTTCGAGGCCGAGTCACTCGGCAGTAACACCTGGCGGGTGCGTCTCGGTGTCTCGAACACTGGTTGGCTCCCCACGGATGTGAGCAGTTGGGCTCGCAAGAACAACCTCGTGTTGCCCATCACGGCTGAGGTCGACATCGACAACGGTTCGGTTGTCGGCTCGCCGGCCAAAGTGAAGCTTGGTCAACTCGACGGTCGGATGTCGTTCCGTCTGAACGGTGGCGCGATGTCGGACGGAACTCCTGATCGGACGCTCCACGAGTGGGTCGTATCCGCTCCGGTCGGAGCGAACGTGAGCGTGAGCGTTGCTCACCAGCGCACGGGCCGTGTGACGGCGAAGCTCGTTCTCGGCTGATCCAATGGCCGATCAACTCGACTTCGAGGACGAGTTCGATGACGAACTCGACGATGAACTCGATGACGACGACCTACTGGAGTCGTCGGCGAACACCACGTACTCCATCTCCGAACTCGCGTCGGCCATCAACGGAGTCCTCGAAGACGGATTCGACGAAGGTGTGTGGGTGTGGGGTGAGATCTCCAGCGTCTCGGTGAAAGGTGGTCACACCTACTTCACCCTCGTGGAAGATCTGGGCGGCGGTAAGCGCGCCCAGTTGAACGTCAATCTGTGGGCTGGAGTGCTTCAGCGCATCCGACCGGTGCTGAAGTCGAGCGGTCTGGCCATTCAGAACGGTCTTCGAGTTCGCGTGCGAGGCGAACTCGACTTTTATGCGCCGTTCGGCAAGTTGTCGCTCACCATGCAGGAAATCGATCCGCGCTTCACGTTGGGTGACATCGCCCTTCAGCGCGAAGAACTCGTACGAAAGCTCAAGGAGTCGGGTCTGTACGACGCCAACCGACGACTCGAACTGCCCACGGTTCCGTTTCGTATCGGCCTGGTGACGAGTTGGGGCACAGCCGCCTGGGCCGACTTCACGAAGGAGATCGAGGGGAGTGGACTCGGATTCACGGTGTCAGTAGTCGATGTGCGCGTCCAGGGTGACTCGGCCGTGCGCGAAGTGTCGAACGCCATTCGCTATCTGTCGCGACGTGGTGACATCGATGTGATCGCGGTCGTTCGCGGTGGCGGAAGCAAGGCCGAGTTGGCCACGTTCGACGCCGAACCGATCGTCGACTCGATCGTCAGATCGTCGGTTCCGGTGTTCGTGGGGGTGGGCCACGAGATAGACACGAGTGTCGCCGACGAAGTTGCCTATCGCCGCTACAAGACCCCGACAGCCTGTGCGGCCGGCCTGATCGAGCGAGTACGCGAGTTCGTGACGAGTTCCGAAGAAACATGGGAAGCCATCGCGCGGGCCACGACCGACTTGCTGAACGATGCCAACGTCGAGTTGGTGGAGACTGCACACTTGTTGGCGAGCCGCACCCGTACGGCAGTGGCCCGTGCCGAAGAGCGTCTCGAGTACCGGAGCCGGCGGCTCGGTACCGCCGCACGGAGTCGCCTCGACAACGCGGACACCGCACTTGTCTCACGCGCTGAGCGACTGAGGTTGCTCGATCCTCGTCGCATCATGGAGCGTGGCTGGTCGATCACTCGAACTGCTGATGGTCGCGCTCTGCGATCGGTGGCCGAAGTGGGACGTGGCGATCGAATCGTCACCCAGATGGTCGATGGCGTGGTCACCAGCAGCGTCGACGAGATCTCCCCGGAGATACCGAAGTAGAGTCGGAGCAATGGCCAAGAGAAGTGATTCGGAAGTCGGTTACGCCGAAGCGCTGGCCGAGCTCGAGCGCATCCTCTCCGAACTCGAGGCCGCCGACGTCGATGTCGATGTCTTGGCCGAAAAAGTGGCTCGCGCCTCCGAACTGATTCGCTTGTGCCGTGACCGAATCGGCAACGCGAAACTGCAAATCGACAAAGTAGTCGCTGGTCTCGAAGACTGAGCGACCCGTAGCCTGTCCTCGTGACAACCGCGCCTCCCACTTTGTTGGACATCGCGCGTCGTGTCGAGAAGCGGATCGACGAAGTGTTGCGAGCCGAAGAATCTCGGTGGTCGGAGTTCGACTCCGACTTGGCTTCGCCGGTCGCCGAGATTCGCCGTTTGATCGCTGCTGGCGGTAAGCGCCTTCGTCCGGCGTTCTGCTTCTGGGGTCATGAAGGTGCCGGTGGAGTCGACGAGCAACGGGCCATCGACGCCGGGGCCGCCCTCGAACTGCTGCACGCCTTCGCGCTCTTTCACGACGACGTGATGGACGGATCCACGAGTCGCCGGGGCGAGCCGGTGACACACGTGGTGTTCGCCGACGAACACCGAGCTGCCGGAAGCAGCGGAGAAGCTCGTCGTTATGGAGAGGGTGTCGCGATCCTCGTTGGCGATTTGGCGTTCGTCTACAGCGATCGGTTGCTCGATGGTGCATCCGATCGCGCGCGCAGCATTTGGCACGAACTGCGAATCGAATTGAACGTTGGTCAGATCCTCGACCTCGTGGGATCGGCGCAGCACGAACGTCGTCGCCACAAAGCCGAGCGTATTTGTCGCTACAAGAGTGGCAAGTACACGATCGAGCGCCCGCTTCATCTCGGCGCCATGCTGGCTGCTCCTGATCGTCACGAGGAGTTGATACCGCGCTTGAGTGCGTACGGCCTTCCTCTCGGCGACGCGTTCCAGATGCGCGACGATGTGATGGGCGCGTTCGGCGAATCGGCGGTGACGGGTAAGCCAGTGGGTGACGATCTTCGCGAAGGCAAACCCACACCGTTGCTCGCCATCGCGGTCGAGCGAGCCACCGAGGCCCAACGCGCGATTCTCGATCGAGTCGGCCGCGACGACCTCGATGCCGATCAAGTGCGCCGAGTGCAGGACGTGATCGTCGAGTGCGGAGCGCTCGAGCAGATGGAAGCCACTATCGCCCGGTTGGCCGACGAGGCCGTGGCGGCTCTCGATCACGTCGACCTCTCTGGTCGCTCGCGTGGAGAACTGATCGCATTGGCCGAATTCGTGACGCGCCGTCAAACCTGAGAATCGATCCAATACGCTGATCACATGCGTGCGAGGTCGATGTCGATCGTGATCGGACTGTTGGCGTTGTCGGCCTGTGGTGGCGACGACACCGCCGGTGTCGATTCACTACCGCTTCTCACGGCAGCACCGGCGACGGCCGCACCGTCGGCCGAATCGACCACCACCCTGCCCGCGGTCGAGGAGTTCTACACGATCCAGCAGGGTGACACTTTGTTCGGTATCGCCAAGTCGTTCGGAGTGACTCTCGAGGATCTCATCGCCTTCAACGGCATCACCGATCCCGACGCGATCGAGGCTGGTCAGCGTCTGAAGATTCCGCCGGTGGGCGTGAGCATTCCCACCGTGGCTCCGTCGACCACCACGACCACCACTCCGTGACCCCCTCGAAGTGAGTCCGTAGACTGACGCCATGTCCGCTGGCTCGACTTTCTGGCCCAATCAGGATCACTGGTCGGTCAAGATCCCGCTGCACACCCCGCATCCGCGTCTGAAGGTGCTCGACGAGACGGGCTTCGTTCAGTTGAGCCCCATGCCCGTTGATGTTCCGTCGTCCGAGTGGGAGCGCCTCGAGTACATGGACTGGAAGAGCGGTGGCGACACCAACTTCGCGCCGCTCGCGTCTGCTGATGGTCAACTCGACTGTCGTGGTTTCTGGGACAAGGGCAAGACCGACAAAGACGCGCTCTGGACCTCGAACGCCGAGATGGCACCGACCCTTCGCCAGTACGTCGACTCGGTGGGTGCCAACTTCGGTCGCGTTCGCATCATCAAGCTCGAGCCCCAGGATCGCGACACCGCGATTCGGTCGATTCATCGCGACGACAACAATCGCTTCAATCCCGACAATGAGGGTTGGGTCGTGCGTTCGTGGGTCGAACTGACCCACCAGCCCGACAGCTACATGCTGCTCATGGACAACGATGTCGACGGATTGCCCGACCGTTCGACCGAGCGTCGTATCCCGTTGTCACGCGGTGCGCGATTCGTGGTCGACACGCAGCGTCTGTGGCACGTGGTCGTGCATCCGTACAACGTGGCTCGCTACGCACTCATCACCAGTTTCGAGAGCGGTCCGCAACTCGAGCGGTGGATCGACTCCCAGTTGCCCGTCGGCGTCTGAGTTTCAGCGTCTGACTGTCAACGCCGGCCAGCGGCGGCCAGCTCGGCGATGTCGCGCATGATCCGGCTGAGTTCGAAGTCCTTGGGCGTGTAGACGGCGGCGACTCCGGCCGAGAGCAATCGGGGGCGATCGTCTTCGGGGATGATGCCGCCGACGACCACCGGCGACGCGACGCCTTCTTTGCGCAAGTGCTCGATGACAGCGGGAACCAGTGACAGGTGCGAACCCGACAGAATCGACAAGCCGATCACATCGGGGTCCTCGTCACGCGCGCTGGCGGCGATTTGCTCGGGTGTGAGTCGGATTCCGGAGTAGATCACTTCCATGCCCGCGTCACGCGCCGCCACCGCGATCTGTTCCGCACCGTTGGAGTGGCCGTCGAGACCGGGCTTGGCCACCAGCAGTTTGGGCGGTCCGCCCGGAATCGTACGCACGAACTCGGCGACACCAGCCAGTTCACCCGACCGCTTGCCCACTGCGGCCGCCACACCCGTAGGAGCGCGGAACTCTCCGAACACGTCGCGCAGTACACCCGCCCATTCGCCGGTGGTACCGCCGGCCTTGGCCAACGCGATGGAGGGTTCCATGATGTTGGTGCCGTCGTTGGCGGCCCGACGCAGTTCGTCGAGAGCCTTGGCGACGGCCTGATTGTCGCGTTGACGGCGCCATGCGTCGACGTCGTCGATCGTTTCGCGTTCGACCGCGGGATCGACCTTGACGATCTTTCCTTCACCGGTGAGCGGAGAATTCTCCGACTCGGTGTACGAGTTCACGCCCACGACCACTTGTTCGCCGGCTTCGATTCGACGAGTGCGCTCGGCCATCGACTTCACGAGTCGACCCTTCAACACGTCGACGGCTTCGAACGCGCCACCGAGCGAGAGAACCTCTTCGAATTCGGCCCACGCTGCGTCGCGGATTTCGGCGGTTCGCGCCTCGACCACTTTTGATCCGTCGAAGATGTCGCCGTACTCGAGCAAGTCGGTCTCGAAGGCGAGGACTTGCTGCATGCGCAGGCTCCACTGCTGATCCCATGGTGTGGGCAGGCCCAAAGCCTCGTTCCAGGCTGGTAGCTGAATGGAACGCGCCCGAGCGCGCTTCGACAGACTGACCGCGAGCATCTCGAGAACGATGCGCTGCACGTTGTTCTCGGGCTGGGCCTCGGTGAGGCCCAGCGAGTTGACCTGCACTCCGTAGCGGAAGCGGCGTGCCTTCTCGTCGGTGACGTTGTAACGCTCACGACCGATGCGATCCCAGAGTTCGGTGAAGGCCCGCATCTTGCAGATCTCTTCCACGAATCGGATGCCGGCGTTCACGAAGAACGAAATGGAGCCGAAGACCTGATCGAACTGCTCGGGCGGAACCTGTCCGGAGTCGCGCACGGCATCGAGAACGCCGACGGCCGTAGCCAGTGAGTAAGCGATCTCCTGAACCGGCGTCGCTCCGGCTTCCTGGAGGTGGTACGAGCACACGTTCATGGGATTCCACTTGGGTGCGTTGTTGGCACACCACGCGACCATGTCGACGATGAGTCGACGCGACGGAATCGGCGGGAAGATGTACGTACCGCGCGAGAGGTATTCCTTGACGATGTCGTTCTGGGTGGTTCCGCGCAAGGCGGCACGAGGAACACCTTGATCCTCGGCGTTGGCCACGTACAGCGCGAGCAACCACGCAGCCGTGGCGTTGATGGTCATCGACGTGTTCATCTGACCCGGTGGAATGCCATCGAGCAGAGTGCGCATGTGTCCGACGTGTGCGACAGGAACACCGACCTTGCCGACTTCCCCCGACGCCATCGGCGAGTCGGGGTCGTAGCCGGTTTGTGTGGGCAAGTCGAAGGCGATGGAGAGCCCGGTCTGTCCCTTGGCGAGATTTGTGCGGTACAGCTCGTTCGACGCCTTGGCCGTGGAGTGACCCGAGTAGGTCCGCATCAGCCACGGTTCGTCGCGGCGCACCGAGTCGGGTCGTTCAGCCATGGGTCTCAGTCTGTCGCCCATTCGCGGCGTTCACTGCCTCGGACAGCATTTCGAGGTAGCGCGACCGGGGTACCGAGATGGCCCCGAGTGACGCCAGGTGAGGTGTCGACCACTGCACGTCGAACAACGAGAAGCCACCGGCTCGCAGCAAATCGATCAGAGCCACCAGTGCCACTTTCGACGCGTCGGTCGCTCGGTGGAACATGCTCTCGCCGGCGAAGAATCGTCGAATGCGCACGCCGTACACTCCACCGACGAGTTCGTCGTCGCTCCAGACCTCGACACTGTGGGCGTACCCGAGTCGATGGAGCCGCGAGTAAGCGTCGATGAATTCGTCGTTGATCCAGCCGTGATCGCGGCGAGGGTCGCCACACCCGCGCATCACTCCGACGAAGTCATGATCGAGAGTCACTCGGAATCGTCGACAACTTTTCTCCAACGAACGTGACACGTGGAAGCCGTCGAGCGGAAAGATGCCTCGCTCCCGCGGACTGAACCAGCCGAGGCGCTTGCGTCCGACCGGCATCGGAAAGAGTCCATGAGAGTACGCGTTGACGAGCGTGGCCGGATCGAGGTCGGCACCCTCGGCGACGATGTCGTCGGAACCGAAGGGAACACGGTCGAACTCCCATGCCGAATGAGGAAGATCGGATTGTGGAGCGGTGATGACACGCAGGTTGTCGTCGGTGACGACTCCGGTGCGGTCGATTGCAGTCACAGGGAGTGTTTAGCGCACGACGACGTCGAGCCTGATCGGTCAGTAATCGAAGAATCCCGACTTGGTCTTGCGGCCGAGTTTGCCGGCTTCGACCAGTCGGCGAAGTGTCGGCACCGCTTGGTAGTTCGGGTCCTTGAACTCGGCGTAGAGCGCGTCGAGGATGGCGAGCGACGTATCGAGGCCCACCAGGTCGAGAAGTGCGAATGGCCCCATCGGGAAGTTGCAGCCACCCTTCATGGCGATGTCGATGTCGGCCATGCTGGCCGTGCCCTTCTCGAGCATTCGCACGGCGTTGTTGAGATAGGGGAAGAGCAGCGCGTTCACGATGAAACCGGCGTGGTCCTGCACCTGCACCGGCTGCTTGCCCACCTGCTCGGCAAAGGCAGTGGCCCGGGCGATGGTGTCGTCGGACGCCGTCAGCGGACGAATGATCTCGACCAGCGACATCGTGGTCGCTGGATTGAAGAAGTGGATGCCGCACACCGACTCCGGCCGCTTCGTGGTGGTGGCGATCTCCATCACCGACAGCGTCGACGTGTTGGTGGCCAACAGAGCGTCCGGTCGGGCGATGCGATCGAGTTCGACGAAGAGCTCTTTCTTGGTGGCCATGTCTTCGACCACGCTCTCGATGATGAGGTCGCAGTCGGCCAAACCGTCGAGTTCGGTGACAACCGAGATGCGCGACTGGATCGCGCGCGCGTCGTCGTCAGTCAACTTGCCGCGCTCCACCTGCTTGGCGAGTCCCTTGGCCACACCGGCCAGTACGGCTTCGCCCGTGCTCGCTGCGCGTGTGCGCACCACCGCATCGATGCCGGCTCGGGCCGCCACTTCGGCCAGACCCGAACCCATGATTCCGGATCCCACGATGCCGACACGTGTGATGGGTGAGTGAGAGGTGGCCGAGGTGTTCACGATGCTCCGTTCTGTCTTGGGCTCACCATAGTTACCGTCGGGTAACAACGGCGATCCGGACGGCGGACCGAGCCCGGGGCGTACAGTCGGGGCATGCCGGGAACCGTGGTTCTGCAGGGTGGAGGCCCGTTCAGCCTCCATGACGACCTCGACCGCCGCCTCCTCTCCGCGGTGGGGGCCGAGCGGGTGGTGGTCCTGCCCACCGCCGACGCTTTCGAGCGCCCGGAGGTGTTGATTGCGGCAGGTATGTCGTGGGCCGAGCGGCTCGAGATCGACATCGACGTGTTGATGGTGATGAGTCGCCCCGAAGCCATGGATGCGGGCGCGGCCGATGTGGTTCGCTCGGCGCGAGCGGTGTGGTTGGTGGGTGACAACCCGATCCACCTGCGCAGCGTCGTCAAGGACACTCCGGTGTGGGAAGCGTTGTTGGCCGTGCTGGCGGCGGGCGGCGTCGTGGTGGGAGCCGGGCCGTCAGCGTCGGCTCTGTGTGACCCCATGATCGACCCGCGCGGTGGTGCGCTCGCGCTCGGACTCGGACTCGTGAAGGGTCTTGCACTCGTGTCGCAGTCGGAGACCGTGACCGCCGATCGTCAAGCGAGGGCCCGCAAGTTGGCCAACGTTCCGTTGGTGTTCTTGCCGTCGTCGTCGGCTCTCGTGCGAACTGACTCGGGTTGGGAGAACATCGGCTCCCACGAGTTGGTCGGCAACCTGCCGATCTGATCGTCGCGATGTCGGGAGTCGTACGCCTGGGTGTGATCGGCACCGGGATGATGGGATGCGAGCACATCCGCAACGTCGTCGCTCTCGATGGTGCCGAGATCACCGCGGTGAGCGATCCGCATCCACCATCCCTCGAATGGGCCCGCATGAACCTGGGCGACGTTCGCGTGGCCGAGTTCGCCGATCACCGTGATCTCCTGGCGTCCGGTCTCGTCGACGCCGTGATCGTGGCCTCACCCAACTTCACTCATGCTTCGGTGTTGAACGACGTGTACGCGACCGACTTGCCGGTGCTGGTGGAGAAGCCGATGTGCACCACGATCGACGACTGCAGCGCGATCGTTCGTGCGGCCTCGGAACGTCGTGCGATCACGTGGGTGGGTCTCGAGTACCGCTACATGGCACCCATCGCCGCCCTGGTGTCGCAGGTGAGGTCGGGGCGGATCGGAGACGTGAAGATGATCGCGATTCGTGAGCATCGCTTTCCGTTCTTGGTGAAGGTCGACAACTGGAACCGATTCAGTCGCAACACGGGAGGCACTCTGGTGGAGAAGTGCTGCCACTTCTTCGACCTGATGAATCTGGTCGCCGATTCGCGTCCTCGGCGTGTGATCGCCAGCGGAGGCCAGGACGTGAATCACCTTGATGAGGTCTACGACGGCGAGCGCTCCGACATCCTCGACAATGCATTCGTGATCGTCGAATACGACAACGGAATTCGCGCCAATCTCGATCTGTGCATGTTCGCCGAAGCATCCCGTAACGAGCAGGAACTCTCCGTGGTGGGCACGCTCGGAAAAGTCGAAGCCGCTGTCCCGGGTGACGGTTCGATCTGGGTGGGTGAGCGGTCCGAGCGTTCACTGACGTCGGTCGCGGCTCCCATCGACGATCGAGTTGCGCACGTGGGTTTCCACTTCGGCGCGAGTTTCATCGAGGTGTCGCGCTTCTGCGATGCCATTCGCAACGGCAGCGAGCCCGACGTGGACGTGAACGCAGGACTGTGGTCGGTGGCCGTCGGTGTGGCGGCTCATCGCTCGATCGACGAAGGTCGACCCGTGCTGATCGACGAACTCGGAATGTGAGTCGATCAGGCCTCGGTGACGGTGACCGAGACGATTTCGATCTTCTCCTTCGGCGGAACTCCGTTGTTGGCCGGATTGCCGAGTGAGTCGAGAACGGCCACCACGTCGAGTCCTTCGGTGACCTTGCCGAACAACGAGTAGTTGGGCGGAAGCGCCGCACCATCGGAGCCGGTGATCACGAAGAACTGGCTGCCGTTGGTATTGGGGCCCGAGTTGGCCATGGCGATCGAACCGATCTCGTACTCGCCGTCTGAGGGCAACTCGTCGGCGAACCGATAGCCCGGTCCACCGGTTCCGGACGCGGTGGGATCACCGCACTGCACGACGAAGTTGGGGATGGCGCGGTGGCACTCGGTGCCGTCGAAGTACTTGAAGCGAGCCAAGTTCACGAAGTTGTTCACGGTGCCGGGCGCCCTGGTCGGATCGAGGGTGATGGTGAACTCGCCCTTGTTGGTGACGACCGTGGCGGTGTAGGTCTTGGTCGCGTCGATGCACAACTGCGGAGCGTCATCGAACGAGCGAGTTTGGGTGGCCGACCCGTCGGTGGGCGCGCATTCGCCGGCGCCGTACGTGAATCCAGCCGGGGCAACGGTTGTGTCAGGTGCGCCTGAATCTCCGGGTGCGGCCGAATCGATCGGTGCCGACGAATCGGCCGGCGGGAACAAATCGGACGGAATCGTGTCGAGCGGTGACGGGGTGGTGGCCGTGTCGTCGTCGCCACCCGTGAGGAAAGCGATCAAGAAGACGAGCGCAAGAACGCCGACGACAGCGGCGGCGATCTTCAGCGAACGTCGCTTGGACTGGCGGCGACGCTCGGCCTGAGCCTGCAGCTGCCGACCCATCTCACGGTTCTGCTTCTTCCGTTCACGTTTTGCGGTGCCCACGAAGAGGAAAGGCTAGTAGCCTGCGGTCTCCGTGACCCTCATCGTTCAGAAGTTCGGAGGCACTTCCGTCGCCGATCCCGAGCGGATCCGCGCGGTGGCCGAACACGTGGCCTTCACCAAGCGTCATGGTGCCGATGTCGTGGTCGTGGTGTCGGCGATGGGCAAGTCGACCGACAACCTCATCAAGTTGGCGAACGAAGTGTCGTCCACCCAGCCGGGTCGTGAACTCGACATGCTGCTCACCACTGGTGAGCGCATCTCCATGGCGTTGCTCTGCATGGCATTGGCCGACATCGGCGTGGAAGCGATGAGCTTCACCGGCAGCCAGGTGGGCATCATCACCGACACTGTGCACACCAAGGCCAAGATCCTCGAGGTGAAGGGTGATCGGGTGCGCGACGCTTTGGCCGCCGGCAAAGTCGCCGTGGTCGCGGGTTTCCAGGGAGTGAGCACCGATCGCGAAGTCACCACGCTCGGTCGCGGCGGATCCGATACCACTGCCGTTGCCCTCGCGGCGGCTCTCGCTGCCGATAGTTGCGAGATCTACACCGATGTCACCGGCGTGTTCTCGGCCGATCCACGCATCGTTCCGCAAGCGCGCAAATTGATGCACGTCAATTTCGACGAGATGCTCGAGATGGCTGGAGCTGGTAGCAAAGTTCTCGCTCTGCGCTCGGTCGAGTTCGCCCGTAACCACAATGTCCCCATCCAAGTCCGCTCGAGCTTCACATGGGAGCCGGGCACCTGGGTCACGAGTCAGGAGCCGTCGATGGAAGATCCCATCATCTCCGGTGTCGTCACCGACGTCAGCGAAGCGAAGGTCATGGTGCGCAAGGTGCCCGACCGTCCGGGAGTTTCCGCATCGTTGTTCGAGCCGCTCGCGCAGTCGAACGTGAACGTCGACATGATCGTTCAGAACACGTCGGTCGATGGCACCACTGACATCAGCTTCACCGTGCCGAAGGCCGACATGAAGGTCGCCCAGGGAAT
>Ga0315901_10004726_pt1 | contig 16854 bp, 16 predicted proteins | sample LakEriMetagenome_10_FD_203761 | JGI IMG/M metagenome (GOLD analysis project Ga0315901, IMG submission 203761) | Freshwater fungal communities from buoy surface, Lake Erie, Ohio, United States - Buoy 2 MA116 | ecosystem: Environmental > Aquatic > Freshwater > Lake | place: USA: Lake Erie, Ohio...
ACGGGCGATATGGGATTTGGTGCCGCAAAGACCTATGACTTAGAAGTCTGGCTGCCATCGCAGAAGGCCTATCGTGAGATCTCCTCGGTGAGCAACTGCGAGTCCTTCCAGGCCCGCCGCATGCAGGCACGGATGCGCAAGCCACTCGAAGGCGGCAAGACCCGCACAGAGCTGGTCCACACGCTCAACGGTTCGGGCGTTGCGGTGGGCCGGGCCTTGGTGGCGGTGCTTGAAAACCATCAGCAGGCCGATGGCAGCGTGGTGCTGCCCGAGGCCCTTGCCCCCTATATGGCTGAGAAGATGGTGCTTACGCCTGCCGTCCGCTAGGCCCAAAGCAGAGCGCAGCCGGGATGCGGTGTTCATGGCCGCTGCCAGCGGCCGAAGATTTGATACAAAGAATGTGTTTTTAAAGAATTTTTTGTCACAAAAGGAGGCCGACCATGGCCCAGCCCCGCGTCTATGAAATTGATGGCCTCACGCCCGTCGTGGATCCGTCTGCCTACGTGCACCCCACGGCCGTCTTGATTGGCGATGTGCTCATCGGCCCGAACTGTTATGTGGGGCCAGCGGCCTGCCTGCGCGGTGATTTTGGCCGGCTGATTCTGGAGCAGGGCGCCAACATTCAAGACACCTGTGTCATGCATGGCTTTCCGGGCTCTGATACGGTGGTTGAAGAAGAGGGCCACATCGGTCACGGCGCAGTGCTGCACGGATGCCGCGTTGGCCGAAACGCCTTGGTTGGAATGAATGCCGTGGTGATGGATAACGCGGTGATCGGCGAGTCTGCCTTTATTGCTGCAGGCGCCTTTGTCAAAGCAGGGGCTCAGATTCCGCCACGCATGCTGGCGGTCGGCTCGCCCGCAAAAATTCTTCGTGAACTCACAGAGGATGAGATTGCCTGGAAGGTCGATGGCACGCGGCTTTATCAGGCCCTTGCGGTGCGAAGTCTGACCACCCTGCGGGAGACCACTGCACTCACGGCTGCAGAGCCAAACCGCAAGCGGCTACAAATTCAAGGCGCGGTGCCGCTGATGGATTTAAAAAATCGCACCTAGCGGCTAGGCAGTCTCAGCAAGCAGGTCTTCGTTTTTAAACCGCTGCGATAAGGCGGGCAGTGCGGCGGGTGTGCTGCGGTCGGCCAGCTGCATGCAGTCATCAAGGAAAGCCTCCGAGGCCGGTAAAAGCCGCAGATAGAGCTCACGACAAAGCAGCCGTGCCCGCTGTCCGGGCCAGTTCTGTGGCGCTAAAACTGCAGGTAATTCAGGGTCGCGCAGCAGCAGGCGGCGATAATCATGAATCAGCAAAATGCGCAGCAGCAGCGCCTGCTCGGGGCTTGCAGTGGTTTTGCGATCGGCCCGCAGTGACTCAAGAATTGGCTCGTAGATTTTGCAAAAGCCCAGATAGGCCTTGCCCAACTGCTCTAAATTCCAGGCCCGACTCACCATGTCTTGATCGGAGGCGCAGGGCCCAAAGCGTGATTCGGCTGCCACCATCGGCATTAATTTTTTTAGCGCGCCGGATAAGCCTTCCACCATCAAGGCATCAAAGGCTGCTGAAAGATCAGCACTCGGGTGTACATAACAGCCGGTGCCCATCATGCCGAATCCCTGCCAGAAAAGGGCCTTGCGTACGCGGTCTCGTTCGCGGGCCTGCATCTCGCCCACGGTGAGAATCAGACGCCAGCGCCGATCCCAGAGTGGCGCATTGGCGGCATAGATATGGCGTGAGGCCTCTTCAAATCGGCGCAGTCCTGCCGCAGTCAGTGTGTAGTTGGCGCGCCGGCCAACTGCCACGGAGTCCAGCCATTGGTCTTCGGCAAGCCGGGACACAGTAGTGCGAATGAGCCGCTCATTGATGTTCAGCGGTGAGAGCAGTTGAATCAGGCTGCCGAGCCAGATGCTGCCGCCCCGAGGCATGACCACATCGCCAAACACAGTAATGATGAGCGAGCCGGCCTGCATGCGCTGCTGGCGGCGAAAGGCATTCAGACGGGCTTCAATGCGAGCGGGTTTTGCCATGTTGTGTTGTCGTCAGCAGATCCTTTGGGCTGGCCCCATTTGCTGGCTGAAAATCTACCATAGGCCCAAAAAAATTGATACAAATTATTGACTTTTTGAGTTTCTATTTGTATCGTTTCGCTCAAATCAAAAACCGGCCCATCCGGCGAAGCCCGCTTCGCCACAGAAAAAGCCGGAGCGCCCGCTCAAGGAGGAGTCCCGGATGTCCCATCCATTGTTTGAAAAACACCGCACCACGTTGGAGGCGGCGCTGGCTGCGATTGCAGCCCGCACCTATTGGTCGCCCTTTAATGAAATGCCCAGCCCCAAGGTCTATGGCGAGACGGCCGCAGACGACGGCAAGCGTGACTTTGAGTCTCAACTCGGCAAGCGATTTGAGCTTGATCAGCCCGGCCAGACGGGCTGGCATGGCGGGGAAGTCTCTCCCTATGGGATTGCGCTGGAAGTCCAGTATCCCGTCTGTCCTCCGCAGGCCTTAATCGACGCAGGCCAAAAGGCGATGGAGTCGTGGCGTGATATCGGCGCAGAAGGCCGCACTGGTGTCTGTATGGAAATGCTGACCCGGCTGAATCAACATAGTTTTGAGCTTGCCCATTCGGTCATGATGACCACCGGCCAGGGCTGGATGATGGCCTTTCAGGCAGGCGGCCCGCATGCCCAGGACCGCGGCCTGGAGTCGGTGGCCTATGCCTGGCGCGAGCAGAGCTTTATTCCACAGACCGCCGTCTGGGAAAAGCCGCAGGGGAAAAATCCCCCGCTGGTGATGAAAAAACATTTTCAAATTGTGGGCCGTGGCGTTGGCGTTGTGATTGGCTGCGGGACTTTTCCGACATGGAATACCTATCCCGGCCTTTTCGCGGCCTTGGCCACCGGCAACGCAGTGATTGTGAAGCCGCATAGCAATGCAATTTTGCCGGCGGCAATTACCGTGCGGCTGCTGCGCTCGGTCTTAAAGGAAGCGGGCCTTGACCCGAATCTCGTGTCGTTATGTGTGGCGGCCGAGCGTGAGTCGACCCGGGCCTTGGTCACCCATGCCGCAGTCAAGTCCATTGATTTCACAGGCGGCAATGCCTTTGGCCAGTGGCTCATCGACCATTGCCGGCAGGCCCAGGTCTATGCCGAGTTGGCCGGGGTTAACAATATCGTGCTGGATTCAACCGATGCCTACAAAGCGATGATGCGCAATCTGGCATTCACCTTATCGCTGTATTCGGGCCAGATGTGCACGACATCACAGGCGATTTTCGTACCCGCTGGCGGTATCCAGACCGATGAAGGGCCCAAGTCGTTTGATGAGGTCTGCACAGATCTTGCCAGCGCCATTCAGGGCTTTCTCTCTAAGCCGGAGGTCGCCTGCGCAGTCTTAGGCGCGATGCAGTCGGCCGACACCGTCAAGCGTATCGAGCAGGCCAATAGCGGTGCCTATGGCCGGGTGGTGCTGAAGTCCAGCCCACTTCAAAACCCCGAGTTTCCCAAGGCCGATGTCCGCACACCCGTGTTGATTGCCTGTGATGCCGCAGATGAGGCCGCCTACATGGAAGAGCGTTTCGGTCCGATCAGTTTTATTGTGAAGACTGCCAATACGGCCGCTTCAATTGCGTTGTCGGAGCGCGTGACCAGCACCCATGGTGCGCTAACGGCCGGTGTCTATTCCACCGATGCCAAAGTCATTGATGCCATGACCGCAGCCACATGGCGCTCCAAGGTTGCGCTGTCGATCAATCTCACTGGTGGCGTGTTTGTCAATCAATCCGCGGCGTTCTCGGATTTTCACGGCACAGGTGGCAACCCCGCTGCGAATGCCTCGTATGCGGATTCAGCGTTTGTTGCCAATCGCTTCCGCGTTGTGCAGCGCCGACATCACGCCTAGGAAAGACTTCTATGGCCTACCAGCATATTTTGTTTTCCGTTCAGGATGCCATCGCCCGGCTCACGCTGAATCGGCCCGATAAGCTCAATAGCTTTACCGAGGCCATGCATGCCGAGGTCCGCGATGCCTTGGATCAAATTCAAAACGATTCCTCGGTTCGTGCTCTGGTGATCACAGGCGCTGGCCGCGGATTTTGCGCAGGCCAGGATCTCGCCGATCCCTGCATGGCGATGGTGGATGGCAAAGTGCCTGACATCGGCAATGTGGTGGAGCGCAACTACAAGCCGCTTATCATGCGGCTTGCGAATCTGCGTGTGCCGACCATTGCCGCCATCAACGGCATCGCCGCTGGCGCTGGCGTGAGTGTGGCGCTGGCCTGCGATCTGGTGATTGCCGCAAAGTCCGCATCGTTTCTGCAGGCGTTTTCTAAAATTGGTCTGGTGCCCGATACCGGTGGCACATGGTTTTTGCCGCAGCGTGTTGGCATGGCCCGCGCGATGGGCCTAGCGATGCTGGCGGAAAAACTGCCCGCAGAAAAAGCCGAGGCCTGGGGCCTGATCTGGCGCTGTGTCGATGACGATCAGCTGGGCAGCACAGTCGATGAACTTGCCCGTCAGCTCGCAGTGATGCCGACCAAGGCCTTAGTCAGAATTCGGCAGGCCATGCAGGCTGCCCCGACCCACACCCTTGAACAGCAGCTTTCTTTTGAGGCAGGCTTTATGCGTGAGCTGGGCTGGAGCCCGGATTACGCCGAAGGGGTCGCCGCCTTCATGGAAAAGCGTGCGCCTAAATTCACGGGCCAATAGATCATGAGTGCCGCTCTTTCTAGTTCAACGCCGATTGCAGTCATTGGTGCAGGCGCGATGGGCGCAGGCATCGCGCAGGTGGCAGCAAGCGCAGGCCATCCCGTTAAGCTTTTGGATAACCGTCCCGGGGCCGCCGCCCAGGCAGTGCAGGGCATCGTTGCCCAGTTAAATCGGTTGACCGAAAAGGGCAAGCTGACTGCGCAGGCAGCGCAAGACACCTCGGCAAGGCTCTCCGCAGCAGCGCAGTTATCTGACCTTGCCGACTGCGGCCTGGTCATTGAGGCGATCGTTGAAGATCTGCAGGCCAAGCGCAAATTGTTTTTAGATCTTGAGGCCACCGTCTCAAAAGATTGCATTCTTGCAAGCAACACCTCCTCCATTTCGATCACTGCAATTGGCGCCGTACTGGCCCAGCCCGGCCGTCTTGCAGGCCTACACTTTTTCAATCCTGCTCCGCTGATGGCGTTGGTGGAGATCGTCTCGGGCTTAGGCACCGAACGTGAGATCGCCGAGCGGCTATACGCATTTGCCGCCGCCTGGGGCAAGACCCCGGTGCATACGCGCTCCACGCCCGGCTTTATCGTGAACCGTGTGGCCCGGCCGTATTACGCCGAGGCCCTGCGTCTTTTGCAAGAAGGTGCTGCCGATCCTGCCACGATGGATGCCTGTATGCGTGAGGCAGGTGGCTTTCGCATGGGGCCCTTTGAACTCATGGATCTGATTGGCCATGATGTGAACTTCTCGGTCACCCGCAGCGTATGGAATGCGTTTTTCAATGACCAGCGGTTTCTGCCGTCGCTGATTCAGCAGGAATTGGTCGATGCAGGTTTTTTAGGCCGAAAAAATGGCCGCGGTTTTTATGATTATCGCGAGGGCGCTGCTGCACCCACACCCAAGACCGAACCCCAATCGCAGGCGATGGCTGCACTGAAGACCGCCCGTGTGGTGATCTGCGGCGAGTCGGCCGCGGCACAGACCCTGTCAGCGCGCCTTCAGTCTGCAGGTGTTGCCTCAGTAGCCGGCTCCTCTCACGATGGCCGGATTGCGGAAGTCTCGGGCGCTGTGCTGTATGTCACCGATGGCCGAACTGCAACACGCCGGGCTGCGGCCCAGTCGGATCGCAATGTGGTGCTGATCGATTTGGCTTTGGATTACAGCAAAGCAAAACGGCTGGCTGTCAGTGTTGCGGATCAGTGCACTGCCGATGCAGCCGCAGCCGCCATTGGCCTGCTGCAGGCAGCGGGCTATGCCGTGTCGCGATTCTCAGATGTGCCGGGGCTGGCAGTGATGCGCACAGTGGCCATGCTCGCTAACGAAGCAGCAGATGCAGTCAATCAAGGTGTTTGTGATGTGCCCTCTGTTGATGCCGCCATGCGCCTGGGCGTGAATTACCCGGCCGGGCCGCTGGCCTGGGCCGATCAGATCGGCCTTGGCCAGATCCGCGAGGTCCTTGGCCATCTCGCAGACAGCTATGGCGAGGATCGTTACCGAATCTCTCCGCTAATCCAGCAGCGTGCTTACGCCGGAAAGGGATTTCATGTCTGATCTGCCGTTAACCCCAGCACAGGCCCAGTCGCTGGCCGAGGCAACACGCGATGCCATGTACTCACGGGATCGGGCCGCGCAGGCCCTCGGCATTCAGATCCAGGCAATTCGGCCCGGCTTTGCAGTGCTGTGCATGAAGGTCCGCGGCGATATGGTCAACGGCCACCACATCTGCCATGGCGGCATGATTTTTACGCTTGCCGATACAGCCTTTGCTTACGCCTGCAATAGTTACAACAAGAACACGGTGGCCTCGGCCTGCAATATTGATTTCCTGGCCCCAGGCCGCGAGGGCGCGATGCTCACCGCCGAGGCCCGAGAGCAGTCCTTATCCGGAAGAACCGGTGTCTACGATGTCACGGTGCGCGATGACAGCGGCCGAGTCATTGCGCTTTTTCGTGGCAAGAGCTATCGCATCAGCGGAGAAGTCATTGCTGGCCTAGAGCAGGCCGATCACAGCTAAAAAAGAAAATAGCTTGACCAAGGGAGATTCCACAAATGCCAAAGCGAAAACCAAAGTCATCGGGTGGACTGCATCCGATTGAGAGCGCAAGCCGTGATGAGATCTCGGCACTCCAGTTAAAGCGCCTGAAGTGGTCAGTGAAGCACACCTATGACAATGTGGCGCCGTATCGCGAAAAGTGTAAGAAAAAAGGTGTTCATCCCAGCGATCTGAAGCAGCTAAAAGATCTCGCAAAGTTTCCCTTCATGACCAAATCGGATCTGCGGGATCACTATCCCTTTGGTCTTTTTGCAGTGCCACGCGAAAAGCTGCTGCGGCTGCATGCCTCAAGCGGCACCACCGGCAAGCCCATCGTGGTGGGCTACACGATGAATGATTTGGATAACTGGGCCAATTTAGTGGCACGTTCGATTTACGCAGCCGGCGGCCGGCCGGGTGATATGGTGCATGTTGCCTATGGCTATGGCATGTTCACCGGCGGCCTGGGCGCCCACTATGGCGCCGAACGGCTCGGCTGCACGGTTGTGCCGATGTCGGGTGGCCAGACTGAAAAGCAGGTCGCTCAGATTCTGGATTTCCGGCCGGACATCATTATGGTCACGCCCTCGTATTCCTTGGTGGTGGCCGAAGCCTTTGAAAAGATGGGAATCGGGCCAGAGCAGATTTCACTTCGCTGCGGAATCTTCGGCGCAGAGCCCTGGGGTGAGGGCATGCGGGGCGAGATTGAGCGCAAGCTGGGCATTGATGCTGTCGATATTTACGGCTTAACTGAAGTCATGGGGCCGGGTGTGGCCAGCGAGTGTATTGAAACAAAAGATGGGCCCGTCATTTGGGAAGATCATTTCTACCCCGAGGTCATTGATCCCCAAACCGAAGAGGTCCTGCCCGATGGCCAGGAAGGCGAGTTGGTCTTTACCTCGCTCACCAAAGAGGCCTTTCCGGTCATGCGCTATCGGACACGCGATCTCACACGGCTGCTGCCGCCCACATCACGCGCGTTTCGGCGGTTTGCAAAAATTACTGGCCGATCCGATGACATGCTAATTATTCGTGGGGTCAACGTGTTTCCCAGTCAGATCGAGGAGCAGATCCTTCGCGACCCCAGGCTCTCAGGCAACTACCAGATCATTGTGACCCGTGATGGCCATCTCGATAACCTGGAAGTCCACTGCGAGCTTCAGCCCGAGGTCTCCGGAAAGCTCAGCGCGGGCGATTCCCAGCTGCTGGCCAAAGAACTGCAGCACCATATCAAGACCATTGTCGGTGTCACCACCAAGATCTCTGTGCTGACGGCAGGCACGATTCCCCGCATCGAAGTCGGCAAGGCCAAGCGCGTCATCGATCAGCGGCCTAAGCTGGCTTAACTCGAGAGATATTCCAAATGACCACTGCTTTAATTTGTGATGCCATTCGCACTCCCATCGGCCGCTACGGCGGCACGCTGGCCAGTGTTCGCGCCGACGACTTAGGCGCAATTCCCTTAAAAGCCTTGATGCAGCGAAATCCCAAGGTGGATTGGGCTGCAGTCGAGGACATCATCTATGGCTGTGCGAATCAGGCAGGCGAAGACAACCGTAACGTCGCCCGTATGTCAGGCCTGCTGGCCGGACTGCCGGTGGAGGTGCCCGGCACCACGGTGAATCGGCTCTGCGGCTCAGGCATGGATGCCATCGGCCTTGCAGCGCGGTCCATTAAATCGGGTGAGACCGAGTTGATGATTGCGGGTGGCGTGGAGAGCATGTCGCGGGCGCCCTTTGTAATGGGCAAGGCGGAGACCGCCTGGTCACGCAGTGCTGCAATCTATGACACCACCATCGGATGGCGCTTTCCCAATCCGATGATGAAAAAACTCTTCGATACCCACTCAATGCCGCAGACGGCAGATAACGTGGCCGAGGAGTTTCATATCTCGCGCGCAGATCAGGATGCATTTGCCCTGCGTTCTCAGCAGCGTTGGGCGGCCGCCCATGCGGCAGGCCGTTTCGCAGATGAGATTGTGCCGGTCACGATTGCTGCAAAAAAAGGTGATCCGATTATTTTCTCGGCCGATGAGCATCCACGGCCTGAAACCACCCTTGAGATGCTGGCGAAACTAAAGGGAGTCAATGGCCCTGAGCTCACGGTAACCGCGGGCAATGCCTCTGGGGTCAATGACGGCGCCTGTGCTGTGCTGATGGCCTCCGAGCAGGCTGCAGCCCGGTATGGCCTAACTCCAAGAGCGCGTGTGATTGGCATGGCGACTGCCGGGGTTTTGCCGCGCATCATGGGCGTGGGCCCAGCGCCAGCAGTCCGCAAGGTCTTGGCAAAGACCGGGCTGTCATTGGCGCAAATGGAGGTGATTGAACTTAATGAGGCGTTTGCTGCCCAGGCCTTGGCGGTTCTGCGTGATTTGGGACTGGGCGATGCGGAGTCGCATGTCAATCCCAACGGCGGAGCGATTGCCATGGGCCATCCCCTTGGCATGAGCGGTGCCCGTTTGGTGACGACTGCCGTGGCAGAGCTGCATCGGCGTCAGGCCCGTTATGCGCTTTGCACCATGTGTATTGGCGTGGGCCAAGGCATTGCGATGGTGATTGAACGGGTCTGAGGGTATTAGGTCGAAGTCTTAGCGTTTAACTATCGAAATCTTTTATAGGAGACATGCAGCGTGAATGCCACCAATGTAGTGATCACCGAAGTCCACGGCAAAGTTGGATTGATCCGCATCAATCGGCCCGAGGCAATGAATGCACTGAATAACGATGTGGTGGATGGCATCTCTGCAGCCATTGATCGCTTTGAGGCCGATGACAATATCGGCTGCATGGTCCTGACCGGTAACGAGAAGGCCTTCGCAGCCGGTGCTGACATCGGGTTTATGAAGGATTTCGATTACATGCATGCCTATAAGATCGATTTCATTACCCGCAATTGGGAGCGGCTGAGAACCTCCCGAAAGCCGGTGATCGCAGCGGTGGCAGGCTTTGCCTTAGGCGGCGGCTGTGAGATCGCGATGGCCTGCGACATGATCTTTGCCGCAGACACCGCGAAATTCGGTCAGCCCGAAATCAAGCTGGGCATCATTCCGGGCGCCGGCGGCACGCAGCGACTGCCGCGGGCTGTGGGTAAGGCCAAGGCCATGGATCTCTGTCTCACCGGCCGCATGATGGATGCGGCCGAGGCCGAGCGCGCCGGCCTGGTCGCCCGCGTGGTGCCAGCCGATCAGCTCATGGACGAGGCACTCAAAGCCGCTGCAGTCATTGCAGGCTACTCACTGCCCGTGGTCATGATGGCCAAAGAGTCCGTGAATCGGGCATTCGAGAGCTCACTCACCGAAGGCCTTTTATTCGAGCGCCGCGTGTTCCACGCCACCTTTGCGGTCGAGGATCAGAAAGAGGGCATGGCCGCCTTTGTTGAAAAGCGCAAACCCACCTTTAAAAACCGTTAACAGGAAATCCGCCATGTCTGCCTATTCCACACTGGAGATCGAGCGTAAAGGCCGTGTCGCCACCATCTGGATGAACCGGCCCGAGGTCTTTAACGCCTTTAACGAGCAGCTTATTGAAGATCTTCACAATGCCTGCAAGGCCCTCAACGACGACAACACAGTCCGTGTGGTGGTGCTTGCTGGCCGGGGCAAGCATTTTTCGGCAGGCGCCGATCTGAATTGGATGAAGCGGGCGGCGAACTCCTCTGAGGCTGAAAACATTGCTGACGCCCAACGCTTCTCTGCCATGCTGCGGGCCTTATCCGAGCTGAATAAGCCCACAATTGCCAGGGTCCAGGGCGCCGCTCTTGGCGGTGGAACTGGGCTCACGGCAGCTTGCGATATGGCTGTCGCAACACAGGATGCATCGTTTGCGACTTCTGAGGTCAAGTTCGGAATTATTCCCGCGGTGATCAGTCCTTATGTACTGCGGGCGATTGGTCCTCGGCAGTCACTGCGCTACTTTCAGACCGCAGAGCGCATCAGCGCGCAGCAGGCCCACGCCATTGGCTTGGTCAACGAGGTTGCCGAAGAAAGCGCGCTGGATGCAGCGATTGAAAAAATTGTTCAGGCCCTGATTATCGGTGCGCCCCAGGCCCAGAAGGCCTCCAAGGACCTTATTGCTGCAGTCACCGGCCGGCCTATTGATGAGGCCACCAGCGAAGAGACCGCCCGGCGAATTGCCAAGCGGCGCGCGACCGCAGAAGCCAAGGATGGTATTTCCGCGTTTCTTGAGAAACGTCAACCCGCCTGGCTTTCTGAATCCTAGAATGATTTGAATCGTGAATGAAACAGTAATCGCAGTCTGCAGTCGTTAAATTTATAAGGAGTCTGTTATGTACACCCAATCGTTTAGCGTGCAGGATGGTCCCGGCTTAAAGGCCGTGGAGGCGACCAGCGCTGAAGACGCCAAACTCGCGGAACAATTTCAGGCACGTATTGATGCCGATGGCCGCATTGAGGCCCAGGACTGGATGCCCGATGCCTATCGCAAAACCTTGGTCCGCCAGATCAGTCAGCACGCCCACAGTGAGATCGTTGGCATGCTGCCCGAGGGCAACTGGATTTTGCGTGCGCCAAGCCTAAAACGTAAATGCATTCTGATTGCCAAGGTCCAAGATGAAGGCGGCCATGGTTTGTATTTGTATTCCGCTGCCGAGACCCTGGGCACAAGCCGGGCGGAGATGCTGGATGCCCTGCATAGTGGCAAGGCGAAATACAGCTCGATTTTTAACTACCCAACACTAAACTGGGCCGATATTGGCGTGGTGGGCTGGCTGGTGGATGGCGCAGCGATCATGAATCAGATTCCGTTGTGCCGCTGCTCCTATGGCCCCTATGCCCGCGCGATGGTCCGGGTCTGCAAGGAAGAGTCATTTCATCAGCGCCAGGGCTATGAGGCGCTGCTCACCATGATGAAGGGCACACAAGAGCAGCGCGATATGGTGCAAGACGCGGTCAACCGTTGGTGGTGGAAGTGTCTGGCCATGTTCGGCCCGCCCGACAGCGACAGCCACCATAGCGCCCAGGGCATGCGCTGGGGAATTAAGCGCATCAGCAATGATGAACTGCGGCAGAAATTTGTTGATGCCACAGTGTCGCAGGCCAAGGTTCTCGGTGTCAGCCTGCCCGACCCGAAGCTGAAGTGGAATGAGGCACGCGGCCATTACGACTTTGGTGAGATCGACTGGAATGAATTCTGGGATGTCGTCAACGGCAATGGCCCCTGCAATAAAGAGCGGCTGGCGACCCGGGTCAAGGCCCACGAGGACGGCCAGTGGGTCCGCGACGCCGCCCTGGCTTATGCCGAAAAACAAAGAAACCGCAGCATCAAGGAGGCAGCATGAGCACCAAACCTGCACTGAAAGATTGGCCGCTCTGGGAAGTGTTTGTTCGCAGCAAGCAAGGCCTGGAGCATAAGCACTGCGGCAGCCTGCATGCGGCGGATGCAAAGCAGGCCCTCGATATGGCCCGGGATGTGTATACCCGCCGGCAAGAGGGCGTTTCGATCTGGGTGGTGCCTTCGGCCATGATCACCGCCAATAATCCGGATGACAAAAGCGAGCTCTTTGATCCCGCCTCAGACAAGATCTACCGTCATCCCACCTTCTATGACATTCCGCAAGAAGTGGGGCATATGTAATGAGAGCGCCTGTTGATTATGTTTTGCATCTCGCCGATAACGCCTTAATTCTTGGCCAGCGCAATGCAGAGTGGTGTGGCCATGGCCCGATTCTGGAAGAAGACATCGCCCTGGCCAACATGAGTCTCGATCTTATCGGCCAGGCCCGTCTGCTCTACCAATATGCGGCCGAGCTCAGAGGTGGCGGCACGACCGAAGACCAGCTTGCCTACCTGCGGGAAGTCCGTGACTTTCGAAACTACACCCTGCTGGAGCTCCCGCATAGCGGCCCACTATCGGGCTATGCCCGCAGTAGTCGCGATTACGCAACCACCATCGTCCGAAACTTTCTTTTCAGCAGTCTGATGGCGCTGTTTTGGCAGGAACTACAGCAATCCAAAGATGAGCGGCTTGCCGCGATTGCCGAAAAATCAACCAAAGAGGTTCGTTACCACCTGCGCCATGCCCGCGATTGGCTGGTAAAGCTTGGCGATGGCACCGAGGAGTCACATGCCCGCGCGCGCTCAGCCCTTGAGCACTTGATGCCCTACACCAAGGAGTTCTGGGCCAGCAGCCCTGCGGAGTCCGAGGCCGTTGCAAATGGCACTGGTGTCGATGTTGCCCGCCTCAAGCCCCAGTGGGATGCCCTGATCAACGATGCACTGACAGAGGCCACACTGATGCGGCCAGAAGAAACAACCGGTTATGTCACACAAGGCAAGGTGGGTGTTCATTCCGAGCACCTCGAGTATGTGCTTGCTGAGATGCAGAGCCTGGCGCGTCAGCATCCGAATGCCGTCTGGTGATGTAAGCCATGACCACCACCACGCAAATTGAAGAAGTCTGGGCGCTTTTAGAGCAGCTCACCGACCCAGAGATCCCGGTGATTACGCTAAGGGAGCTCGGCATTTTGCGCGAGATTCGCGAGTCCGCGGGCGGGCTGGAGGTAATCATTACGCCGACCTATAGCGGCTGCCCAGCGATGGAGCAGATCGAGGCCGATGTCCGTGGCCTTCTGGCCGAGCAGGGCATTAGCGCAAAGGTCACCACGCGTTTATCGCCAGCATGGACTACCGACTGGATGACCGACGAAGGAAAAGAAAAACTTCGGCAGTACGGCATTGCGCCGCCAGTGCACAAAGTCAGCGATGTGGCGGTGATGAAGTTTATGCCCCGCATCACGGAACGAAAGGCCGAGGCCGTGCCATGCCCGCAGTGCGGCTCTCAGCAGACAGTGGAGAGCGCCCATTTTGGGTCGACCGCCTGTAAGGCGCTTTACCGGTGCCTGGATTGCCGCGAGACATTTGATTATTTCAAGCCGTATTGATTAGAAGATAAAAGCCAAGTCAGGGAGAGTAGTCGCCATGGCGATTCAGTTTCATCCGTTAAGAGTTAAGCGTGTCAGCCCAGAGGCGGCAAATTCTGTGGCCATTACATTTGCGATTCCGCCAGAGAAAAAAGATCTGTTTCAGTTTCAGCCGGGACAGTTTCTGACCCTGCGGGCGCAACTCAATGGCCAGGATGTTCGGCGTAACTACTCCATCAGTAGTCCGCGCAGCCGTTTTATTCGCAGCAGTGAGCTTGAAATTGGTATTCGGCCAGTCGAAGAGGGCGTGTTTTCCAATTGGGCGGTCAACCACATCAAGGCCGGCGATACGATTGAAGTCATGCCGCCGGATGGGCGCTTCACGGTCAAAAAAGACCGGGCGATCCATCGCGTTGGCTTTGCTAGTGGCTCGGGTATCACGCCGATACTCTCGATTGCGGCGACCACCCTTGAAGAGCAGCCAGATTCGAAATTTACGCTGATCTACGGCAATCGCCGGATGTCCTCGGTCATGTTCAATGAGTCCCTGCAGGATTTGAAAGACCGCTTTCCGGGCCGATTCACGATGATTCATACGCTCTCGCGGCAGGCCCAAGAAGTCGAGCTGCAAGAGGGCCGTATTGATGGCGATAAGGTCCGTCAGCTGATCAATGCTTTGCTGCCTGTGGCCAGCATGGACGAGGTTTTTATTTGTGGTCCAGAGTCCATGATCGAGGCAACCCAGCAGGCGCTGGTGGCGGCCGGCGTGCCCGAGAGCCGCGTGTATTTTGAGCGCTTCACGACAAGCCGGGAGCAGGCGGTAAAAGTCCAGTCGGATACAGATACGGCGCCAGTGCGTACTGCCGCCAAGAAAGACATCCTGCTGAAGGTGATCGTGGATGGCCATGAGCATGAACTGCGCATCGGCAAAGACGAAAAGCTTTTAGATGCCGCAATGAATGCGGGCCTTGATGTGCCGTTTTCTTGCAAGGCGGGTGTCTGCTGCACATGCCGTGGCCGCATTCTGGAGGGCAGTGCCACCATGCATAAGAACTACACGCTAGAAAAAGATGAGGTTGATAAAGGCTATGTGCTGACCTGCCAGGCCACGGCAACCAGCCCGCAGGTCATCCTGACATTCGACGACCGTTAGTGGTTTCGGGCCAGTCGGGGCAGGCAGGCGAGCTCAGTTAGAATACGCCGCTCGGAGAGGTGGCAGAGTGGTCGAATGTACCTGACTCGAAATCAGGCGTGGGGGTAACTCCACCGTGGGTTCGAATCCCACCCTCTCCGCCAGGAGCCCCTTCTAAAGGCTTCCAAGTCAGACTAAGAAAATCCAAAGTTTTATACTAAGTCGTTGATTTTCAATAGCTTTTTAGTCTACTACCTCCTCAATAGAGTCATTGACAGCCAGACCGTTACCCGGTTAAAACTTTGGGTAACGGCAAAAACCGGACTTGGGTAACACCCGGTTACCCAAGATTTCCCCGGTTAGTCCCTTTTCAATGATTACGGATATCAAACTCAAAGCAGCAAAACCAAAAGAGCGCGACTATCGCATCAGTGATGGTCAGGGTCTCACTCTGATGGTGCGTAAAAATGGCTCCAAACTCTGGCAGTTTCGTTATCAGTTTGAAGGTAAACCCAAAACTGCATCACTCGGACCCTACCCACTGATTAGCCTTGCTGAGGCACGCGAAAAGCGTGATGAGCTTCGTAAGGGATTGCTTAACGACATTGACCCCGTTCAAGCCAAGCGCTTAGCGCGCGCTCAGCGCGAAGCCGAGGTTGAGCATGTTTTTAAAAAGATTGCGCTACGTTGGCATGAGCACTGGGCGAAAGCACGAACTGAGCGGCACGCTGGTTATGTGCTGCGGCGGCTTGAGTCTGATGTGTTTCCCGAGATCGGTGAGTTTCCCATCTCGGGGCTAAAAGCCATTGATGTGGTCCGGGTGATTAAGAAAATCGAAGCCCGGGGAGCCTTAGATATCGCTAAACGGGCCTTTCAGACTATTGGCCAAGTTTGCCGCTATGCGGTGGCCCACGGGTTAGCTGAGCGGGATGTGACCTCGGATATCCGGCCAAGCGATGTATTGAGCTCTAGGAGGGCCAAAAACTTCGCTCGCATTGATGCCAAGGATCTCCCGGAGTTATTACAAAAGACCGAGGCCTATCAGGGCTACCCAGCGACACGGTTGGCCATGAACCTTTTAGGCCTCACGTTCGTGCGCACCAGCGAGCTGATTTGCGCCCGCTGGGAGGAGTTTGATTTCGAGAAAGCCCAGTGGCGCATCCCGGCTGAACGGATGAAAATGCGGTCGCCCCACATCGTGCCGCTATCTCGGCAAGCCATTGAGGTGCTCCAGATCCTGCACCAAATCAGTGGGCACAGAAAGATTCTCTTTTCAGGGGAGCGGGATCACTCCAAACCCATGAGTAGCGGCACCATCCTGGCCGCATTAGACAGGATGGGTTTTCGGGGCCGTATGACCGGCCACGGCTGGCGGGGGCTGGCCTCCACCATCTTGCATGAGGAAGGCTTTGATCACGCTCATATTGAGCTGCAGTTAGCCCACCAAGAGCGTGACCGAGTCTCAGCCAGTTACAACCACGCTCTTTACTTGAAACAGCGCGCTGAGATGATGCAGTGGTGGGCAGATTATCTGGATCGGGCAAGAGGCACCAAGACTGAAGAAGGGAGAAAGGCGGCATGAGTAGGAAATCAATGTAGTTGCTAAAAACCCTGCCGAATCGGCCCCCGCCAGACCAGAGGCCAGCGAAGCGGAGGTCGGTTTTTGCAACGAATTACCACGCTACGCGGAAATTTGCGACAAAAATAATTTTTATTCACCAAATTCCCACTCTGCGTGGCAATTTATGGCTCACCGCTTTGTTTTTCCATCAGATTGCCACGCCACGTAGCATTTCTTAGTAATCGTTTAAAAGTGCTCGACACGCATCTTGCGCCGTTGAGATAGTTGGCACCGTCTTATTTAAAACTATGAGGTGTCAATATGACTTCTAAGATTCTTCGTCTTCCCCAAGTCATGGAGGAGTGCGGGCTGGCCCGCTCCACCGTGTACCTACGCGTGAAGCAGGGAACGCTGACCAAGCCGATTTCCCTGGGGCCGCGCTGTGTGGGTTGGCCCGAGGCTGAGATTACTGCAATCAACGAAGCTCGTATCGCTGAGAAGTCGGAAGACGAGATTCGGGCGCTTGTGGCTGAGCTTCAAGCCAATCGCAAAGCGGGGGTGTCAG
>Ga0315901_10004729_pt1 | contig 16849 bp, 15 predicted proteins | sample LakEriMetagenome_10_FD_203761 | JGI IMG/M metagenome (GOLD analysis project Ga0315901, IMG submission 203761) | Freshwater fungal communities from buoy surface, Lake Erie, Ohio, United States - Buoy 2 MA116 | ecosystem: Environmental > Aquatic > Freshwater > Lake | place: USA: Lake Erie, Ohio...
GCCGGACGCGGCGGCGGCCCGCCTCCTCGTCGTCGAGCGGCCCGGAGCCGGAACCGCCGATCGCTGGGTGCTGGGCGTGGACGAGGTGGCGGGGGTCCACCGCGTGTCCACCGGCACGATGCGGCCGGTGCCGTCCACGGTCGGCCACGCCGGCGGCCGCCTGTCGGCGGCGCTGTTCGACTGGCAGGATCGGACCGTCGCCCTGCTCGACGAGGCGCGGATGTTCGAGGGGCTGCGGGAACGGGTGCAGGGCTGACCGCCCGGAGGGAAGGATCGTGGCCGAGGACTTGAGCGGATTCTCGATGCTGGAGCTGTTCCGGCTGGAGGCGGAGAGCCAGACAGCCGTGCTCTCGGCCGGCGTGCTCGCCATCGAGGAACTCGAGCGCTCGCCCGCCACCGTCGAGTCGCTGATGCGGGCCGCGCATTCCCTCAAGGGCGCCGCCCGCATCGTGGGCCTCGACCCGGCCGTCCGCGTGGCCCACGCCCTGGAGGACGTGTTCGTCGCCGCGGGCAAGGGCCGGTTCAGCGTCCGTCCCCAGCACGCCGACGTGCTGCTCGCGGCGATCGACTTCCTCGGCGCGATCGCCAAGGCGGACGACGCCCTGGCCGCCGACGGCCCCTGGGCCGCCCGGGCCGACGGCGTCGTGGCCACGCTCGAAGGCATGCTCGCCGGTCGCGACGCGCCACCGCCGCGGCCCCCGGAGCCGCCGCTGCCGGCGCCGAGCCCGCAGCCGGAGCCGCCCGCTCCCGCGGCGGCCCCGCCGGCCGCGGCGGAGACGGAAGCCCCGCGGACCGCCCCGCGTGCCCTCGACGACGCCGACCGCGTGGTCCGGGTCTCGGCCGACAGCCTCACCAGGCTCGTCGGCCTCGCCGGCGAGTCGCTGGTGGAGACGCGGCAGCTGCGGCCGTTCGTCGACGCCCTGCTGCAGATGCGGTCGGCGCAGGTGGATCTCGCCGACACGATCGGCGGCTTCGACGAGAAGCTCAAGGCCACGGACCTGCCGCTGCCCCCGGCGTTGGCCGCGATGCTGGCGTCCGTTCGCGAGCGGGCCGACGCCTCCCTGGCCGACCTCACCCGCCACGTGGAGGACTTCGAGGGTTTCGCGCGGCGGAACGAGGATCTTTCCAACCGGCTCCACCAGGAGGTGATCCTCAGCCGCATGCGGCCCCTGGCCGACGGCATCCGCGGCTTTCCCCGGCTGGTCCGCGATCTCGCCCGCACCCTCGGCAAGCAGATCCGCTTCGAGGTCGGTGGCGACCGGACCGGCGTCGATCGCGACATCCTCGACAAGCTCGAGGCCCCGCTGTCGCACCTCATCCGCAACGCCGTCGATCACGGCATCGAGACGCCGCAGGAGCGGACGGCCGCCGGCAAGCCGGAGGCGGGAGAGATCCGGCTCGAGGCCCGCCATCGGGCCGGCATGCTCCAGATCACGCTCACCGACGACGGCCGCGGGATCGACGTCGAGCGACTCCGCGCCCGGGCGGTGGCCCGCGGCCTGGTCGCCAAGGCGGTCGCCGACCAGCTCAGCGAACCGGAGCTGCTCGAGTTCCTCTTCCTACCCGGCTTCTCCACCAAGGACCAGGTCACGGAGATCTCCGGCCGCGGCGTCGGCCTCGACGTGGTGCAGAGCATGGTCAAGGCGGTGGGCGGGGGCGTCCGCGTCGCCACGCAGCCCGGCCGGCAGACCGTGTTCACGTTGCAGCTGCCGATCACGATGTCGGTCATCCGGGCGCTGCTGGTGGACGTCGGCGGCGAGCCCTACGCCTTCCCGCTCACGCGGATCGACCGCATCCTCTTCTGCCCCCACGCCGACATCCGCACCGTGGAAGGGCGGCAGTACTTCGACCGCGACGGCGTCTCGATCGGCCTGGTGCTGGCCGCGCAGATCCTGGAGACCGGCACCGCCACGCCCGCCGATCCGATGCCCGTGGTGGTGATCAGCGACCGCGGCCAGCAGTTCGGCATGATCGTGGACGCCTTCCGCGGCGAGCGCGACCTGGAGGTCCGGCCCCTCGACCCGCGGCTCGGCAAGGTTCAGGACGTCAACAGCGCCTCGCTGCTGGAGAACGGCGACCCGGTGCTGATCGTGGACGTCGAGGATCTCGTGCGGTCGATCGACAACGTCCTCATGGGCCGGCGGCTGTCGCGGGTCGAGTTCGAGCGGATCGCCGAGCAGGTGCGGCAGCGGAAGCGGATCCTGGTGGTGGACGACTCGATCACGGTCCGCGAACTGGAGCGGCAACTGCTCCAGGCCCGCGGCTTCGCCGTGGACGTCGCCGTGGACGGCATGGACGGCTGGAACGCCGTCCGCGGTGCCCACTACGACCTGGTCGTCACCGACGTGGACATGCCCCGAATGGACGGCATCGGCCTGGTGGGCCTGATCAAGGGCGACCCCGCCCGCCGTGACATCCCCATCGTCATCGTTTCCTACAAGGACCGCGAGGAGGACCGGCTCCGCGGCCTCGACGCCGGGGCCAACCGCTACCTGACGAAGAGCAGTTTCCACGACGAGACGTTCGTCGATACGATCATCGACCTGATCGGAGAGCCGGCCGGCTGACCCACTCGACCCACGACATGAGAATCGGCATCGTCAACGACGTGCGGGCGGCCTGCGAGGCTCTGCGCCGCGTGGTGGACAGCCTGCCCGACCACGAGGTCGCCTGGACCGCCGGCGACGGCGTCGAGGCGGTGGCCCTGGCGAAGCGCGACCGGCCAGACCTGATCCTCATGGACCTGCTGATGCCGCACATGGACGGCGCCCAGGCCACGCGGCAGATCATGGCCGCCGCGCCCTGCGCGATCCTCGTCGTCACCGCCACGGTGAGCGGCAACATCTCGCTCGTCTACGACGCCATGGGATACGGCGCCCTCGACGCCGTGGACACGCCGATGCTCGGGCCGGGCGGCGAGGTGAGCGGCGCGGGCGCGCTGGTCGAGAAGATCGGCGTGATCGCCAAGCTCGTCGGCCCCGCGGGCGAGAGCCGGAGGAAGCCGCGGCCGCCGATCGGCGGCGGACCGCCGCGGCTGCTCGTGGTGGGCGCCTCGACCGGCGGCCCCAAGGCGATCGCCGACCTCCTCCTGCCGCTGCCCCAGGACTGGAACGTGGCCACCGTCGTGGTGCAGCACGTGGACGTCGCCTTCGCCCAGGGTCTCGCCAAGTGGCTCGGCGACCGCACGGGCCGGGCCGTCCGCGTCGTGGAGCACGGCCAGCAACCGCTGGCCGGCGACGTGCTGCTCGCCGGCACGAACGACCACCTCGTGCTCACGAAGGCCCGCACGCTCGAATACCGCGAGGATCCCCGCGAGGTCTTCTTCCGGCCCAGCGTGGACGTGTTCTTCGGCAGCGTGGCCGACCACTGGCCGCACGCGGGCGCGGCGCTGCTGCTCACCGGGATGGGGAAGGACGGAGCCCGGGGATTGGCGACGCTCCGCGGCCGCGGCTGGCACACGATCGCGCAGGACGAGGCCTCGAGCGTGGTGTGGAGCATGCCCAAGGCGGCCATCGACGCCGGTGCCGCCTGCGAGGTGCTCCCCGTCGAGCAGATGGCTCGCGTGCTCGCCGCCCGGCTCGGCGGGTAGGGCTCCCCGCGCGGCCCATGCCCGCGACGGCCGCCGCGGCCCGTCAGGCCCCGCCCGCTTCGATGGCCTCCATCACGTCGAGCACCACGGCTTCGTCGGCGTCCGGCATACCCATGACCTGCACGCCGACGGGCAGGCCGCTGCTGCCGCGGTCGGTCGCCGCCGCCGCCCGCAGCACCGGGTCGAGCGACAGCCCGCGGGCACGCGTCTCGTCGGGCCGCACACGCGTCACGGGCACCGCGCCGGCCGCGAGTTCCAGCAGGTTCGCCGGCAGGCAGGCCGCGGCGGCGAGCACGAGCCGGGCCGCGGAGCCGTGCCGCAGCGCCGGCACGGCCGACACCGGGCACACGATCGCGTCGCAGCCGGCCGTCGCCGCCGCGAACCGTGCCCGCACCGCCTCGCGGGCGGCCAGCAGCGCCGCGAACCCGCGGGCGTCGCGGGGCCCGGTGCGGCCGAGGGCGTCGGCCTCGATTCCGCGGCCGCACAGCCGGGCCGCCGCGGCGACCAGCGGCCGGATGCCACGGGGCACGGCCGCCAGCCGCAGGAGCCGTTCCACGCCGGGGATCGGCCGCTCGCCGGCGAACAGGCGGCGAATGTCGCCGCCGCCGTCGGCCGAGAGGATCGCCATCATCAGCCAGGCGGCCTCACGGGCCGGCCCGGCGTCGAGCGGCACCACGGCCCCACCCGCGGCCTCCAGCCGCCGCACGGCCTCGCGCACCGCGCGGCGGATCGCCGCGGAGGCCGGCAGCGGGCCGGCATCCTCCCACCAGCCGACGCGGAGCGGACGCGCCGGCGGGGCGGCCAGGGGCGGGGCGACGGCCACGAGCGCCGCCCGCAGGTCGGCGACCGTGCGGGCGAGAAAGCCGGCCCGCGGGCGAACCGCGGTCAGATGCGGCAGTGTGTCGCACGCCCCGCCCTCGCCGAGCACGGACGTGCGGGGCATGATGGCCGCGATGCCGCAGGCATGGGCGGGCTGCCGCAGGCTTCCGGCGAGATCGTTGCCCAGCGCGAGCGGCACGACACCCGCGGCCACCAGCGCCGCATCGCCGCCGCTCGAGCCGCCCGGGCCGCGGGCGGCGTCCTCGGGATGGTTCGTCCGCCCCCACACGGGGTTGTCCGTCTCGTGGAGGAACATCGCCTGGGGAACGTTCGCCTTGCCGACCACGACCGCTCCGGCCGCCTTCAGCCGCGCGACCAGCGACGCATCCGCGGCGTCGATCGCCGCGCGACGGCCGGTGATTCCCAGCGTGGTCCGCATGCCGGCGACGGGAAAGCACTCCTTGATGCTGACCGGCACCCCGGCCAGCGGCCCGACGGCGGCGGCCGCCTCGGCCGCGGCCTCCGCGAACCGCGGCTGGACGAGCGCATTGAGCCGCGGGTGCGTCTCGCGGTGACGGGCCGCGGCGGCGGCGATCGCCGCGGCGGGCCCGTCATGGCCCGCCGCCAACGCGACGCGAATTTGGGCGACGCTGTCCACCTGCCGAACCCGACCTCCCTGCCAGGGCACCGACGCCGGCCGGGTCAGAAGCCCCCGTCGAGCCGCCCGGGCTCGGCCGGCGGCCGCACGTCCGCAGCCCAGATCACGTCGCCGTCGAACACGATGCCCATGAGCAGCACGGCATCGCCTTGCACGGCCGCCGGCTCGGAGCGGGAGATGACGGACAGGTCGCGGCTGGCACCCTGCGGCATTTCCAGGGTCACCTTCGACGACCAATACGGCCCCACCTTGCGGGACGTCTGGAACGTGACCGGCAGGACGACCCCCGACAGCGGCCGCTTGGAGTAGTCGAGCCAGTTGCGGCCGAGGCGAACGAGGTCATCGCGGTGGCGGCCCAGCCGGCCGTGGAGATCGACGACCGACGCGGGCGGCTCCGCGATCGGCCGCCCGGCATCCGCCGACATCTGCTCGAGCACCACCAACTCCTCGCCGACCTTGGCGAGACGCTTGTAGCAATCGACGAGCAGGGCCTTGCGGGAATCCGCATCGGCGGCGTCGCGGTCCAAGGCGGCGAGCGCCGTGAACGCCTCCTCGACGGCCGCGTCCACCGCGCGACGATCCGCCGCGGCGGCCTCCGCCGCGGCGACGGCCGCGTCGATCGCGGGTGCCGGCTGCGACGGGGCGAGGGCCGGTTCCGGAATGATCGGCATGGGATCCGGAATGGCCGGCACGGGCTCGACGCTGGCCACCAGCGGGTCCGGGAACGGCACGGGCGGCGCGACGGGAGCATCGCCCCCGGCCGACGATGCCACCGTCACGTCGTCACCGATCCGCTCATCCACGGGGTTCGTCACGTCGGAGGGTGGACTGACTGCCGCCGTCTCGGTGGGCATGGGGTCAGGGGGTTGGGGCACCGCCGGTTCGGTGTCGATGGCAACCGTCTCCTCGCCGGGAGGGTCGGTTCCCGCGGGGCTGTCGGCAGGGCTGCTGTCCGCAGGACTGCTCTCCACGGGACTGCTGCCCGGGGTGGGATCGGGCTGTCGCACGGGGTTCGGCACCGGTTTCCCCACCGGCCGCTGAAACTTCTGCGGCAGCAGGAAGGCGACGCTCTTCGGGAAGCTCTTCGTGAGGCCGAACGGATCCTGCTGGAAGCCCCAGATCAGGATGCCCAGCGTGATCGGCAGGGCGAGCACGCCGCCGAGCACGATGCCGAGCATCTGGCCGACCCCACCCTTCTTGGGCTTCTTGGGACTCGCGGCCTTCGTCGGCTTGGAAGCGGACGCGGCCGCCGCCGCGGCACCGGCCGTCGCGGCGATCACGACGGTGTCGGCGGTCGATGACAGCTCGTCGGGCTCGGCATTCATCCCGGCCCAATCATCGATCGCGTCGGCCGACTCATTCGCGACGAACTCCTCCGCGCTGGCTTCGCTCGTGCCCGCACCGTCAAAGTCTCTCGCCGGCGCAGCGGCGGCCCCGTCATCCGCCGTGAGATCGGGCTCGTTGAGCCAGGCATCCATCAGCTCGTCTTCGAGTTGCCCGGCGGCCGCAGGCTCGGGCTCCACGGCCGGCTCCGGCATCGGCTCGGCGGCCGAGGCCGCCGGCGGCAAGGCTGCGTCCGCGAAGGGGTCGGCGGTCGGCGGTGCCTCGACCGCGTCGGCGAACGAGAAGTCGAGATCGGGCGCCGGCTCGGCGGGCCCGTCGGCGAGGAGGTCGGCCCAGGGATCGGCCCCGGAGTCGTTCGTCTGATCGTCGTCGGCCATGGAACCTCCCCGAGCATGCGGGCGTTTGACGGCACGTCACCCGCAATCGGGCGACCCCCCGGCAGTGTACCACCGCGATTTTCGCGATCGCCACCGGGCCGGTCGGATCACAGGCCGTGCGGGGGCCCGTACCGCCGCCGCAGGCTTTCCAGCAACCCGGCCTCGGACACGGGCTGGCCGCTGACCTGCTCCACCAGCGGTTCCGATTCCAGCAGCCGGCCGGCGGCATGCACCTCCCGCCGCAGCCATCCCAGCAGGTCGGTGAACGTGCCCGACGCGATCTGCGCGGCGAGGCCCGGGAGACGTTCCTCCGCGGCCGCCATGATCTGGGCCGCGTAGAGGTTGCCCAGCGTGTAGGTGGGGAAGTAGCCGATCAGCCCGGCGCTCCAGTGGATGTCCTGGAGCACCCCGTCGGCCGCGCGGGCCGGACGCATGCCGAAGTCCCGCTCGAACCGCTCGTCCCAGGCGGCGGGCAGGTCGGCGACCGCCAATTCGCCCCGGATGACGGCCCGCTCCAGGTCGAACCGCAGCATCACGTGCAGGTTGTACGTGACCTCGTCGGCCTCCACGCGGATGAACGACGGCCTCACCGCCAGCAGGGCCGCATGCACCGCGGCGGCATCGGTGTCGCCGAGGGCGTCAGGAAAGGCGGAACGGGCGAGCGGGAAGCACCATTCCCAGAACGGCAGCGACCGGCCCACGAGGTTCTCCCACAGCCGCGACTGCGACTCGTGGATGCCCAGCGAGGCCGCCTCGCCCGGCGGCAGGCCATACCACTCCCGACGCAGGCCCTGCTCGTAGAGGCCGTGCCCGGCCTCGTGCAACACGCCGAACAACGCGGTGGGGAGGAACCGCTCGTCCCACCGGGTGGTGATCCGGCAATCATCCGGCCCCATGGTGGAACAGAACGGATGCGCCGTCGTGTCGAGCCTCCCGCGCTGGAAGTCGAACCCGATCCGCTCGGCGATCCGCGTGACGAAGCCACGCTGCGCGTCCAGCGGAAAGCGGCGCCGGAGAACCCCGTCATCCGGCCTGCGGTCCGACCCGACGCAGGCCTGCACCAGGGGCACGAGCCCGTCCCGCAGGCGGTCGAATCGCTCCGCCAGCGGTTGCCCGCGGCCGCCGGGTTCGTACTCGTCGAGCAGCGCGTCGTAGGTGTCGAGTTCCGGTGCCTGACAGGCAGCCTGCTCCCGCTTGAGGGCGAACATCCGCTCCAGCCAGGGCTCCAGCAGCGGCCAGTCGGACGCCGCGCGGGCGGCGACCCAGGCCTGCTGGGCCTCGACCCGCGTGCGGGCCAGTTCCTCCACGAGCCGGGCCGGCAGGCGGAGATGCCGCTCGTGATCCTTGGCGAGCAGGCGAATCGTCGCCCGCTCGTCGGCGGTGCCGCGGGCGGCCATGGCGCCGGACGCGAGCCGCGCCAGCCGCTCTCCCTGCCGAGGGTCGGTCCGCTCGCGGTGGGCCAGCGCCGCCAGCGCGGCGGCCTGCTCGGCACGGTAGGGGGCCGCCTCCCGCGGCATCATCGTCTGCTCGTCCCAGCCGAGCAGCGATTCGACCGACGCCAGCACTGCCGCCCGCCGCGCGCGGCCGCACGCCGCCTCGAAAGCCTCGGCCTCGGTTCGCTCGACGCCGCCCGGCGGTTGCATGCCTGCTGCTCCGAAACTGGCAGCCGTCGCGGCTGCCGCGGGGCACAGTATGCTCGCTTTCCTCGACGGCCACCACGGGCCGCCGCTCCGGGAGAGCCCGCCGATGCTCGACGCCCTGGTCATCGCCCCCCATCCCGACGACGCGGAACTCGGCATGGGCGGCACCATCGCCCTGATGCTGGCCCGGCGGATGCGGGTGGGCATCCTCGACCTCACCGACGGCGAGCCGACGCCCCGCGGATCGGTGGAGATCCGCGCCCGGGAGACCGCGGCGGCGACGCAGGCGCTCGGCGTGCAGGTGCGGGAGAACCTCGGCCTGCCGAACCGCCGGCTGCGGGCCACGCTCGCCGCCCGCGGCGCGCTCGCCGCGGTCATCCGCCGGCTCCGGCCCCGGTGGCTGTTCGCGCCGCACTGGATCGACGCCCATCCCGACCACGTGGCGGCCACGCGGCTCGTCGAAGCCGCCCGCTTCTGGGCGAAGCTCACCAAGTGCGACCTGCCGGGCGAGCCCTGGCACCCGGAGCGGATCTACCACTATGCCTGCGTGCATCTCAAGCAGGTCCGCCGGCCCGCCTTCGTGGTTGACATCTCCACGACCCGGGAGATCAAGGGCCGGGCACTGGCCTGCTACGCATCCCAGTTCCCCGCGTACCCCGTGCCCACGGTGCTCGACCGCGTCGCGGCGGCCGACGCCTGGTGGGGATCGGTGATCGGCGTCACGCACGGCGAGCCCTTCTGGTCCCGGGAGCCGGTCGGTCTCCGTGACTTCGGCGGCCTCGTCTGAGGCCACGGTCACGAACCGCCCCGCGGGCCGGCGCCGCGGCGGCGGACGTCCTCGGCCATCGGGAGCCGCATGCGGCGGCCGCAGATCGCCCTGGTCGTGCCTCCTCCCGCCGGCCCTGGGCCCACCCCGACCGCACAGGTTTCCCAGAGTCCTGCCGGATCGAGCCGCTGCACGGACGGTTGGCCCGATCGCGGAGACTCGGGGGGCAGCCCGTGGAAACGTGGCCGCATGGGCCGCGGCCGGCCGATATCCGAGGTGGGTGCGGCACGCGCCGGCCCGCCACTCGTCCGGGGATGCCCATGACCTCTCGCGACATCAACGTCATTGCTCTCGTCAAGGGGGGCGAGCGGTACGTGTTCCTGTACGACGACGACAGCCGCGACGAGGCTCTTCGCGCGCTGGCCCGCCATGCGGCCAATCCCGACCTGAGCTTCTCGTGGTACGACGCGGCCGTGCTCGGGCAGAAGGTCCGCAACAACACGCCGCGGCCCCGGCGGATCAAGTTCGTGCCCCGGGCTGACCGGCCCGCGTAGGCCGCGCCGCGATGTCCCGTTCCCCGGCGACCGGGCCCGACTTCGCCGCCGCGATCGGACGTTTCCTTGTGCACCTCTCAGCGGAGCGGGGCGGCTCGCCGCTGACGCGGAAGAGCTACCGGGAAGATCTCCTGCAACTGGAGGAGTTTCTCCGCTCGGCCGGCTGCCGCGGGCCCGCGGAGGCCTCGACCGTGCTCCTGCGCCGCTTCGCGTCCGGCCTCCATGCCGCCGGCTACGCGGCCTCCACCGTGGCCCGGAAGCTCGCCAGCATGCGGAGCTTCTACGCGTTCGGGCAGCGGGAGGGCTGGGTGCGTGCCAACCCCGCCAAGCCGCTGCGCAGCCCCCGGCGGGCGCGAAAGCTGCCCAAGTTCCTCACCGGCCAGGAGATCGCGCGGCTGCTGGCGGCGCCGCGACCGCAGGCCGCCGGCGGCCTGCGGGATCGCGCGATCCTCGAATTGATGTACTCCTCCGGGGTTCGTGTCCGCGAGCTCGTGACGCTCGACGACGCCGACCTCGACCTGCGGAACGCGACGGTGCGGGTCCGGGGCAAGGGCCGGCGCGAGCGGCTGGGCATCGTCGGCTCGCAGGCCCGGCAGGCGCTGCGCGACTGGCTCGCGGTCCGGCCCCGCGGTGCCGCGGCCCGCGGTCCGCGGCCGCTGTTCACCAACAAGCTCGGCGGCCGGCTCTCGGTCCGCGGCGTGGCCCGCCTGCTGGAGAAGCATCTGGCGGCCGCCGGCCTCGCGGGCCGGGCCAGCCCGCACACGCTGCGGCACAGCTTCGCCACGCACCTGCTCGACGCCGGCGCCGACATCCGCAGCGTCCAGGAACTCCTCGGCCACAAGAGCCTGGTGACGACGCAGATCTACACTCACGTGACGACGAGCCGGCTCCTGGAAGCCTTCGACAAGGCCCACCCCCGGGCCCGCTAGGTCGCATGGGGCGGCGAGCCGGCGGCCGCGGCGGCGTGGCCCGGCGCGGGGCCGACACAAGTCCCCTCGCTGATGGCCGCGGCGGCCATAGGCTCGCGATCCTCGCACCGATCCCCTCAACTCCGCCGATGGCGGGGCGAACGATTCAACGAGTCGGCATGCGACCCCTGGGCCTCATTCCATCAGGAGAGGACGGGGTCGCGAGGTTTGGGCACTCACCGCGGACCGAGGCGTGGGGTCGCCCGTGCCCTCGAGCGGGCTGTGGAGGCAAGCGAAGCCATGGATGGCGAAGCGAAGCCGCAACGCAGTGAGCGGGAGCCCGGAGGGCGCACGCGAACGTCCGGCGAGAGGGCATGGGCGACCCCACGCCGGCTCACCAACTCCACCCGAACGTCGCGTCGCGGCGCGCGGGGCCCGTCACACGAGGCCGCGGCGGACGGCCCAGACGGCGGCCTGGGTCCGGTCGGTGACGGCGATCTTCCGCAGGATGTTCTGCACGTGCTCCTTCACCGTCTCCACGCTGATCGTCAGCGACTGGGCGATCTCCTTGTTGGAGAGACCCAGGGCCATGTGACGCAGAACCTGCGTCTCCCGTTGCGTGAGCGGAATGTCCGGGTCGGGCGTCGCCACCCGATTGGCCATGGTGGTGGCCACGCGCCGCAACTCCCCGGCCCGCATCGGCAGCTGGCCGGCCGCGGCGCCCGTGATCGAGTTGATCAACTCCCCGCGGCTGCTGCCCTTGAGGATGTAGTCGTGGGCGCCGGCGGCCACGGCGCGGGCGACGTAGGTGGGATTGTCGAAGGTGGAGAGCATCACGCACCGCACTCCCGGCGCGTCGGCACGGATCTTCTCCAGGGCGGCCAATCCATCCTTGCCGGGCATGCGGATGTCGAGCAGCACGACGTCCGGCTTCATCTTCTTGACGATCTTCACCGCCTCGTCGCCGCTGGCGGCCTCGCCCACGATCTTCACCTCGGACCCGGCCAGCAGGCTCACCAAACCCCGCCGCACCACCTCGTGGTCATCCGCAATAACGACTTTGATCGGCATCGACTCCCACTCTTTCCGCGGCCCAAGGCCGCCTTGCTGAACCGTAACGATCCGTTTTGTTCCTTCCCCTTCGAGCCGCACCGAAAGACGCTTACATGCCGCTCGCAGGACCTCCGACCTGGACGACAAACCTTACAGAACCTCGGTCCAGGAAACAACGTAGTGCCGCACACGGAGCGATGCTGCCGCCCATTCGAAGGGACACATTCGGGGGATTCGTGAAGCCGCCACGGCCCGCCGGGGCGACCGGGCACAGGCACGGGCATTTTCAAGCCGTTTGCGGGCCCGTTCGCGCCCTGTCGAGCATCGCGCCGGCGCCGGCGCGCGTCAGCGACGCGGCCACGCGGCGGCCGAGCGCCTCCGGCGGCTCGTCGGCAGCGGCCGAATCGTCGGCCGACACCATCCGCACCCCGCCCGAGGTCTCCTCGAACACCCGGGCGCCGAGGGCGAGCCGGCCGCCCTCGGCCCGCGCCCAGGCGGCGATCGGCGCCAGACAGCCGCCGGCCAGCGACGCCAGGCAGGCCCGCTCGGCGCGGACTGCCGCATGGGCGGCCGGATCATCGAGCGGCTCGATCGCCCGCCGCACGGCTTCGTCGTCCGCACGAATCTCGACGACCACAGCGCCCTGCGCGACCGCCGGCCAGAATGCCGGCGGTGCGAGCACCGCCGTGATCCGTTCGGCGAGCCCCAGCCGCCGCAGGCCGGCGCCGGCCAGGATCAGGCAGTCGCACTCGCCGGCATCCAGCTTCCGCAGCCGGGTGTCCACGTTGCCGCGGATCGACCGGATCCTGACGTCCGGCCGCGCGGCCCGCACCTGCACCACCCGCCGGATGCTCGACGTGCCCACGACGGCTCCGGCCGGCAGGGCGGCGAGCGTCGCCCCGGGCGGGCCTACCAGCACGTCGAAGGGCATCACCCGCTCGGGCACGCAGGCGAGGGCGAGGCCGTCCGGCACGGCCGTGGGCAGATCCTTGAGGCTGTGCACTGCGGCGTCGATGCGGCGGTCGAGGAGGGCCCGCTCCAACTCGCGCACGAACACGCCGTCGCTGCCGCCGGGCTCGTGCACCAGCCCCGCGATCGGCACGTCGGTTCGCGCGTCGCCGACGGTGGCGATCGTCTCGACCGCGACGGCGTGGCCGAGCGCCCGCAGCCGGGCGACCACCATCGCGGTCTGGGCCAGGGCCAGCGGGCTACCCCGCGTCCCGATGCGGATCGTGCGTTCCTCAGCCATCGTCGTCCCTCGGCTCCGCGGACCGCTCGGCCCGCGCCGCGGCCGCGCAGAGCACCGTGGCGGCCCCGGCGGCCGCGAGGACGCGGCGGCATTCCGACAGCGTACCACCGGTCGTCACCACGTCGTCCACGACCAGCAGCCGCAGCCCCGCCGCGGACCGGCGGGCGCGGAACGCGCCGCGGACGTTCGCCCGCCGATCCTCGTAGGGCAGTTCGTTCTGCATCCGGGTCGCCCTCGTGCGCCGCAGCAGCGTGAGGCACGGCCACCCCAGGTCCGTCGCCAGCTGCCGGGCGATCTCCTCCGCGGCGCTCGTGCCCCGGGCCGCCCGCCGCGACCAGTGCATCGGCACCGGCACGACGGCGTCGCACCGCCATCCCGCGAGGGTCGCCCCGTGCCGCCGCGCCAGCAGCCGCCCCAGCGCGGAAGCCACCGGCTCGCCGCCGGGCCGCTTGGCCCGCAGCACGGCCGCCCGCAGGTCGTCGCCGTAGCCGCCCAGCACCACCAGGCCCTCCCCTGGCGCCGGTTCACGGCGACACCGCCCGCAGTCGAGGCCCTGCGGTCCGGACCCGCCGCACATGCCGCACCGCGGCCCCGGATCCACGAGGCCCCGCTCGCAGGCGCCGCAGACGAACACCCCGGGCGGCTGGTCGAGGTTTTCCATCGGACCGGCGGCCGGCTCGCCGCCGCACACGGCGCACCGCGGCGGGCAGAGCAGGTCGATCCCGCGGCCAACCCAGTTCGCCGCCTGCCGCCGCAGTGTCGCCAGCCAGAACATCGGGGGCTGCCGGTATCGAGGCCGGATTGACCTTCGCGGGCCGGAGGCCTACCCTCCGCCGCCCGTCGTTTCCCCCATCGTCCGCCGCAGTCCGGCCGCGTCAAGCCGCCATGGTCATCGACCGCTACATCACGCGTGCCCAGTGCACCGCGTTCGTGATCGTGTTCGTCAGTCTCGCGGGGCTGTACTTCGTCTTCGACGGCTTCACGAACATGGACGAGTTCGGCGCCCACGCCCGCAAGGCCGGCGGCCTCGCCAAGGTGCTGGCCGCCTACTACGGCTATCGCATGGTCTGGTTCTTCGATGCCACGAGCCCGGTGATCGCCCTGGCCAGCGCGATGTTCGCGCTCTCCTGGCTGGAGCGGCACAACGAGCTGACGGCCCTGCTGGCGGCGGGCGTTTCCCGGTGGCGGATCGTGCGGCCCACGATCGTCTTCGCGGCGGCGATCGCGCTGACGGCCGCGGCCAGCCGCGAGTTCGTCATCCCCCGGATCCGGCATGCCTTCGCCCGCAACGCGCAGGATTTGGCCGGCGACCAGCCCGTCCCCTTCGAGGCCCGCTACGACCACCGCACGGAGATCCTCTTTCGGGGCCGCACCGCCCAGGCGGCGACCATGCGGATCGAGGCGCCGAGCCTGCTCATGCCGCCCCAGCTCGGCGACTACGGCCCGCAGATCGATGCCGCCGAGGCCTTCTGGCAGCCCGCCGGACCGGGGCATCCCGCCGGCTATCTGCTCTCCGGCGTGACGGAGCCGGAGGACATCGACGCCCTCGCACCGCTGCGGGCGGGCGATCGCGAGATCGTGCTCACGCGGGCGACGGCCGACTGGCTGCAGCCGCGACAGTGCTTCGTGGTCAGCGAGGTCACCTTCGAGCAGATGGTCGGCTCCACGAACTGGAGCCACTATTCGTCCACCGCCGAGCTGGTCGGGGCGATCGCCAACCCCAGCCTGGGCGTGGCCGCCGACATCCCCCTCCGGGTGCACGCCCGCGTCACCGCCCCGTTTCTCGACATGGCCTTGCTGATGCTCGGCCTGCCGCTGGTCGCCGGCCCGGCCCGCCGCGGGGTGTTCGTGGCCGTCGGCCTGTGCGTGCTGATGACGGTGGTCTACTTCCTCGTGGTCCTGGCCATGCACGGCCTGGCCGGCGCCGACGTGCTCAGCCCGTCGCTGGGTGCCTGGATGCCCCTGCTCGTGCTGGCCCCGCTGGCGGCCTGGCGGGCCCAGCCGCTGTGGCGCTAGCGGCGGTCACGGCTGCGGGACGATGCGAACGGTGCGGGCGGTGAGCTGCGCCGTCGCCGGCACGGGCAGGCTGGCCGCCGCGTCGTCCGGCACCCGCCAGGCGAGGATCACGCAGGCCTTCTGCCCGGGTTCCGCCGACAGCCAAACCTCGGTGGTTCCGGGCAGTCGCTTCTCGTCGACGACACCCGCCTTCGTGACCTGGAAGGGCTGCCCGCCGGAAAGCTCGAGCACGTCCCACGTGCGGATCGCCGCCGCCGGGTCGTCCAGTGTCCGGGCCTTGATCCACGTCGCCTTGCCGAACTCCTCGTCCAGCCGCACCTGCCGCAGGATCGCCGCGGCGACCTCGTCCTTGCGTTGCTGGGCCGTCGGCACGACCCCGACGGTGAGCACCACGGGAAACCGGCCGGCGGGCGTCTCGATCTGACCCTCGTAGGCCGCCGTGAACCCGGGAAAGTCGGCGATGAAGGGAGGGGTGGCCCGCCGCGGCGTCTCGCTGCCGTCGAGCTGGTTCGCAAGGATCACCGGCAGCCGCAACTCCGCCCGCCCGTCTCCGACGGTCGTGGCCTCGACGCGGAGCGGCGCGAACTCGCTGGCGACGCGATAATCGGCCAGCCGCCGCGCGTAATCGGCGTCGTAGGCCGACGACGAGCAGCCGCACACGACCCCGCACAGCCCGGCCCAGGCGATCCAACGCATGCCCGCTCCTCCCGTGGTCGAGGCCGCCCGCGACCTGCCGCCTCGCGACGCGACCCGCTCGACGTGACGATTGTGGCGAATTTGGCGGCCGGTCAACCGGCCGGCACAAACTCCGCCGTTCGCCGCAAGTTCCCACGCCGCAACGTCTTCGGCACCCTCCCGTCTTTGCCAGACCTTTTTTCTCCACCTGGCCCGCCCCGCCTGCCGATCACAAGCCTGCGGACGGGAGTCCGCGGAGCCGGGCCAGCCGCCCGCCTCAGCTGCACGGCAAAGGAGTGCCAGTCCCATGCGGATCCAGACCACCAGATTCGGACGGATCGACGTCGATGCGGGCGACGTGATCCACTTCGCCAGCGGCCTGCCGGGGCTCGAGGACTGCCGCGACTGGGCGTTGCTCGCCGACGCGAGCAACGACGCCCTCGGCTGGCTGCAGAGCACCAGCCGCGGCGACGTCGCCCTGGCGGTGGTCAGCCCCCGTCGGTTCCTGCCCGACTACCAGGTGCGGATTCCGCGCAGCGAGCTCACCCCGCTGGCGATCGCCGATATCCGGCAGGCCCAGGTGGTGGTCGTGGTCGGCACCAACGGCAGAAGCCTCACGCTCAATCTCAAGGCGCCGATCGTCATCAACCTCGAATCCCGCACGGGCCGTCAAGTCGTCGCCAGCGGCGAGCTGCCCTTGCAATATGAACTCGTTCAGGAACGTCCGCCGCTCAAACAGAGCGCATAATCACCAGTGACCGCCGGCGCAGGATCGCCGGCGCCACGCCCGGATCAGGAAGGACCCAGCGATGCTCGTACTCTCCAGACAACGCGACGAAAGCATCATGATCGGCGACAACATCGTCGTCACGATCGTGGACATCCGGGGAGACAAGGTCCGCCTGGGCATCAACGCCCCCTCCGAGATTCCCGTGCACCGCCAGGAGGTGTACGAGGCGATCCAGCGGGAGAACCTCCGGGCGTCGCGGCTCGAGCCGGGCGACACGCAGGACATCGGCAAGTTCGCCAACCGCGGCCCCACCCGGCCCGGCGAACCGCCCCGTCCGCGCTGATTCCGGCGACCGGGAGCCGCGTCACGGGTGGAAGTAGGCGGGATGATTCCCGGCCTTCCACTTGATGTTGCAGCCGAGGCTCGGCACCTGGTCCGCGACGGGCGACCGGCCGGCCAGCAGCCCGTCGA
>Ga0315901_10004735_pt1 | contig 16835 bp, 26 predicted proteins | sample LakEriMetagenome_10_FD_203761 | JGI IMG/M metagenome (GOLD analysis project Ga0315901, IMG submission 203761) | Freshwater fungal communities from buoy surface, Lake Erie, Ohio, United States - Buoy 2 MA116 | ecosystem: Environmental > Aquatic > Freshwater > Lake | place: USA: Lake Erie, Ohio...
ATGCCGATATCTAAGCCACAAATTATTACCTAGACACAACACGCCATAATTGTCAAATATTAGACAATGTGTGATACTATGTCTAAATGGGTATTTTCTCGCGTTTCAATACGCAAGCACCACAAAAGCAAGAATCGTCAATCCTTGCGCAATACGCGCCGCAATTGATGTCAGAAAATTACAATCTTTACAATTATGGTGTTCTTGGTATTCGTCGCGAGGAAGCAATGTCTGTTGCATCCGTGGCACGTTGCCGCAATTTAATTGCAGGCACTATTGCTTCAATTCCTTTGGAGTTATACCGCAAGTCAACTGGAGAAGAATTAGGTTCACCTGTTTGGCTAGAACAACCATCTAAGTCACAGCCACGTTCAGTAACTATTGCCTGGACTGTTGACTCATTACTATTTTATGGGGTCGCGTACTGGGTTGTAAAAGAATTGTATGCGGACGATGGACGTCCTGCCAGGTTTGAATGGGTTGCAAATACTCGCGTTGCATTTGATTTAGATTTAGAAAACGAATTTATTACTCAATACTATGTTGATGGCAAAGCCGTTCCAATGGAAGGCTTAGGAAGTTTAATTACATTCCAAGCATTTGATGAAGGTGTACTTGCACGCGGTAAGGAACTTATTAAGGCATGCGTTGATTTAAACAAAGCAGCATCTATTGCAGCGGCAACACCAATGCCATCAGGTGTGTTAAAAAATAATGGTGCAGACCTAGACCCTAAAGAAGTTCAGGGATTATTAGCAGCATGGAAATCTGCACGCAATAATCGCAGCACGGCATTTTTAACTTCGACTTTAGAATACCAAGCGACATCTTTCTCACCTAAGGAAATGATGTACGACGAAAGCAAGCAATTCCTTTCGACTGAAGTTGCAAGAATGATGAACGTCCCTGCTATTTACGTTTCAGCAGACATGAACTCCAGTTATACATATACCAACGTTCTTGATTCACGCAAAGATTTCCTTGCGTACTCTTTGCAGCCTTATGTGTCTGCAATTGAGGACCGTTTATCAATGGACGATATTACAGCGCATGGAAACGAAGTTCGTTTTGACTTAGACAAACAATTCTTACGTCAAGACCCAATGCAAGAACTTTTGGTTATAGAAAAACTGCTTTCCTTAGGCCTTATTACATCAGAACAGGCAATGGAAATGACAGACCAAACATCTAATGGAAACGGCGGTATGTAATTTGAAGATTACATTTGACGCGTCATTCGCACAGGATATTCAAGCCTCTAGCGATACACGCATGATTTCAGGAAAGATTGTTCCACTGGGAGCAGAAACTGGTTCAACATCAGCAGGCAAAGTTATTTTTGAGCGTGGTTCAATAGCGATTCCTGAACCTAAGTCAGTTAAGTTGCTATCGCAGCACGACGTTAAAGCACCGCTAGGACGCGCTCAATCCTTTACAGAAACAGAAGATGCAATTTTTGCATCATTTAAAATCAGCAATTCATCACGCGGAACAGATGCACTTATCCTTGCAAGCGAAGGATTACAGGCAGGCCTTTCTGTTGGCGTAGAAGTTGATAAGTCATTTAATAAGAACGGCGTAATCCATGTGACAGCCGCAAAACTCATGGAAGTAAGTTTAGTAACTGAACCAGCATTTAAGTCTGCACAGGTTACTGATATTGCAGCAGAAGAAACTGAAGAAGTTTCTGAAGTTGTAGAACAAACCCAACCAACAGAAAGCGAGGCCGTCGTGGAGATTACTCCAGCAGAGGCAACAACTCCTGAGGTCGAAACCCCTGCGGTAGAGGCCTCACGTCCAACAGTTAGCGTTACAAACGTACGCGAGCGTGTTGCACCAATTACATCAGCACAATACTTGGAAGCAAATATCAAAGCAGCACTTGGTGATGACGATGCACGTCGTACAATCAAAGCAGCAGATGACAGCACTTCAACCAACACTGGTTTGACGCTCCCTGGACATCTACAAACTTTCCTAACAGATACATTTACTGGTCGTCCAGCATTTGAAGCAGTAACTCGTTCAGCACTTGTTGAATCAGGAATGTCATTCACTGTTCCACGCCTTTATGTAAATGCAGGTACACCAAACGTTGCACCAACAGTTGCAGACACAAACGAAGGTTCAGCACCATCTGAAACAGGAATGACCTCTAGTTATGACACAGTAAATGTCGAAAAATTCTCAGGCTTGCAACGTGTAAGTTTTGAGTTGGTGGACAGGTCATCTCCTGCGTTCATGGAACTTATGATGGCAGAACTTCGCAAGGCATACGAGAAGGCAACAGATGCAGCACTTATTGCAGCATTTACTGCTAACGGAACAGCAGCAACAGGTGTTGCAGCAACAGCAGCAGGACTTCAATCATTCATTTCAGTTGAAGGTGCAGCAGCATACAAGGGAACAGGTGGCGATTTCGCTAACAAACTTGTTGCTTCAACAGACCAATGGGCAGCAATTGCAGGATATGCTGACACAACAGGTCGCGCACTTTATTCAGCACAAGGCGCAACATACAATGCGTCAGGTAACGCAGTGGCAACTTCTGTTGTTGGTGGCGTACTTGGTACAGACCTTATTGTTGACCACAACATCACAGCATCAGGAATCGTTGATGACTCAGCGTTCCTAGTTGCACCACGTTCAGTTTATGCGTGGGAATCTCCAACAACACAACTTCGCGTGAACGTTCTTACTTCAGGCGAAATCGAAATCAACCTTTACGGATACCTAGCACTCTATGTTGCTAAGTCAGGTAAAGGCGTTCGTCGCTTCAACCTATCCTAATAGGTTACTAAGTCACTGGAGGCGAGGCGCAGCCCTTGCCTCGCCTCCAGTCTTTAGAAAGGATTTGAAATGTCACTTTGCACAGTTGCAGAACTTCGTTCAGCACTTGGTGTTGGTTCTCTTTACAATGACGCCACGCTTCAACAGACATGCGATGCAGCCGACGCCGTAATCCTTCCTATGCTTTGGAACAATTACACATTTAACATTGCACATAGCAACACAGCAACAACAGGAACTCTTTATTTCGACACGCTAGTTGAAAAAGTCTTTTATGTCGGCCAAACAGTTGTTATATCAGGCAACGGCTCAAAGCACAACGGTTCAAAGACAATTACAGGTGTTGGCGATTACAACATCACTTACAACATTTCAGGCAATAACAACACACCTGCTCCTTACCATCCAGTTGAGCCTCTTGGTCAAGTTGCAGCAGACACTTATGTTGATTACACACTTGATGCAGCAGTTCAAGAAGCAGCGCTTATGATTTCAGTTGACATTTGGCAAGCCCGCCAAGCCAGCAATTCAGGTGGAGTATCGCCTGACTTTGCACCATCGCCTTACCGCATGGGAAATACTTTGCTTGCACGCGTACGAGGTTTGCTTGCTCATGCAATCAGCCCTAACTCAATGGTGGGGTAATGCCAACAGCATTAACAACCCTTCGCACAACAATCGCAACAGCGTTAGTTGATAATTCACTTTGGCAGGTTTTTGCGTTTCCACCTGCAACCGTTTTAGCCAACAGTATTATCGTCGCACCTGATGACCCTTACTTAACGCCTAATAACAATCAGCACAACACAATCGCACCAACTGCGAACTTCAAAATTGTGATTACTGTGCCGCTCCTCGATAACGAGGGAAATCTCAATGGAATTGAAACAGCCCTTGTTGGCGTGTTCAATAAACTCGCAGCGTCATCTTTGACGTATAATGTTGGAGCAGTTAGCCAACCAAGCGTTTTAAACGTGGACTCAGGTTCACTTTTGACTTGCGAGATGTCACTGTCCGTACTAACCACCTGGAGTTAATATGTCCGAATGGGAAAAAGAGAACGAGGCCTTCCTGAAGAAAATCGGGCAGGTAACACCAGCAGCACCAAAGCCAGCATCTATCAAGAAGGAAGAGGAATAACCAAATGGCTGTATTTCTAAACAACAAGGTCGGCGTTAAGGTTAATTCTGTTGACCTTTCTGACCATGTAACATCAGTAACACTTAATCGTCAGTTCGATGAACTGGATGTAACGGCCATGGGAGATGGCAGCAGAAAGGCCGTCAAGGGCCTAGAATCATCTTCTGTAACAATTGACTTTCTAAACGACACAGCAGCAGCAAATGTTCTTGCAACATTGCAGGCAGCATGGGGTACAACTGTTACTGTTGTGCTACTTCAGGACAAGGGTTCAGCAGTATCAGCAACAAACCCACTATATACAATGAGCGTTTTAGTAAACGGAACTCAGGATATTAATGGTGCTGTTGGCGATATTGGTTCACAATCAGTAACTTGGAACTGTAACTCAACAGTTGCAGTAACAACAACAGGTACATTCTAAAAATAAACTAAGGGGCAACAATGGCAAAGTTAAAAGTAACAAGGGCAGATGGACAGGTTGGGGAATACTCAATCACTCCATTAGTGCAGTATGGTTTTGAGATTTACGCCAAAAAGGGATTCCATAAGGCGTTTATTGAGGACCAAAAGCAAAGCGATATCTATTGGCTTGCCTGGGAGTGTATTCGCAGGTCAGGTGAAACCGTACCGATGTTTGGGGAAAAGTTCATTGAAACTTTGATTGACGTTGAAGTTCTCGATGACGATTCCCCGAACTAGGGCGGGATTCCGTCACCTACCTTATTGCTAAATTAAGCGTAAGGCTAGGAATTCCGCCACAAAATTTGATTGAACTAGACGAAGAGATGTTTAAGAATTTGATAAGAGTTCTTAAAGACGAAGCAAAGGAGATGAGAGATGCCAACAGAAGTCGTGGGCGCTCTCGCTCTTCGTAAGGCGTTAAAACAATACGCACCTGATTTAGCAACTGAACTTCGCAAAGAAGTGGCCGCCGCATTAAAGCCCGTTGTGAAACGCGCTCGCGGTTTTGTGCCTAGCGATTCAGAGATTATGAGCGGATGGCAACGTCGTTCATTTTCTGAAGCCAAATTCCCTATGTATGACTCGAATCTTATTCGCAAGGGAATCAGTTACAAAACAAGTCCAAGCCGTGCAAACAATCGCGGTTTTACATCCTTAGCAGCGATTGAAAACAAATCAGCGCTAGGTGCAATTATTGAAACAGCAGGACGCAAGAATCCAGGCGGTCAGCCTTGGGTTGGTCCAGGCAAGAACATTACACAGAAACGTTATTCACATTCTGTCAATCCTCGCGCAGGCGAACAGTTTATTAAGAATCTTGGCCCAATCTACGGAATCAAGAAAACAACAGGTATTGGTGACAAGCGTGGTCGTTTAATCTATCGCGCCTGGGATGAAACAAACGGCAAAGTTCTCACTGCTTATTTTAAGGCTGTTGAGAATATTACTGCCAAGTTTAATAAACGTACTTCGATTGTAGATTTAAAGAGAGCAGCATAATATGGACGCTTCCAAAATAGCCATTCAAATTGCCTCGGAGTTTACAGGTTCTAAGGCATTTAAGAAGGCTGAAACTGCTACTGAGAAACTTCAGCGCACAGTTAAAAATCTTGCAAGAACATTAGGTGTTGCTTTTTCTGCTGCTGCCGTTGTTAATTTTGGCAAGGCATCAGTGCGCGCATTTGCTGATGCAGAACGCGAAGGTGCTGTTCTCGCCAACACAATGAAGAACTTGGGCTTGGCTTTTGATACATCAAGAGTTACAGCATATATAGATAACCTTGGCAAACTTTATGGCATAACTGGTGATGAGGGAGTTCCTGCAATGCAGGCCCTTCTTAGCGCAACAGGTTCAGTCACCAAGTCACAGGAACTGATGAATACTGCAATGAATGTTGCAGCAGCCAATAACATAAGTCTTTCTGAAGCGGCTAAAGGTTTAAGTCAAGCATATCTTGGCAACCGCAAGGCTCTTAACCAATACAATACAGGACTTACAAAAGCCGAATTGCAATTAAAGTCTTTTGAAGATTTACAAAAATTATTAGATACACGCCTCGCGGGCGCTGCAACAGAGGCTGCTGCTACTTATTCAGGTCAATTATTAATACTTAAAGAAAATGCAGAACAAGCAAAAGAGGTAATTGGCAAAGGTTTAGTTGATAGTTTTATTTTGCTTGCAGGTGCAAATGGATTACCTAGCGCAACAACTGCAATGCAGGATTTTGCTAAAGCAACAGCCGAAGCAACTCTTGGTGCTGCATCTCTTATTGAGAAGTTGAAAACTGGATTTTCTCCAAACGGTTTTGATTTAACTGGCTTGATACCTGTCATTGGTGGATACATTGGACCAGGCGGCGTACTAGATAAATTGAGAGCAGAAGGTAGAAAGTTAGGCGCTCAAAAGATGGGCGCGCCTGGTGCTATTTCAGGTAAATTTCCAGGTGGCGATGCTTACTTTGCTGCACAAAGAAAAGCAGAAGAGGCTTCAATAAAGCGTGCTAGAGAGTTACAGGCTATTGAAAGAAAACGCTTAGATACTGCCAAGAAACTTGCTGCGGAGAAAGCAAAGAAAGCAGCCCTAGATAAACTCTCTGCTTTCCTTAATAAAGCACAACAGATGTTTGACATGGACCGCATCCAATTAGCGGCTGCTGCATTAAGTAAGCAGACTGAAGAAGATAAAGTTCGCATCCGTTTAAAGCAGGAAATCCTTGAACTTGAAGAAGCAATTAATGATGGCAACATCAATGCTGCGGTAAAACTAGCAGGAGCGATTAGCCAGGATGCAAAACTCTTGGGTCAACTTCGCGGTGACATGATTAGCCTAGGCGATGTTCCTAACCCATTTTTAGAATGGTTATCAACCTTGGAACAAATGTTGGCTACGTTGAAATTAATTGGAATTACTACTCCTAAAACTTATACACTTGACGAGCAAAGAACTATTATTCGAGGTATGCTGGACAAAGTAGCGCCTTCTGTAGATGCTTTGAATAAAGCGCTTGGCATAAATCCATCAAGCCCGCAGGTTTTGGGTTTTCCTAAACTTTCCGCAAATCAAAACCAATTGCCACCTGGTTTTTCAATAGATGATTTGAGCGGCTTCAATGACCGTAATTCCTCTTACAATTCAGGCCAACCAACTTATGTAACAGTCAATGTTGCTGGTTCAATCAGCACAGAACGCGATATCGTCACAGCCATTACTCAGGGTATCTACAACAATCAGGCTGCTGGCACTCCAATCAATTACAGCACGGTGTACTAATGGCATTACCTGCAACGCCTATTGTTAAAATCAACCTTACTCAGGGAGCATCATTTGGTACTGTGATGGTTCTTGGCACAGGTCGATTGGGCTTTGCTGAACTTGGTACAGTTGTTCCAAACATTGTTGATGTATCTGCCTCTGTTCTTAAAATTAATACTAGACGCGAACGTAATCTCTTACAAGATAAATACATTTCAGCAACAGCAGTTGTGCGCGTCAACGACCCAACAGGTAATTGGAATCCACAGAACACGTCAAGCATCTATTATCCTGATGTGCAACCTTTACGCAAGATTCAAATTCAAGCAAACTATAACGGTACTTTGTATTCGATGTTTTCAGGTTATATTACTGAATACAAATACACATATCCAACTTCCCAAGAAACGGGATTTGTTGATTTTGTTTGTTACGATGCGTTTAGATTATTCTTTAATTCAAACGTAACAACAGTCACAGGCGCTACTGCTGGCCAAGATACAGGCACACGCATTAACAAGATTCTAGATATGGTTTCATGGCCTAACTCTCAGCGCTCAATTCAAACTGGTAATACAACCTGTCAGGTTGACCCAGGTGGGACTCGCTCGGTTCTCCAGGCTATTCAAACAGTTGAGTTCACCGAGCAAGGTGCTTTTTATATTGACAAAGCAGGAAACGCAGAATTTAAGAATCGTCAATATGTGGTGGATGCTCAATCAGCAAGTCCGACTAAGTTCTCTAATGCAACAGGCTCAACAGATATTAACTACGCTGGTATCCAATTTGCCTTTGATGATAAGACTATCGTGAACTCTGCGACAGTCACTAGAATTGGTGGCACGGCACAGACTTACTCAGATGCGACATCTATTGCCGCTTACTTTACGCATGCTATTACCGCTCCTGATATGTTAATGCAGACAGATGCCAACGCCTTGGCTTTGGCTACCGCTTATGTAACCAGTCGTAAAGAAACAACAATCCGTATTGACTCGATTACTTTGGACCTGGTTACTTTGGGATATGGCGCAGGAGTAACAGCAGCCCTTGACTTAGACTATTTTGACACCATGCAAATCACCAATGATGGGCAAGGCGGTTCGACTATTGTTAAGACCTTGCAATGCCAGGGAATTGCCCATGACATTACTCCAAATACTTGGGTGACAGTTTTGACCACACAAGAGCCTTTACTCGATGTTATGTACTAGAATTGACCCTATGAAAGAGGTGTGCTAATGGCTGTCGGATTCCCAGCAAAAACTACTTACGCGAACGGAGATGTGTTCTCCGCTTCGGACATTAACGATACTAATGGCACACTTAATCTGCTTACTAGCGCACAATACGCTGCAGGCAAGAACAAAATTCTGAACTCCGATTTTGAAATCTGGCAACGCGGCTCATCGTTTTCTAATCCTGCAAATGAGGCGTATTTAGCAGACCGATTTAACATTGTATTTGATGGTTCAGGTTCTACAAGAACAGTAAGCCGTCAAACCTTTACGCCAGGCACAGCGCCAGTTGCGGGATATGAAGGTGAGTATTTTATTCGCTTTAATCAATCTGTTGCTGGTTCAGGTGGAACTTATATTGGATTTAATCAAAGAATTGAAGATGTACGCACATTTGCAGGACAGACTGCAACTCTTTCATTTTGGGCTAAAGCAGATGCGACTAGAACTATTTTGCCTAACCTTCAACAAAACTTTGGTTCAGGCGGTAGTGCAACAGTAAACATTACTTCAGGATTTACTAGCACAAACCTTACAACTTCTTGGGCGCGTTATACATTTACTGTGTCTGTTCCATCTATTAGCGGTAAAACAGTAGGCACTTCATCCTTCTTGCAGTTGTTCTTTGGCTTTGCTGCTAACACAGTTCAGACCATAGACATTTGGGGTGTTCAACTAGAGGCAGGCTCAACGGCTACAGCCTTCCAAACAGCAACAGGAACTATTCAAGGAGAATTGGCTGCTTGCCAAAGGTACTACTATCGTTCATTAGGTACAGCAGCATCATCTAATTACGGTTATTTAACGCCTTTGGGTACTGCCACAAGCACTTCAAATGTTTTGGTTAGATTAGGCACACCAGTTCCTTTGAGAGCAATACCAACTTCAGTTGATTTTTCTGCCGTTGGTGTAAGTCCTGACGATAACGCAATTACTGCTGTCACAAACATAACCTTGCAAGTTGGTGCAAATGCTAATAATGTCACCTTGAATCTTGCTTCATCTGGTTTGACACAATTTAGACCTTATTATGCGGCTCAAAATAACAACTCAGCAGGTTATATCGGCGTTAGTGCGGAGCTATAAAATGAACAATGTAACTTTTATTGAAATCCAATCAATGGGTGAAACAGTGACTCACGCCATTATTGACCGAGGCAACGGGGAGTACACCTCAATGCTTAAATCAACCTATGATGAAATGATTGCTCGTAATGAAGCCTCTACTCTGTAAAGCAGGGCAACAACTTCGTGAGCAGATTGATGATGCGTTTCCTGACCGCGACAGAAAATCTGACGGCTGGATAGGCGATGCTCGTCACCAAAAAGCAGGTACTAGTGACCACGTTCCTAGTCCGATTGACGGAATCGTCAGGGCTTTGGATATCGATGCGAATCTCGACTCACGAGCCAATTCAAGTGCTTATCTTGCCGACCAAATACGTTTATGTGCCAAGAAAGATAAACGAATTAAATACGTCATCCACCTTGGAAAGATTGCCTCTGCAAAATCGCTTTGGCGTTTTAAAAAATATCGGGGAATCAATCCTCATCATTCTCATATCCATATTAGTTTTACTAAAAAGGGCGATACAAATGGTAGTTGGTTCGATATCCCGATGCTAGGAGCAAACAAATGAACATGAAGAATCCACTAGTCCTAACAGCAGGCGCGTTTCTATCTGCATGGGCAGCAAGTAATTTCGATGTAGATTACCGCGCAATCCTTTGGGCGGTATTAGCAGGCGTATTTGGGTATGCCACACCTAAAAAGTAATGACAGCGCAAGATTGGGCGGGTGTTGCAGTTGCTGCACTGACCGTTATTGGCTCATTTATTGGGTCGGTCAAATGGTTAGTAAAGCATTACCTAAACGAATTAAAGCCCAATTCAGGAAGTTCAATGCGTGACCAAATTACTGCGCTTGAAGCGCGTGTCGAAACAATAATCCGTATATTAGAGAGGTAACAATTCTCTTATGGCAAGGAAAGCAACTCAGAAGTTAGTTGATGAAGGCTATTCCAAACTAGACGCATGGGCTATTGGTGTGCATGAAATGTATCGTGCATTACGCCGTGCAGGCTTTCCAGTTGACCAGGCTCTTGCCATTATTGTAGAGAAAAACGCATATCCTGAATGGATACTTCCTAACCCAATTAATCCAAACATTCCTGAACCTGACTGGTACGACGATGAGGATGAATGAAACGAACTATCGTTTGGCCCGATTTACAGTGCCCTTATGAAGATGCACACCTGGTACGAAACTTTGAATTATTTGCAAAAGCGTTTAAGCACGATTCTGTCGTTACTATCGGAGATGAGATTGACCTCCCACAAATAAGCCGTTGGACTGAAAATACTCCAGGCTGGTACGAACAGACACTAGCGGATGACCGCGACCACACAGTTGATGTGTTATGGCGATTGACTCAGTACGCCAAGGAAGCCCATTCCGTTCGCAGTAATCATACGGACCGCCTTTACAACGTCATCATGAAGAAGATTCCTGCCTTTCTATCCTTGCCAGAACTAAAGTTTGAAAAGTTCATGAAGTTAGATGAACTAGGTATCCAATTTCATAAGGAAGCCTTCCCAATAGCGCGTGGGTGGATTGCTGTCCACGGTGACTTAGGTGGGTTGAATCCGAACCCTGGAATGAGCGCTTTGAACCAAGCCAAAAAGGCAGGCGTTTCGACCATTATGGGGCATACGCATCGCGCTGGCAGGAGTGCCTCTTCTGAGGCCTACAACGGCTCTGTGAGGCGCGTTCTCCACGGGGTTGAAGTGGGACACGCAATGTCAGTAAAGGCCGCTAAATACGTTTCTATGCCCAACTGGCAGCAAGCCTTCGCCATCGTCACAGAGATAGGCAAGAATGTCCAGGTTGACCTGATTTACGTCGAGAAGGATGGGACATTCGTGGTCCACGGTAAGCGTTATGGGCGGCCTCGCTAACGACATATTCCCTGTTCGCAGGGATATAGATGTCCAAATGGATGACGCAGAATTGTTACCGTTTCGTTATCAAAATAGGCTTGACTCAGCCTAATCCTGTGCAACACTAATGCCATAACCAATCGAACGAATTGGGAAAAGGGGCAACAGATGGGCGCAATGAAAGCAATCTATATGGATATGGCACAGGACTTTGAGAACCTGAACGAAACATCCATGAAGTTCAAAGGCAACAACTGGGAAGCACAGGACGGACGTTTCGAAGGTCCAGTCAATTACGACTTGGATTACATTTATTGGTTCGACAATTACGCAACTCTTATGGCTGCACGCACAATCCTTCAGGATTTTGGCAATAGTTTCGAACAAATCTTTGATGATGCGTTAGGCCAATGGTGCTTGATTACTGATTACCAGTCAATGTGTTGGGAGAACTAATGTCACCGTTTCTATGTTTTGTATTTGGTATGACATTTTTGACAATCGGCTACCTCATGGGAGTCAACATCGGAAGAGAACAAGGCCATCGTGACGGCTATCTGCGTGGACGTGCGGTTTCACGTCAAGAATTTTGGAGAGAATAATGAAGGCAAGTGAGGTATTACAAAGTGCCACGGACATTATGCAAGTTCGTCAGCGTGACTATGGTTCACCGAAAATTAACCAAGGTCGGATATCTGCAAGGCTTACCAATCTATTCAGTTTCCCAATCGCAGACTACGAAGCATGTCTTGCAATGGTCGAAGTCAAACTTGCGAGAATCCAAGAAAGTCCAGGAATCGTTGACCACTATATAGACGCGTGCGCCTACCTGGCCATGGCGTGCGAGTTAAAAATAGAAGAGGATGAACTATATGTTTGATTTGTCTAATTACGAGGATGTCAATTCACGCATCCGTCGTTTCCAGGTTGCTTATCCAGTAGGGAGAATCGTTACAGATGTCATTCAATTTAATGCTGAAAAAGGTCATATCCTTGTATCAGCCCAAATTTACCGCGAGCATGAAGATACGCTTCCTGCTGCTGTCGATTACGCTTTTGGAGATGCAAGTACGTTTAATGCTTCGATGCGTAAGTTTTACGTTGAAGATACTGTCACGTCAGCGATTGGCCGAGCATTATCTCTTATCCTCGAAACCCAACACAAACCAACAGTTCAAGACATGGCAAGAGCCAAACTATCAGAACCTAAACCCGAAAAATATATCCCTGTCGTAAAGGAAGATGACCCTTGGACAATCAAGACTGTGGCCATGCCAATAACATCAGAACAGGCGGTTGAAACTGTGAAAGAGATTATAGGCGGTACGACTGACAAAGATATCCCTACTTGCGCATGTGGTAAGCAGAGAATTTTACGCACTGGCACAGGCAAGAATGGCAAACAGTGGGCTGCTTGGGATTGCTGCTACAAATCAAGTAATTACCAGGTAGGTCAACAAAAGCCATGCGACCCTGAACGCATTTGGTTAGAACTAAACAGTTTAGGCCAATGGCAACCACAAAAGGCTAGAGCATGACAACTCTTTCATCGTTTGACTTAGACTTTCGTTATGGCTATGCGGGTGAGCAGTTAGTTGAGGAATTGCTTACCAGTGGCAAAACAGTTGAAGTTAAGCGTGACCGTAGATGGCATGAAACTGGCAACTTATACATAGAGTTTGATTGTTGGTACAACAGTACGCAATCTTGGCAACCTTCAGGCATCTCTGTAACAAAAGCAGATTATTGGGCTTTCGTGTTAGAAGAAAGCGTATTAATGATTCCAACAATTAATTTGGTTAAGGCCGTAGAACTATATGGTCGTGTAATCAATTGTGAGATTCCTCCAAATAAAAGCCGAGGTTTTCTCATTACAGTAAATGACCTACTAGCAGTTATGAGCAAATAAATGGGTGAAATGATAATATTTGATAATGGCAATGCAACCATCCTGGGAGGAGAGTTCGAAGAACCGCAGGATATTGTTATCTATTGCGATTTATGCAATGAGCCTGTGGCTATTACTCCAAGGGCTAATGATGAGGTTTTCATAACCTGTCTAAAATGTCACGCAGTAAATCATATTGCAGTGACATATACCAAAGAGCCTGATGAGCCAACAGAGCCGTAAACATCGTGGCTACGCCACTGAGCGTTTGGTTGCATCATATTTGCAGCAATGGTGGCCAAGCGCTAGCGTAGGAAGAGGTCAAGGCAAGGACATCTCAAACGTTCCGTTCGACGTAGAGGTGAAGGCGCGTAACTCACTTGACATCAAAGGGACACTTCGCCAAATCAAAGCACGCACTTCCAAATCGGGGGAATTGGGATTTGCGTGTTTCAGACTCAATGGGCAAGGGGAAGCATCAGTCGAGGAGTTCGTCTGTATGTTGACTTTGAGTGATTTGGTGGAGTTATTACGCAAAGCAGACTATGACCGATTACCAGTAGATATAAATTGGGAAGAGTCAATCGAAAGATGTAATCAATGTGGTACTCAGAAGATTAAATGGTGGGAGTGCAAAACCTGTGAGAAAGAAGCGCCTAATGCCAATGTATGAATATCGCTGTCCTATCTGTAATACACAGATGGAGTTAGAACTATCAATGGACCATGACTTAGTGCGCTGCACTGATTGTGGCGCACAGGCCAATCGCATCTACTCAGTACCTGGTTTGGTATTCAAAGGGAAAGGATTCTATTCAACCGACAAATAGAAACGCCGTCCTGACCAGCACTTATAGAAATGGATTTGACATGACCAGTACACTCAGAGGGCTAGAGCAGCCAAACTGCTCAGAGCGAACCGTGAAGCGGTTAGTTCGCTCGGTAGCAATCGTGTTAGGGGCGGCTCTATGCTTCTCCTTCGTATCTGCTGCAACTGCAACAAACGACCCAAATAAAAGACTTACTTCAAAAGAGTATGCAAAAGGTCAATTGACAATTAAATTGTACAAATGTGTTGCTACTTTGTACGGAAAAGAATCAGCCTGGAACTATAAAGCAGTAGGTAATCTAGAAGGTACACATAAGGTGTATGGAATACCACAGGGCAAGAGTGAGTGGTTAAGAACTGCTAATCCTTTACAACAAATTGATTGGGGTTTGCGTTATATAGGTAATCGTTATGGATATGTGCGTACAATAGAGGGTATGCAGCCTGATACATGTAAGGCGCTTAAACATTGGAAGCACAGAGGATGGCATTAAGAGGTGATGACCTAAGCACTGGTCATTGGAAGAAGCAGAGGTTGCGTGTGTTAGCACGCGATGCTTATACCTGTGCATATTGTGGTGAGGTAGCAACAGAGGTTGACCATGTAATACCACGCAAAGCAGGTGGTGGTCATGAGATGGACAACTTAGTAGCCTCATGCAGGTCATGTAACATACGCAAGGGCGCACGCTCAGAATCCCTTTTTTTATTGAAGGGTTCTACCCCCCCTGTTTTTCCAGAACGTCCCTCCCCGACACGGTCCAAACTTCCTCGAACCAGTCCGTTTCAATCGGAAAATAAAACAGAGTGATAGAAAAACAAACCAAAAAGAAAAAAGTCTTACGAGGGGCAACTGAACCAAGGCTTCACAGTCCATACCTCAAAGGTAAATCCCTGGTAAAAGATGTAGAAGAGATTGCTGAAATGCTTGGCCAACCGCTTTTGCCTTGGCAGAAGTTCGTTGCAAAAGATATGTTGGCAATAGATAGCAAAGGCAACTTCATTCGTAAATCAAATCTGTTGCTTATTGCTCGCCAATCAGGTAAGAGTCATTTTGCGCGTATGTTGTGCTTGGCACACCTCTTTAAATGGCCTTCTAAGAACATTCTTATAATGTCATCTAATAGAAGCATGGCTTTGACCTCATTTAGAGATATTGCATACACAATCGAATCAGTACCTTCAATGAAGGCAATGGTTAAGCAGATTAGATACGCAAATGGAACAGAATCCATTGAATTACTCGATGGCACTCGTTTAGATGTTGTGGCAGCAACACGCGACGGTTCACGCGGAAGAACAGCCGATTACTTATGGATTGATGAATTGCGGGAAATCTCAGAAGAGGCTTTCCAGGCTGCAACGCCAGTAACGCGTGCAAGAGCAAACGCACAATCACTTTATACAACAAACGCAGGTGATGCTTTTAGCACAGTGTTAAATTCTATTATCGAAAGAGCGCGTTCTTATCCTCCAAAGTCTTTAGGCTATTACGAATACAGTGCGCCGCAGTATTGCAAGATAGATGACCGCGAAGCATGGGCTATGGCCAATCCCGCACTTGGATATACGGTGTCAGAAGAGGCAATTGAAGAATCGATTGCAACATCTAGTGTTGAAACAACAAGAACTGAAACTCTTTGCCAGTGGGTTGACTCATTGCAATCACCATGGCCGCTTGGAGTTATTGAAGCGACCTCAAATAGCGACTTAATAATGTCACCTGGACCAATTACAATCTTTGCCTTTGATGTAAGTCCGTCAAGGCGCAATGCAAGTATTATTGCTGGCCAAATTCTTCCTAATGGCAAGATTGGCTTTGGACTCATGCAGACATGGGAAAACTCTGTCGCAGTAGATGATTTAAAGATAGCAGCCGACATAAAAGCGCTCTGTGACCAATGGAAACCCCGTGCAGTTATGTATGACAAATACACAACCCAATCTATTGCTGACCGCCTATCAAATGCAGGCGTTATGGTCGAAGATTGTTCAGGTCAGCGCTTTTATCAGGCATGCGGGGAACTTCTCGACGGATTTGTTAACTCTAGGGTCGAGCATCAGGGGCAACAGGAGTTGGTGCAGATGTTTAACAACTGTGCAGCCAAGACAAACGACACTGCCTGGAGAATCGTTAGACGTAAGAGTGCTGGAGATGTTTCAGGTGCTATTGCAACCGCAATGGTGGTCCACAAATTATCGATGCCGATATCTAAGCCACAAATCATTACCTAGACACAACACGCCACAATTGTCAAATGTTAGACAATGTGTGATACTATGTCTAAATGGGTATTTTTTCGCGTTTCAATACGCAAGCACCACAAAAGCAAGAATCGTCAATCCTTGCGCAATACGCGCCGCAATTGATGTCGGAAAATTACAATCTTTACAATTATGGTGTTCTTGGTATTCGCCGCGAGGAAGCAATGTCTGTTGCATCCGTGGCACGTTGCCGCAATTTAATTGCAGGCACTATTGCTTCAATTCCTTTGGAGTTATACCGCAAGTCAACTGGAGAAGAATTAGGTTCACCAGTTTGGTTAGAACAACCATCTAAATCACAACCACGTTCTGTAACGATAGCCTGGACGGTCGATTCATTATTATTTTATGGGGTTGCGTACTGGGTTGTAAAAGAATTGTATGCGGACGATGGACGTCCCGCCAGGTTTGAATGGGTTGCAAATACTCGCGTTGCATTTGATTTAGATTTAGAAAACGAATTTATTACTCAATACTATGTTGATGGCAAAGCCGTTCCAATGGAAGGCTTAGGAAGTTTAATTACAT
>Ga0315901_10004741_pt1 | contig 16821 bp, 26 predicted proteins | sample LakEriMetagenome_10_FD_203761 | JGI IMG/M metagenome (GOLD analysis project Ga0315901, IMG submission 203761) | Freshwater fungal communities from buoy surface, Lake Erie, Ohio, United States - Buoy 2 MA116 | ecosystem: Environmental > Aquatic > Freshwater > Lake | place: USA: Lake Erie, Ohio...
TATTGTCCATCATAAAAAATATTTGCTTTTAAATATAATTTATCAGATGCTTTAGAAGTAACAAAGTAATTAACTCCAGCAAATGCAATATCATCTACATAACCACCTAATGAAGATAATTCTAAAATTCCTAATGCTACTGGCGGTTCTGATTTAGCCACTTTAATTAAAACAGTTCTTTGTGCCGTTCTATTTACAGCGCATCTAGTAACAATTCTTTTAGTTGTATCTGGAACCGTATAATTAATAGAAAAATCACTCCCAACTGTTAAAACTTGTGGAGTAACTGAATCGTATTGAAACTCTAAAACCTTTGATTGTAACCAAGCAGCCGAACCAACAGCAGCAGTTTTAATTTTAGCTTCTAAATCTGCTTTAAATATATCCCATAATGTTTCCTGTAAATACATTTGAGTAGCTACAATATACTTGAATAATGTATAAATAGCAGAGTTTGATGGGCTGTTTAACCCACTTAAAGCTGTTTGATTTGCTTGTTCAGCATCTAATAATGCTACGATTGTATTTATTGACCTTGCCATTATATTTCGTCTGGTGCTACTATTTCAGTAGTTAAGTTAGGTGTTAATGTTTCTAAAGTAGTATTTTGTGTTTGATTATCGTTACCTAAAGTAGCGTAATCCTGTATGTAATCTTGCACATTTGGATGGTCGAAGTTTTGTTCTTCATTTCGTCTTAATAACTTACCAAAAGTACTATATTGTTTATTATGTACCGTTTGCCAAACAGTATCGGTTAACGTTAGTATTGAAGTATCTTCATCTAAATAAGATTCAAATAAGATATGTAAACGTACTGTTAAATCGTATTGTTGTGAAACTGCTAATTTACCTTTATCTGTATAATTACTAGGTAAAAACTCAATACCAATAGATGGGTATAAAAACGCATTTTCTTCGCTTTCTTTCTCTAATTGGTTATTCCATAGAAACACTTTTTTAATGCCACTAATAGCAGTTAAATCAGTTTTTAATGAGTTATATAAAGTTAGTTTAGACATTAATGCAAATAACTAAAAATAAAATAATTGAAACAACCATAAATAAAATACACTTTTTAACAAGGGTAAGTTTTTCTTTATATTCTTTTTCTGTCATAATATGCAAATATACGAATTATTTATTAAATTGTTTCTTAATATTTTTATCAATAAAAGCAATTATTTGTCTATTTAGTTTTCCTGAATAACCTATAAACTGTCTTTTAGGCATTTTAAATGGATATTTACCAAATGCTTTACCCATTAACCCATCATTATGAATCCTAGCGTAAATAACATCTGTTGAAATTTTAGCAGATAAACTACCAAATCTCCTACTTCTAATTGAACGGCTTAAACGTCCTGCTCCAGCTTTACCTATCAAAATACCTCTATCAATTCCTAAACTTTTTACACCACTTTCACCACGTCTACCACGTTTATAAGTATCAATACCTCTTTTACGTTTTTTCCAAGGCACAAAAGTTTCATCTGTAAAACCACCATCACTAAATGATTTAGTAAAGTGATTAACGGCTAAAACACCAGCAGCTTCAACCATTTTATTAAGTTGAGGTTTAAACGCTTCAATCTGTTTTAATATCTTTTTATGTTCCGTAAATGATGCCATTAGTTTAATCCAAAGTAAAATATTTGACAGTAATTTAAACCGTTTTTATTCTTATTCAATAAAATGTGGGTAAAATAATAACAACTACAAGTTAATTGTTCGTTTACGTTTCCTTTGCCTATTAAGTTGTTAATCATGGTTTAGGTAAATAAAAGTTATTACTAGCTAAATCTTTATCTTTTGGAGCTACTACAAAATAAGGGTGCTTATCACTAAACACTATCTTTTGTTTACCTGCATTCATCATAAACTCAGGCGGTACAGTACTAGGTTGTTTAAATCCTTTTAAACTTGTTTTATCTTCGCTATCTGTTTGTAATGTAGTACATCTACAATTCCAGCCATTCGGTGGAAAATAGTTATCCCAAAACTTATCATTTACTGGACGTGAAATATTATTTAACATAGCGTGTTCAGGACGTACCCTTCCATCTCCTACTGTGCTATAAGTTAGCATAGGTAATAATTCTGAATTACTTTCAATATCCATCCACATACTAGCACTCCTACTTTGTGATATGGCAGCGTTATATTCAGCTCTTAAATAGTTTTCATTGTAATTTTTGAATATATCAGTACCTGTTTTTTTATACTCGCTAAATGGTTTAATCCTATCTTTGTCGTAAATAGCATCTACCATTTCACGTACTTGGTGGTACTGTTTAGCTCCCGAAAATACATAAACGTTATTTCTTAAATCGTTAAGCATTTTAAAATCGGGACTATTCCATTCAACATCGGTTAAAGACTTACCAAAGCCATTATAAACACCATTAGTTAGCTTTTCGGCTACTCGTAAATAGGTTGCAACGTCTAAAGATTGTGGAGTAATTAAACCACTATAAACACCGATAACAATACGTTCAATTTCTTCGTCTGAAAATATGTTAATTGGTGCAGCATTTTGTATGTCGCAAAATGAACACATTATTTATAGAGATTATCTAATCTATTTTTAATATTTACCACATCGGTAGGATCATTAACTACAACAACCTCACTACCATATTTTTCATCTAAATACTCTGGAGTAAAAGTAAATTTACCAGTTTTGATTAACTCAATATCTATTTTAGACTGTTCAATTAGACTTAAATCATCTTCTGCTTTAACTGTTATTTTAACACCTTCAGGGAATATACCTAAACGTGTCATCATTGGAACTAATTGATAGTTTAAAACACCTTCAATAAAAAATTCATCGTTATAAGCTACATTCTTTAAAACACGTTCTTGTACTTCTGCACTACCTACATAGGCTTTTTCATCTAATGTTCCTGTTTGCCCTAAAATAAGTTTTGATATTTCGCTATTACATCTTTGTATCATCATATCAAACACCTGAAAAGCATCTGAACGGTTACTTTCTACTAACTCAATTAAATCATCAGTATCAAACACCCCATAAGAAGCTACACCCATATTTCTAAGCATTGATTCCATATTAGCTCGTGTTTCTTCATCTCTAGTATTAGTTTTACCTATTCTAATAGGGCTACCAAATATTTCTACAAATTCACTCCATGCTCCTAATGCGTTTTTCTTCCAAATAACTAAAGGGGCTGCTTTCATGTACAGTCCTAAATCTCTATCCTTACCAACTCCAATACACCAATTATTATAAGGTGGATCTAAGTAAGGATAACCACTTAAATCTGCATAGGTATTAGTTACTATATGAAATTCGGGCTTAACGTATTCACGAGGTACTAATTCAACTGATTTAAAAGCATTATCTATAACGCTATCAAATTGAATTAATGAATGTCCGTAAAAAATAGCATCTAATGAATAATCTATAAAATCTCTAAACCATTTATGCTTAATAATTTTCTCTAAATCTTCGCTTTCTTCACCGTTTAATAAAACATCAAAATCTTTAGATAGTGTTAAGTTTTTACGTTGGTTTACTGCTGCTGTTAAATGAGCATCTAATTCAATATTTTTGTAAACCTTATATAATTCCGAACGTTGCGGAGCCGTTAATGATTCAGCTCTAATAACTGCACTTTTATAAGTAGATATATCTGTAATACCTCTGTATAATTGTGTAGGAGTAGTAATACGTTTTCTAATATCTGCCGTTTTAGGCATATTAACAGAAACATTCTGTACTTTATTAAAATCTATGTTATATCCAAATAATTTCATTACCAAAGTTGATTTGATGTTTTAATTGTACCACCGTTTGAGTTACCCCATCTAATTGAAACACCTTGTTGTGGTAAAATACTAGGTAAATCTGCTGTTAAATCTCCACTTGCACAACGTTTAAGCCATGCAATAGCCCCACCGTTTTGTGTAGCATTATTTCCATCATAACGTTCCTTTCTTAAATCTGGAACATTACGGGGGTTAATTCTGCTATGTAAATGGTATAAAGTAATATCTAAAAGATACATTACTATTTGTTGGTTTCTATTATCTCCTTCTGTCCATTTAGTAGTATCATCTGGGTAAGCAGCAGTTAATGTATAAGCACTACCAACGCTCCAAAATTGTGTTTCAGTTGGTAAAATACCTTTACAGTTTAATAAACAAGTGTATTCAATATTATCAAAATAAACCTTATCTCCAGCAACATAAGAAGTAGAGTTATTATACTCATCTTCTGGTAATGTAACATAAAATAGTGATTTATCAACAGCCTTTAAAGTCCATTCAGAAGCATTAAAAGCGTGTGCTGTTGATCCTGCAATAGATTTGTAAATATTACCATTATAAACTACATATTGTCCAGTAGTGTAAACAGTAGTAGCACTAAAAGCACTTGCAGTCCATTCAACTAATTGTTTGCCGTTATAAGTAGCAGTAACATCAAAAACTTTAGTATCTGTAAAAATAGAATTAATTAAATAGCGTTGTGCTAAATAACTAATCATTTCGCTTTGTGCGGATTGCTCAACATCTAGTTTAGTTTGTTGGTTAGATTCGATTATTTGACTTAAGTTATCCGATTGAATAACACGCAAATAATCATTATCTCTTAAAAGTCTAGCCATTGTACAAAAATATAAACAAAATACGCTTAATTAATACTATTGTTACTAATATTTTCTAAATCTAATTTAACCTTATTCTCTTTAATCTTATGAACCTCAGCATTAAGCATAGCTAATTCTAATTTGTGCATATCCTGAACGTAGGTTATAAAGTTGTATTTCAACTCTTTAATACGTGTTTTCTTAGTTATTATGAACGTATCGGAATGGATAAGGCTGTTTGTGCTAACATCTTCAATAAAGAATGTTATTGTATTATGCCCATCAATTAGTTCTTTGTGTGATTTTACTTTCATTATAATCTATGTTTTACGTTTATTGGTGCTACTCCTATTTTTCTTGCGTATTGAGTAATATCTCCTTTTTGATACATTTGGTATTCGTTCTTAAATGCTTCACAAAGTAAATAATCTGTTAAGTCGCTAATATGCCCAAATGGTTGGTATGATACACCACTTTTAGCATCTTTAACTTTTGTTTTATCCTTAGTTCCATCTGCTGCTTCTTTAGTATTAGTAAAGTCTTGTATTGCTTCTTTTAACTCTGGATTAATTATAAACTCAATATCGCCAAAATTACTAAAAAGAATTGTATTAAAAAAATTACCTCTCATAACTATTGAAGGATTAGATTTACTAACTCTCATAATAGGTCTATAATTAGTCAATTCATTTTGTATTAGTTTAAAAAAATTATGTCCTTTCTCCTGCTTAACATCTTCTTTTTGACTTGTTGCATCTCCATAAATAAACAAGCCGCTTTCATGGTGTGGGTATTTGCGTTTAAACTCATTACAAACATCCTTTATTGTATTTCTAGGATTAACACCTAAAATAGTATCAATTAACCTTATTTGCTTATTGGATATTTGGAATATACCACATGGTAAATATGGATTAACGTTTTCATCCCAGCTAATGTGTAAAGGTAATGTAGGTTCATAATGACATAGCTTAACGTGTTTATCTAAACTAAAGTATTTATAGAACTCTGCTCCTGTTCGTTCCTGCAAATCCCAGTTACCCTCAACAAACACTTCATATTCATATCTAGGCATTGATTTAAGAGATTCTAAATAATCTAATGGTATAAATGGATTATCTGTAATCTTAGAAGGAATATAAAGCCAGTTAGGTGGTAAGGTACTATTTTTCCACTTATTATAAATTAACTCTTTAACCCAATTGTTAGCAGGATTACAAGTTGCTAAAATTATTGGTTTAGGTTGCTTTTCAATTATTTGTGATCCTGCACGTTCAATACACTTATAAAAAGTCTTTTGCTGTAATTCGTTTACCTCTTCTAAAAGAAAACCATTTACTTCTAATCCTTTAAATCGATTTAACTCTTTATCATCTGCATAATTTTCTCCTAAGAATATAATTTGGCTATCATTCTGTAAAGTTACGGTTTGGGTGTCTTGATTGTATTTTTTAACAAATGAAGTAGGGCAAATTTTAGTAAATGATGGTATTGTATTAAGTTTAAGAGTTTGAAGTGTAGAACGAACCACGCACCATTTACTTTTAGGGTACATCTTACAAAGTAATAATAAAGCTCCTAATCCTGCAAAAGTTTTGCCACCACGAATAGCACCGCCATACATAATGAAGTTATACTTATTACTAAATATAGCTTCTAAAAATTCATCCTGTTTAGGGAACGATTCAAATAAGATTTGTTTTGACATTAAAGTTTAATTTCAACACCGCCAATTTTAAAAACCTGTTCAAGTGTTTCATTTTCAGTTACTAATCCTATTAATTGTTTAGGTTTACCAAATCTATATTCTAGCCATAATTTTATAGCTGCCACATCTCCACTTTCTACTTTTTCAGCTAATTTAACCCACACTTCAATAGATGCTTTAGTAGCATCCATGTTTTCTATCATTTTTAATTCATCTGATTTAGGCTTTCTACCTGCACCCTCTCTAGCACCGCCATTATTAGCTCTATTATCCATTTTGATAAAAATTGTTTAATCAATTACAAATATAACAAAAAATCTATAAATTCTAACAAAATTAAAAATTTAATTGGTAATAGTATAATTCTGGCTATTGTGTAGAGTATGTTTAGTATCATAGGTTAAAAGTTAATATCTCCGTTAAATTGTTTTATAATATTGTGTAGCACATTCGAAAGCTATTTCTAATAAACCAGCATTAGTAAAATTATTAGGAGTATTAATTTTAACCTCAATTTGTTTTTTATCATAAATATATCTTTCAACTACATCTATCATAAGTTTAGGACTGTTAGTATTTGAGTTTACTATATCCTTTGCATCTTGTATTGTTATCATATTAAAAAGGGTTTTCTATATTATTAATTTTTATATCATTCAAAAAGTCATTGTTTGGTTCTAGTGGCTTTGGTGTTTCAAATACATTACTTTGTTTCATCTTAACATCAAAAAATGGATTTTTATTTTGTAAATAATATCTATTTTGTAAGTAATCAAAATGAAATTCCTTTTGTCCTAACTGACCTACTAACCTCTGTTTCTTAATCTTATCAGCTCCAAATATAACACTAGGGTTTTTTGGGTCTGTACATCTATATGGTCTCCATACAAATATAACATTATCTGATTTATCTGCAAAAGTTCCACCGCCTTTAATTTTATAAGCGTTTGGTTGTGGGTAATTTTGTCCAGCAATATAAACTGGAGTTACTTGATGAGCAACTAAATGTATTGATACATCGTTAATAATAGCGAATCTTTTAATGTTTGCCATAAATTTAGAGATATACAAATCCTCTCTACTATTTCCAATATTATGATCGAACTGGTTATAAGGGTCTAAAATAATAGATTTAATACCTTGTTTTCTAACTAGATATAACATTTTTTCTTCTATTGATTTCCAAGTAAAATCCTTTTCAGGGTATACATAAAAGAATTTATTTTTAATTATATCAATAGCGTCATTATATTCAGCCTTATCCATAACGTGTTTGTCATAAGTATCTGTACTTTTACCAACAAACATATGAATTAAATCATCATAAAACTCATCCGCTGGGAAATCTTCAGGACTAAAAACACCTATTTTCCAATCATCAAAATATGCTTTAGCTAATAGTAATTGCTTTAAAAAAGTACTTTTACCCTCATTCATATAGCCAGTCCATAATGTAACTTCACCTAAACGGTGTGTAAAGTTTTCATTTAATTGATGCCAATGAGTAGTTTCACCTCTACGTTTACCCTCACTAAAAGTTTTAATCATTGAATCCTTTACATCATCTAAAGTAAATAAACCCTCTATTTTAACTTGTTTAGCTCTTTTAAAACACTCAATTAAAGTTTCTTTACTATCCTTTAATAAAACATCATTAGCGTCTTTACAGCCAATAGGAAACGATATTACTTTACATTTTTCAGCTCCTAATCTTCTAATTAATTCATTTTCTAATCTTAAACCGTTTGCATCCTTATCAACTGCTATGTAAATAGTTTCAGCTTGTTCAAAAACTTCATAACAGTTTGTAATACATTCTAGCTTTTTATCAATGTTTTTATCGTTTTCATTCGGTGCGCCTTGATTAACGGTAGTAACATTTGTATAACCAGCCATTTCAAAAGCCATGCAATCAAATTCACCCTCAGTTATAATAATTTCTTTAGATGTTTTAATGCGATCATAATTGTAAATAATTGCTTCTGCATTAGTACTTTGCCTAAAATCTTTAGTTTTAATATTTCGTTTCTTAAAATTAATTAATTCACCATTTCTAAGATATGGAAATATAACCCAGTCACCCTCTTGAGCTATTTTATTTTCAATAACTACATTTTGAGATATACCCCTATTTAAAAATATTTCTAATGCTTCAGAAGTTATTTTAGTAAAGTTAGTTTTAACTGGCTTTTGATAGTTTTTAGTTTCACCTTTAACTACACAACCATTCCAACCGCACTTATGGCAGTTGTATAAACCATTATCTAAATTAACAGATAAACAAGTATCTTGATAATTCTCTTTACCTAACTTTACACAATTTGGACATTTACACTTTTGTTGTATTCCGTTATTGTTTTTTGGTTCGATGCCAATGGCATAAAATAATTGAATGCTAACCATTTTTTTTAGGGTATTTTAAATTGTAAGTTCTGCAATGTTGCTTAATGGCAACTTCTGACATCCCACCTTGTTCAATTTGATAAGGTGCGCCATAAAGTCTTTCATTATTTTTTATAATATATTCTAGCTGGTAATCTTCATCGAAAAAAGTTTTAAATTTATTTTCTTCTTTACTATCATTTACTTTACTATTCTTTACTATAGTATACTCTACTATACTATGCGTATTAATGTCTTGTTTTTGTGGGTTTGCGTATGCAATTTGACTTAATATGTATGCACTTTGAATGCTTAAACTGTTTAAATGTATACATAATGTATGCATATTGATACATTCGTTTTTTCTTCTTGAGTAGGCATCTTTAATATTTTCAATAAACTTTTCACTAAAAACTATTCTATTTTGTTCCCAAAGTTCTTTATTAAATTCTCCAATATTACATAAATCTGTGATAATCTCTATCAATTTTTCTTCATTAATTTTACATTTAGAACTTAAAAACATTAACTGAGTATAATTAGATAGGTTTAAATAATGATAATTAGTTACTGCTAATTGTCTTAAAATTTTAATCCAAGTTGCATATCCATCATTGCCATATTTATTTTCAATATAATACATTGCTTGTCCCTCTTTACATAAAAAGGGAAAATAGTCTACTGTGTTTTGTTGATGTCTTGCCATAATTATTTTATTAAATCAGTTAATTCGTTAATTAATCTTATAACCTCATCTTTTGTTAAAACAATAGCTGGACTGTTAAAATCGCTTGTATCAGCTCCAAACATATTTATACTAAAATTAATTCCTTCTTGATGTTTTTGTATCATTAAATAATCTAAAGCATCTACTGTACAATGGTAATTTTTCATAAGTTTTATTAATGCAAAAACCCCTAAAGTTCGGGGTCGAAGTCCCTTACAATAGAGGTTTTTAAGTAATGTGATTTAATGCTGCTTCGACTCAGCGTTCACAAATATACAAAACTATATTATAATTTCAAAACTTTTACTAAACTTTTTTTCAATAAAAGACTTAGAATAAAAGTAAAAAACATAGTAATAATTTGATAGAAAATTATAACATAAGGTGGGGCTATAATCTTTTAACGCTTTGTGTTTTTTATATTCCTTTACTGCTTTGTGTAAATTTTTCATTTAAGTTTTTACGTATTTCTAAATTAATATTATGATAAATATCAGTAATGCTATTAACATATTCTTCATTTAACTTATTCTGTTTTTCTAATTCAGCTACTATTTTAAATCCTTGTTGCTGCCAAATGTTAAAGTCTTGTTTTAACTTTTGTTTGTATTCCCCAGTTAGGAGGGTTGACTGTTCAACCACTCCTTTAATTAGGGCTATAAATACTTGTGTTTCTGTTTGGATCATAATTATTTTACATTTAATCCACACATTTCTAAACAAGTGCCACACTTGCCTAAATATGCTTTTTTGTTAAACTTACTTACTAATGCTTTTGATTTCATAAATCCCATTTTTTTAACATTTATTATTTTATTTATAACAAATTCATTTTTACTAGATGGTCTAAATACTGTATCAATAGTTAAATCATTTTTAAATAACTTTCTTTGTATTTCTGCCATTTTTTTACCTATTAAATTATCTTCGTTAAAATCACAGCTAACTATTCTTAAAACTGATTTACAATAAGGTTTTAAACGTTCATATTCAGTTAATGATTTATTTATTAAACTCTCATTATCTAAGGCAGAAACCGAAGTATTAACACAAATATTATATTTTGATAATTCAATTAACTGTTCATCTGTTAAAGTATTCCAATGCCTTGTTATTATAACTATTTGTTTTTTAGATGAAATATCAAATAAAGATAATTGGCTATTTTCTTTTATCTGTTTAATAATATTTATTGTATGCTGCCAGTTTTCAGATGGGTCGCCTGAGCAGCCAATTCTAATAAATGGCATATCTATTTTTTCAATCTGTTTAACTATTAAATTTCGGTGTGTTTCATTTTCAAAGTAACGTTCAATAGATTTACTAAAATCAATTCCATATCTTTTAGCTGTTTTATAAGCGTAACAATCATTATAGCATCCATTAGGATTTTCTAATAAACCACTTTTACAACCTTTGATAGTGTCTAAGTCCCATATACCCCTCTCATTTTTAGAGAGGGATATTATGTTTTTATATTGTTTCATTATAAACGACCTACATTTGGGTAAAGTTCCTTAATCTTAGATGTATCACCTTTATAGAATACATAAATACGCTGTTCACACTTAGGATATTTACGACTGTTTAATGTTTTCTTTGCGGTTGCTCGTCTTGTAAATTCACTTTCTAAATATATAATTTTATTATAAATGTGTAAACCTTGTTCTTTAAAAAACAACTCATGTTCAGCATCACTACCATAATAACCACCATCTTTATTACGACTATCACCAGTCATTACAACAAAGAAAGTATTATCATTCATAACAGAAATAGCACGTTTATAACCTTCAAAAAGCATATCTCTAAACTGCTCATAAGTAGCTAAAGAGTTTAATTCACCTTCTGGACTTTTACCATCATAATCAATATATTTTTCTACTTTGTAATATGGTGGGCAGCTAAATACTAAATCATAATTTTGTTTAGGTGTAAATTTTGATGTATCAGATTTTAACCATTTAACATTCGGGAAGTCTTGACAAAGTGCATTATTAGCATCACATTGATTTTGTCTAATTTCACTAGATAAATATTCATAACCACAACCACCAGCAACAAAACCCATCTGAACACCACCACCAAAAGGATTATAAACACGAACTCCATTTTTAGGCATAAACATTCTAACTATAATTTCACAAGCAGTAGGATCTAAAACAGATGCGTTACCGTTTAAATCTTTTGAACTATCTGTTATAATTTCATCATCAACAACTTTTTGTTTAGATAAAACAATATTAGACATACCAGCTTTACCTTGCCAACAACCCTCACGACTTGCAAATTTTGGATTAGGGATGTTATATTTTTTACCAGCCTCTTCTAATTGTTCATTCCATGCTCTTTTAACTTTTAACCATTCACCACTTGTTGAGTTCCATAAGTTAGTCATAGCCATATGGCAAAGTCTTTTAACTCTAACTTGCTCCTCTTTACCATAATAGATATAAGTAAAATCACTTTTAGATAAATTAATTTTAAATCCTAATGCTAAAAAAACTTTTGGATTTTCTAAATCATGCTTATTTGAAACAGTCATAACCATATGATAGCCATATGTATTTTGGTCTATAATTTTTTGCACCATCATACTATAAATAGCTTTATCTTTTTTGTCTTGATACATTGCAGATTGTAATAAGCAAAACTCACCTACAATGTGGTTTACTTCATAAGTAAAAAAACCAGCAAACTCATCGTTAATTTTTAAAATAATAGCAGAATGTTTTTGCATATTTTTACGGGCTGCACGATAAGCTATCTTATCAATTAATGCAAGTTCAGCTACTTGTGTTTCATAACCAGAACCAATAACACTATCCACTTGGATAAGTTCAATTTTGTCTTCAAATAATTTTTTTTGATTTTTCATATAATTAAAAAAGCCCGAATAAATCCACAAAGGTCTCACGTTTGTTTCATTATACGAGCTGTTTAAATTCGTTTGTTACCGTTATTATTGAGACCGTAACTTGTGCAAATGTAAATACTATTTTTATAACTGCAAAATTTATTTTACTTTATTTCAAAAATGATATGTTCATAACCTTTAGAAACCTTTATTTTACGTACGTTTAACTCGTTAATAAGTTTATCATTAAAATTATATTTCTTTTGTAAACAGTCAATCATCGGTTTTAAACAGTTATCTATATCACTTGCATTATTACTAAATCCAAACTCAACAAACAAACTTAACGGTTTATCATTAAGTATTACTAAGTCATTAGGTAATATCATTAACATATCTGATTCATAACGTTTGTACTTATCCGTTTTAAATCTTCTACCTTGCCACGCTTCGTTAACTGATAACGGTTTAATATTTATTTTTATCATATCACAAAGTTAACCAATTTTTTATATATTTGTAAAAACTATTAACATGGCAACACCTACAATTAAAAACGAGATTGTTAGAAAGTACTTAAAAAAGTTTCCAAACAGTCCGAATGCTGTACTATCTAGGAAAATTTATAAAGAAAATGCTACAAGTTTTGTAAGTGTTGAAGCTGTAAGAACTATGATTAGAATGATTACAGGTAACTCTGGAGAAAAAAACCGAGTTAAAACAACTAATAAAAATAGTTATAAAGCTCCTAAAAAATCAAATGATTACTGTTTGCCAGAAAGTTATTCAAATGATTTTACACCCTATGAAATTAAACAATCTCGCATATTAATCATATCTGATTTGCATTTTCCATACCAAAATAATAATGCAATAACTTTAGCATTGGATTACGGTAAATCAAAGAAAGTTGATTGTATTTTAATTAATGGCGATTTAATTGATTTTGCTAACATATCAAGACATGAACGAGATTTTAGAGCCAGAAGTATAGCAGAAGAATTTGATGCTGTTAGAGCTTTTTTAAAATCATTACGTTTACATTTTCCTAAAACAAAGATAGTTTTAAAGTACGGTAACCATGATGAACGTTGGGAAAAGTATTTATATTCTAAAGCTCCAGAGATATTTGATGTTAGCGATTTTCAATTAGAAATATTATTGAAGTTTGGTGAACTTAAAATAGATGTTGTTAAGGATAAACGACCAGTTAAACTAGGTAAATTAACTGCTTTACATGGCCACGAGTTAGCTGGTGGTGGGGCTGGTGGTGTTAATCCTGCAAGGGCTACATTCTTAAAAACTATTGATAGTGTAATTGTTGGACACTATCATAAGACTTCACAGCATACAGAAACTACATTAACAGGTGATGTAATTAGTGTTAATAGTGTAGGGTGTTTATGTGATCTAAACCCTTTGTATATGCCAATCAACAAACATAATCTTGGATTTGCGTATTGCGAATTGAATGTAAAAACTGGTGAATATCATTTAGAGAATTTAAAAATTATTAAAGATAAAGTTTATTAACTATGAACCTATTTGAATTTAAAATATACGACACCCACGAAGTACAGTCTTTTGATACTGATAATGCGCTAAGTATAAAAGTATTCTCATACTGGCATAAATTCAATTTAACGCTATCGGTTGATGATTTATGGATTACATCGTATAGAGAATATACGCTATTTGATACAGACCATAACCCAACTGAATGTACAAAGGTTTATTTAAGTGATGGTAGTTTAGTTTATGCCGTTCTTAAATACGACACATTTGATAAGAATTACAGGGCTTTTTTAGATAGTATTAAAGCAACCCCTTTAGATACTCCTTAACGTTATTCCATTGGATTACTTGCTCCAACTGCTCAAACTCGTTAGTCTTACCACGAATAGAGTTATCACGTCTTAATGTATCTAAATTGGTCTTACAAACGTAAATAGCTATTTTAATATGTTCTTTATCATTAGTACAATAAGCGCATAAGTCCTTAGATATATCTTTTAATAGATTGTTAGCGTGTAGTATGTGTTTTTCCATGTTGTAAATATACGACATTAAGCAATAAAAAATATAGTAAAGTTGGTTAAAATAAACAATTACCCTAATTTTGTGTATAATAATGAACAATTTTACCCTCATGTTCAAATAATTTAATTTACTGTACATGATAATTAAGGTTATAACCTTATATTTCAGAGGTATAATATTAAAATTCATCGACAAAAAACTGTTATTCGTCTAAAAGATTAAAATAATTGAAAATATATTTTGCAGATAAGAAAATAGTGTATACATTTGTACACAGATAACAATAACTTTAAAAACTAAAAACATGAAAAATTCAATTAAATTATCAGATTTTAACTTTCAATTTACTGGACATGGTCATTATAAAGTGACTTACAAAAAATGGTCAAAAACAACTAGCGACATGCAGTTAATTGATGCAACAAAAAATAGTGATAGCCCAAAGATTAAAGATTTAAACGAATTAAAAAGAATGTGTAAAAACTAAAAACATGAAAACAAAACAACCCAAAACAAAAGTTTACCCGATCCGTTTAGATACGGTATTATTAAACCAGGCACACGAAGTAATTGAGCCATCAGAATTAAGACTGAGAATTAAAAAGAAAATTAATAACTACTTAAAAACTTTAAACAAATGATACCTTTAATACTACTAATAGCCTGTATATTAATTGTACGCTATATGGTAAAAGAATCTAAGCCAGTTGAAACTATACAAGAAGTTGAACTATCAGAAGAACAAATGTTTATTATTGAAGAACAGATGAAACGTGATATGCTGTTTTGTGCTAATTGGTGGAAAATACAAGGACGTTTTAACACTGCTCAATACGTTAAATACTTGGAGTATAAAGCTAGTAAGGGATAACGGTTTGCGGCTTTGTGCAGGTGGGGCATTAAAGCACGAAAGTTTCAACCCACCACTAAACTTAATTAAAAGAACAAATGATGAATTTAGCAGATAACCCCCACTTGCACAAAACCGATGTTACTGGCAGTGCCTGTCGTAATGTTGATTTATTTGGCAATGATATAATAGATAAAAAAAACCTTTCAGATTGGTTTATAGTTCCACCTTTTTCCGTCCTTAATGTTAGTTCAGATGTATGGCAGGTAAGGAAAAAGATATGGATGAACAGGATTAAAGATACTGCACAAGCAAGAAGTAATGTGTTACGGAATTACACTCAGGTTGGCGTTGACTTTATGAATATAAAAGGCGACACTACAAGCATACTCGACCCTGTACTATGTGAGATCTTATTGCATTGGTTTTCAGAAGAAGGGCATAATACGTTTGACCCCTTTGCTGGTGATACTGTTTTTGGGTTTTGTTCTGCGTATAAAGGAAGACCTTTTAAAGGCATTGAATTGAGAGAGGAACAAGTATTGCAAAACCAAACAATAATAGATGCTAATGGATTAGATGCTGAATACATACTTGACGATGCTTTGAATATAAAAAAGCACATTAAAAAAGAAAGTATGGATTTTATGTTTTCCTGTCCACCTTATGCAGATTTAGAAGTTTATTCAGATAAAGAAAACGACTTATCTAATATGGATTATGATGTTTTTTTTGATGTGATTAAACAGGTTTATACAGATTGCTTTGATTGCTTAAAAAAAGAACGATTTGCAGTAATTACTATAGGTGAAGTAAGACATAAAGATACAGGTTGTTATATTGGGTTAGTACCCAATATTATACAGATAATGCGTGATGCAGGTTTTCATTATTACAACGAGATAATACTTAATACTCCCGTTGGCAACCTAATGATGAGAGCAGGTAGGTATATGAACCAAAACAGGAAGATTGGCAAAAACCATCAGAACGTATTGGTTTTTTATAAAGGCAACCCTAATAACATAAAAAAACATTTTAAAAAGATAAAAGATGAAAGCAGAAATATATAATATAAGTGGATGGATTAATACCACAGATGAAAAGGTGATTAAAGATTACTTTGATAAACTTTTGAGAAAAATAGGTTTTACAATTTTAAACTATCAAAGCCACCAATTTAAACCCATAGGATATACTGGGTTGTGGTTACTTTCAGAAAGTCACTTTGCGGTACATACTTTTCCTGAAGAGAATAAAAGCTATATTGAATTGTCAAGCTGCAATTTTGAATATTACGAAATGTTTAAATCTGAGTGCGGTGTCTTTTGGCATTGCTGGTAACGTTTTGATTATTTGCGTTCGGTGGGGATTTAAACCACTGAACTTCATTTAAAAAACAAAAATTTAATAATATGACAGAACTTGATTTGAAATACCAAAGCCCCAATGACGCAAATAATGTGTTAGCGGTTGTTTTAATTGAGCAGTTAGATAAATGGATAGAAGATTGTCAAGCACAAGCAGGCGTTTTCTTTGAAAGAGGTATGACTGTTTCTGAAACAAGTTCATTAGCTATGAAAGTCGCTTACATGAATGTTAAGACGTTGGTGGAAAATAACCGCTAACGTTTTGCAGCTAA
>Ga0315901_10004749_pt1 | contig 16806 bp, 6 predicted proteins | sample LakEriMetagenome_10_FD_203761 | JGI IMG/M metagenome (GOLD analysis project Ga0315901, IMG submission 203761) | Freshwater fungal communities from buoy surface, Lake Erie, Ohio, United States - Buoy 2 MA116 | ecosystem: Environmental > Aquatic > Freshwater > Lake | place: USA: Lake Erie, Ohio...
GACACCTACTCCGACACAAACACCGACACCGACACCTGCATTCTTTGCTTACTTAACAATTGAACCATTTAGTGCAAGAACTTCAGTAAACTCTTGGATGTTATCTCAAGGAAGTGCATTTAGAGGTTATAATATAAACGTACCTTCTACTGTACAAGCAACATTTAACACTCAAATGAATAGTTACTTAAACTACTCAGGATGGGGTAGTTTAGGAGTACCTTCTATTAGAAGTGAACAAGTTCCGACATCTTCAGGAGGATTTGATTCTCAAGGTAATCCTATAGTTGCTTACACATTCTTGACTCACGAAGTTCCAAATACCGTTATGAATTCTAACGAATATTGTTGGTATACTTGGTTTGTCCCAACAGGTGCAACAAACGGACAAAAATATGCGACAATTGGAGAAGGAACCAGCCCAAGTTCTTTAACTTACTTTACTATGAATAGCGTTTATTCTAATTTAATTGTAAACTACACAGGAAGTGCGATACCTGCAGGAACCTATAGAGTTTACTCTACGTTTACTATTGGTGACTTTAAGATAAAGAATTTAAATAATAATTTGTATTTCCGAGGAGGAAGTTTGATACCTTAAGATATTTAATAAAAGATGATGAGCTTTGATTACAAAAATCCAGTATCCACTAATATAGTATTTGGTCCTATTTCAGTTAATAGGGACAATATTGAGGGCACAAACTTTAGTGTTAACTCAATCGGTGGTTATATGGAGGTGTTTAATATCACCGATTTAATTTGGACAATCCCAAATAGTATTCTAATTAATGGTGGTCCTGTATTATTTTCAGGAAATAGTATCCCAATTAATTTTAATTATAATGTACCTTTTACACTACCAAATCAATTAACATTATATAATGACGGAATATCTTCAGGTCGAAGAAGATTAGGTATGTTAGTTTACGTTCAAGAGGACGAAACAACTTACCAATATGTTATCCCTGATTACCAAACTTTGTGGAATGATGCCGAAAACGCAGGTTCCATTTTAGATGTTGGTACAGGTTATGTTGCCTATAATGACACACCTCAAGGTGCGTTATTCTTAGACGCTTGGACTGCGTCAACAATTGAAGGTTATAGTGGTGCTACCCACAACGATGCTCGTTGGAGAGTGGCGAATTTAAATGACACTTATACCACAGGTGGAACCTATTTTAGAGGAGTAAACGGAATCAATAATTTTGTTGAATTATACGATAATTCAGGTAATACTATCACTATTACAGGTATGACTGATGTTTATATCACAGGTGGTACTTATTTCTCAGCTACATCACAAATAGATTTATATAACAACACTGGAGGTACTATTTCAATTACAGGAATAACTTCTAACGGAAGTTCAGGTACTTCAGGAAGTAGCGGAACCTCAGGCTCAAGCGGTACATCAGGTTCAAGTGGTTCATCAGGTTCAAGTGGTTCGTCAGGTACTAGCGGTACTTCAGGTACTAGCGGTAATGACGGAACTTCAGGTACTAGCGGTACTTCAGGTACCTCAGGTACAAGCGGTACATCAGGAACAAGTGGAACTTCAGGTACTAGCGGTAATGATGGTACATCAGGAACAAGTGGAACTTCAGGTACTAGCGGTAATGATGGTACTTCAGGAACGTCAGGTACTTCAGGAACAAGTGGTACTTCAGGTACAACAGGTACGAGTGGAACTTCAGGAACTAGTGGGACTGATGGAACTTCAGGTACTAGCGGTCTTGATGGTGCTTCAGGTACATCAGGAACAAGTGGAACTTCAGGCACTAGCGGTAACGATGGAACCTCAGGAACAAGCGGTACTTCAGGAACCACAGGAACAAGTGGTTCAAGCGGAACTAGCGGTACTTCAGGAACTAGCGGTACTGATGGAACAAGTGGAACTTCAGGTTCAAGTGGTACAACAGGAACATCAGGAACTAGTGGTACTTCTGGAACATCAGGAGTTGACGGTGCTTCAGGTACATCAGGAACAAGTGGGACAGATGGAACGTCAGGTACTAGCGGTACTTCAGGAACAACAGGAACTAGTGGTACTTCAGGAACAACAGGTACTTCAGGTACAAGCGGAACTTCAGGTACTAGTGGGACAGATGGTACATCAGGTACTAGTGGTACTTCAGGAACGTCAGGTACGTCAGGAACGTCAGGTACGTCAGGAACATCAGGAGTTGACGGTGCTTCAGGTACAAGCGGAACTTCAGGTACTAGTGGTGTAGATGGAACTAGCGGAACTTCAGGAACAACAGGTACAAGCGGAACATCAGGTACTACAGGGACATCAGGTACTAGTGGTACTTCAGGAACGTCAGGTACGTCAGGAACTAGTGGTACTTCTGGAACTTCAGGTTCAAGTGGTACAACAGGAACATCAGGTACTAGTGGTGTTGATGGAGCTTCAGGAACTAGCGGTACTTCAGGAACAAGTGGGACAGATGGTACATCAGGAACTAGCGGTACATCAGGAACATCAGGTACTTCAGGTACAAGTGGAACAGATGGTACATCAGGTACAAGTGGAACATCAGGAACAAGTGGGACAGATGGAACGTCAGGAACTAGTGGTACTTCAGGAACTAGTGGTACTTCAGGAACATCGGGAACAAGCGGTACATCAGGAGTTGATGGTGTTTCAGGTACATCAGGGACTAGTGGTACTTCAGGTAATGACGGAACAAGTGGTACCTCAGGTACTAGTGGAACATCAGGTACGTCAGGTACTTCGGGTACTTCGGGTACTAGTGGTACCGATGGAACAAGTGGAACTTCAGGTCTTTCAGGTGTTAATGGTAGCAGTGGAACTTCAGGAACTTCAGGTACAAGCGGTACTACAGGTACGTCAGGTACAAGTGGTGTTGATGGGGCTTCAGGAACAAGTGGTACTTCAGGAACTAGCGGAAATGATGGAACTAGTGGTACATCAGGTACTGCGGGTACGTCAGGAACTACAGGGACATCAGGTACGAGCGGTACATCAGGTACGAGCGGTACATCAGGTACGAGCGGTACATCAGGAACTTCAGGAACTAGTGGAACAGATGGGACTTCAGGAACATCAGGTACTAGTGGAACTGATGGAACAAGTGGAACTTCTGGAACAAGTGGAACAGATGGAACTTCAGGTACTAGCGGAACATCAGGTTCAAGTGGTACTACAGGAACATCAGGTACAAGCGGAACATCAGGTACTAGTGGTGTTGATGGAGCTTCAGGGACTAGCGGTACTTCAGGAACTAGCGGAAATGATGGAACTAGTGGTACATCAGGTACTGCGGGTACGTCAGGTACTAGTGGTACGTCAGGTACTAGTGGTACATCAGGTACTAGTGGAACAGATGGTACATCAGGTACGAGTGGTACAGATGGAACTTCAGGAACTAGCGGTACTTCAGGAACATCAGGAACAAGTGGTACTTCAGGAACATCAGGTACTAGTGGTGTTGATGGGGCTTCAGGAACTAGCGGTACTTCAGGTACTTCAGGTACTAGTGGTACCTCAGGAACAACAGGTACGAGTGGAACATCAGGTACAAGTGGAACTTCAGGAACAAGTGGAACAGATGGAACTTCAGGTACTAGTGGAACATCAGGTACAAGCGGTACCTCAGGTTCAAGTGGCTCTTCAGGAACTAGCGGTACATCAGGAACTACGGGTACATCAGGAACAAGTGGTACGGATGGCACATCGGGAACAAGCGGAACTTCAGGTACTTCAGGAACTAGTGGTACCTCAGGAACAACAGGTACTAGCGGAACTTCAGGAGTTGATGGGGTTTCAGGTACTAGCGGAACTTCAGGCACTAGTGGTACATCAGGTTCAAGTGGAACATCGGGTACGACAGGGACAAGTGGAACTTCGGGTACGACAGGGACAAGTGGAACATCAGGAACATCAGGTTCAAGTGGAACTTCAGGAACAAGCGGTATAAATGGTACTTCAGGAACATCAGGCACAACAGGTACATCAGGAACATCGGGTACAACAGGTACATCAGGAACATCGGGTACAACAGGTACTTCAGGAACGAGTGGTACAACAGGTACATCAGGAACGAGTGGAACTTCTGGTACTAGTGGAGTTGACGGAGCATCAGGTACGAGTGGTACGTCAGGAACAAGTGGAACATCAGGTACTGGTGGTACGTCAGGAACAAGTGGAACTTCAGGAACTACAGGAACTTCAGGTACAAGTGGTACGTCAGGAACGAGCGGAACTTCGGGTACGTCAGGAACGAGCGGAACTTCTGGAACTTCAGGAACAAGTGGTACTTCAGGTACAAGTGGTACGACAGGTACAAGCGGTACTTCAGGAACTGACGGTACATCATTAGTTTATTGTGATAATTGGGATTGGTCTTCAAACCCGCCATCTACAGGTGAGTTTTATCTTGCAGGGGGAAGTATTGGGGGTGTAATTGGATTGACCGATACATTATATATTAGTGAAACATCTAGCTCTTCCCTTGATTTCCAATATATGTTAAGCATATTATCAATAGGAAGTGCGATTTCTATCTATAAAAACACATCGGGTACTTGGATTTATACAGTAACCTCTAAAGTTGATTCTGGTAGTTATTGGACTATAGGTTTAACACTTTCAGGGATAGGTACATCTTCAGTATTACCAAATGTTGGTGATTCGTATAAAATTTGTTTCTTATTAGGTGCTCCTGGTACTTCAGGAACTTCAGGAACAAGTGGTACATCAGGAGTTTCAGGAACTAATGGAACTTCAGGTACTAGTGGTACAAGTGGTACTTCAGGAACAAGTGGTGTTGATGGAGCGTCAGGTACATCAGGAACAAGTGGAACATCAGGTATTAACGGAACTTCAGGAACAAGTGGTACATCAGGTACTAGTGGAACAACAGGTACTAGTGGCACATCAGGTACAACAGGAACTAGCGGAACTTCGGGTACTACAGGAACTAGCGGAACATCAGGAACTTCGGGTACTACAGGAACATCAGGAACAAGTGGTACATCAGGAACAAGTGGTACATCAGGAACAAGTGGAACTTCAGGTATTAGTTGTCTAAGTTATACTATTACAAATACAGGAGGTACGGTGTTATTCTTCAATGCTAATGATTGTGATGGTAATTTTTCTCCAACACCGCCAGTTGCGATTGGAGAATCTTATACTTCTTGTTATTTAGGTGACTCGGTATCAATTGCATCTGGAACAGGAACAATAACACTTAATGGTGCTTGTTCAGGTTCAAGTGGTACTTCGGGTACAAGTGGAACTTCAGGAACTAGCGGAACAACGGGTACTTCAGGAACAAGCGGAACATCAGGAACAAGTGGTACTTCAGGTGTTAATGGTACTAGCGGTACGTCAGGTACTAGTGGAACTTCAGGAACAAGTGGAACTTCAGGAACTTCAGGAACAACAGGTACTAGCGGTACATCAGGCACAAGTGGAACAACAGGTACTAGTGGTACGTCAGGTACAAGCGGTACTACAGGGACTTCAGGAACAAGCGGTGTTGATGGTGCGTCAGGTACTTCAGGAACAAGTGGTACTTCAGGAACTACGGGTACATCAGGAACTAGCGGTGTAAATGGTACTTCAGGTACAAGTGGTACTTCAGGTACAAGTGGTACTTCAGGTACAACAGGTACTAGCGGAACTTCAGGAGTAAACGGTACATCAGGAACAAGCGGTACAACAGGTACAAGTGGAACTTCAGGTACTTCGGGTACAAGTGGAACTACAGGTACATCAGGAACAAGCGGAACTTCAGGTACTAGCGGTACTTCAGGTACAACGGGTACTAGTGGTACATCAGGGACTTCAGGAACAAGTGGTGTTGATGGGGTATCAGGTACGTCAGGAACAAGCGGAACATCGGGTTCAAGCGGTACAACAGGTACGTCAGGAACTTCAGGAACTTCAGGTACATCAGGTTCAAGTGGTACTACAGGAACATCGGGAACTTCAGGAACCAGCGGTGTTAATGGAACTAGCGGAACATCAGGTACAAGCGGTACTACAGGTACAAGTGGAACTTCAGGTACTTCAGGAACAAGTGGAACTACAGGAACATCGGGTACTTCAGGAACCAGCGGTGTTAATGGTACTAGCGGAACATCAGGTACTAGCGGAACATCAGGTACAAGCGGAACATCAGGTACAAGTGGAACTACAGGAACATCGGGGACTTCAGGAACTAGCGGTACTTCGGGTACAACAGGAACTTCAGGAACTAGCGGTACTTCGGGTACAACAGGAACTAGTGGTACTTCAGGTACTAGTGGTGTTGATGGGGCTTCAGGTACATCAGGAACTAGCGGAACTTCAGGTACAAGTGGTTCTACAGGCACAAGTGGTACTTCAGGAGTTAATGGTACTTCAGGAACAAGTGGAACAACAGGTACTTCAGGAACGAGTGGTACATCAGGAACTTCAGGTATCAACGGAACTTCAGGAACAAGTGGAACATCAGGTACTAGCGGTACCTCAGGCACTAGCGGTACGTCAGGCACTACAGGTACTAGTGGTACTTCAGGTACTAGCGGTACGTCAGGTGTTAACGGAACTAGTGGAACTTCAGGTACATCAGGTACAACAGGTACATCAGGAACAAGTGGAACTACAGGAACATCGGGTACTAGCGGTACAACAGGTACATCAGGAACAAGCGGTACAACAGGTACATCAGGAACTAGTGGAACGTCAGGTACCTCGGGAACAAGTGGTGTTGATGGGGCTTCGGGTACTTCGGGTACAAGTGGAACATCAGGGACTACAGGTACATCAGGGACTACAGGTACATCAGGAACAAGCGGTACAACAGGTACATCAGGAACTAGTGGAACATCAGGAACTAGCGGAACATCAGGAACTAGCGGTGTGAATGGTACTTCAGGCACAAGTGGTACTTCAGGTACAAGTGGAACTTCGGGTACGACAGGAACAAGTGGTACATCAGGTACTTCAGGAACTAGTGGTACTTCGGGTACAACAGGGACTAGCGGAACTTCAGGGACTAGCGGAACTTCAGGTATCAACGGCACATCAGGTACTAGCGGTACGACAGGAACTAGTGGAACTTCAGGAACAAGCGGTACATCAGGGGTTAATGGAACAAGTGGGACTTCAGGCACATCTGGAACTACGGGAACATCAGGTACTAGTGGAACATCAGGAACGTCAGGTACAACAGGAACTTCAGGAACTTCAGGAACTTCAGGAACTTCAGGTACAACAGGGACCTCAGGAACAAGCGGAACATCGGGAACTAGTGGTGTTGATGGTGCTTCAGGTACAAGCGGAACATCAGGTACAAGTGGAACATCAGGAACTAGCGGTACAACAGGAACTAGTGGTACTTCAGGAACTAGCGGAACTACAGGTACGTCTGGAACTTCAGGTACAAGTGGTACTACAGGCACAAGTGGTACTTCAGGTGTTAATGGTACTAGTGGTACTTCAGGAACTTCAGGTACAACAGGAACCTCAGGAACTTCAGGAACTTCAGGAACTTCAGGTATCAACGGTACATCAGGAACGAGCGGTACTTCAGGTACTAGCGGTACATCAGGGACTAGCGGAACTACGGGAACAAGTGGTACTACAGGAACTTCAGGTACAAGTGGTACTACAGGAACAAGTGGTACTTCAGGTACTAGCGGTACATCAGGGACTACAGGTACTAGCGGTACTTCAGGTGTTAATGGTACTAGTGGAACTTCAGGAACATCAGGAACATCTGGAACATCAGGAACGTCAGGTACTTCGGGTACTTCAGGTACAAGTGGAACATCAGGAACGAGCGGTACTTCAGGAACAAGTGGTGTTGATGGAGCTTCGGGAACTTCAGGTACAAGCGGCACATCAGGTATTAATGGAACTAGTGGTACTTCAGGTACTAGTGGAACATCAGGAACTAGCGGTACCACAGGAACAAGTGGAACATCAGGAACTAGCGGTACCACAGGAACAAGTGGAACTTCAGGTACAAGTGGTACTTCAGGGGTCAACGGTACTTCAGGTACAAGTGGAACATCAGGAACGAGCGGTACAACAGGAACTTCAGGAACTAGCGGTACTTCAGGTGTTAATGGAACTAGTGGTACTTCAGGAACGAGCGGTACATCAGGTACTTCAGGTACAAGTGGAACATCAGGTATTAACGGAACAAGTGGTACTAGTGGAACTACAGGTACCTCAGGAACTAGCGGAACAACAGGAACAAGCGGTACATCAGGAACAAGCGGTACATCAGGAACAACAGGAACAAGCGGTACATCAGGAACTTCAGCTACTAGTGGTACATCAGGTGTTAATGGAACATCAGGAACAAGTGGTACTACAGGAACAAGCGGTACTTCAGGTACTTCAGGAACATCAGGAACAAGTGGTGTTGATGGTGCTTCAGGTACATCAGGTACAAGCGGTACATCAGGAACTTCAGGTACAAGAGGTACCTCAGGAACTAGCGGGACATCAGGTATCAACGGAACATCAGGAACTTCAGGTACTACAGGTACTAGCGGTACATCAGGAACTTCAGGGACAAGTGGAGTTAATGGAACTAGTGGAACGTCAGGAACTTCGGGTACAAGTGGAACATCAGGTATAAATGGTACTAGCGGTACATCTGGAACTACAGGTACCTCAGGAACTAGCGGGACATCAGGTATCAACGGAACTTCAGGTACTAGTGGCACTTCGGGTACTAGTGGAACGTCAGGAACAAGTGGAACAACAGGTACGTCAGGTACATCGGGAACTTCAGGTGTTAATGGAACAAGCGGTACATCGGGAACTACAGGAACTAGTGGAACTTCAGGTGTTAATGGAACAAGCGGTACATCAGGAACTAGCGGAACTACGGGAACAAGTGGTACTACAGGAACATCAGGTACTAGCGGAACATCAGGTTCAAGTGGTACTACAGGAACATCGGGTACTACAGGAACATCAGGAACAAGTGGCGTTGATGGAGCTTCGGGAACTTCAGGTACAAGCGGTACATCAGGTATTAATGGAACTAGTGGTACTTCAGGTACATCAGGAACAAGAGGAACATCAGGAACTAGTGGTACTTCAGGAACAACGGGTACTTCGGGTACTTCGGGTACAAGTGGAGTAAATGGTACGTCAGGAACTAGCGGAACAACAGGTACTTCAGGAACTTCAGGTGTTAATGGAACAAGCGGTACATCGGGAACTAGTGGTACAACAGGTACAAGTGGAACTACAGGTACATCAGGTACAAGTGGTACATCAGGTACATCAGGTACTAGTGGAGTTAACGGGACTTCGGGAACAAGTGGTACTACAGGAACATCAGGTACTAGCGGAACATCAGGAACTAGTGGTACAACGGGTACTAGCGGTACATCAGGAACATCAGGAACATCAGGTACATCAGGAACTACAGGAACAAGTGGTACATCAGGTGTCAACGGTACTTCAGGTACTAGTGGCACGTCAGGAACTACAGGTACATCAGGTACTAGCGGTACCTCAGGAACAAGTGGTGTTGATGGAGCTTCAGGTACAAGCGGAACATCAGGTACAAGTGGAACATCAGGAACTTCAGGTACTAGTGGTGTAAATGGAACAAGTGGAACTTCAGGTACTAGTGGTACTTCAGGAACAAGAGGAACAAGTGGTACTTCAGGAACATCTGGTGTTAATGGTACTAGCGGTACATCAGGAACAAGTGGTACATCAGGTACAACAGGTACGAGTGGAACTTCAGGAACTTCAGGTGTTAATGGTACTAGCGGTACATCGGGAACTACAGGAACTAGTGGTACTTCAGGAACTTCAGGAACTTCAGGGGTGAATGGAACGAGCGGAACTTCAGGAACTACAGGTACATCAGGAACTACAGGTACATCAGGTACTTCAGGAACATCAGGTGTTAATGGTACTAGCGGTACATCGGGAACTACAGGAACTAGTGGAACTTCAGGTGTTAATGGAACAAGCGGTACATCAGGTACTTCAGGTACGAGAGGAACATCAGGAACATCAGGTGTTAACGGAACTAGTGGTACTTCAGGTACTTCAGGAACTAGTGGTACAAGTGGAACTACAGGCACCTCAGGTACAAGTGGGGTTGATGGTGCTTCAGGTACCTCAGGAACTAGTGGTACGTCAGGTATTAATGGTACGTCGGGAACCTCAGGTATTAATGGAACAAGTGGAACTTCAGGAACTACAGGGACGTCAGGTACGTCTGGAATTAATGGAACTTCAGGAACTAGTGGTACGACAGGAACTTCAGGAACTAGTGGTACCTCAGGTACAAGAGGTACGTCAGGAACATCAGGTGTTAATGGAACTTCAGGTACATCTGGAACTACAGGTACGTCAGGTACTAGCGGTGTAAATGGAACAAGTGGAACATCAGGCACATCAGGTATCAACGGAACTTCAGGAACAAGCGGAACTACGGGTACTTCAGGTACAAGTGGTATAAACGGAACAAGTGGAACATCAGGAACCACTGGAACTTCAGGCACATCAGGAGTTAACGGTACGTCAGGAACTAGTGGTACAACAGGTACAAGTGGAACTTCAGGTATCAACGGAACTTCAGGTACCTCAGGAACAACAGGTACCTCAGGAACTTCAGGTGTTAACGGAACTAGTGGTACTTCAGGAACGAGCGGAACATCAGGAACAAGAGGAACATCAGGAACTTCAGGTGTTAACGGAACAAGTGGAACTTCAGGTACTACAGGAACATCAGGTACTAGTGGTATAAATGGAACTTCAGGTACATCAGGAACAACAGGTACTTCAGGTACTAGCGGTGTAAATGGAACAAGTGGAACTTCAGGTACTAGTGGTGTTGACGGAGCTTCGGGTACTTCTGGTACAAGTGGAACATCGGGGGTAAACGGTACATCAGGAACATCAGGCGTTAACGGAACTTCAGGAACAAGTGGTACATCAGGTACAAGTGGTACATCAGGAACAAGAGGTACTTCAGGAACATCAGGAGTAAATGGAACTTCAGGAACTTCAGGAGTAAATGGTACTTCAGGAACTAGTGGTACAACAGGTACTTCAGGTACAAGTGGAGTGAATGGTACTAGCGGAACCTCAGGAACATCAGGTATCAACGGAACTTCGGGTACTAGCGGTACAACAGGAACTAGTGGAACATCAGGAGTTAATGGAACATCAGGAACTTCAGGGGTTAATGGTACATCAGGAACTAGTGGTACTTCAGGAGTCAATGGAACAAGTGGAACATCAGGAACTACGGGCACGTCTGGAACATCAGGTGTTAATGGAACAAGTGGAACAAGTGGTACAAGTGGTACATCAGGAACAAGAGGTACTTCAGGAACTTCAGGAGTAAATGGTACATCAGGTACTAGCGGTACTTCAGGAGTTAATGGTACAAGTGGAACTTCAGGAACATCAGGTATCAACGGAACTTCAGGTACTAGTGGTACTTCAGGAGTGAATGGAACAAGTGGAACTTCAGGTACTAGTGGTGTTGACGGAGCTTCAGGAACAAGCGGAACTTCAGGAACTAGCGGAACTTCAGGTATCAACGGTACATCAGGTACTAGCGGAACTTCAGGAACAAGAGGTACTTCAGGAACTTCAGGTATTAATGGAACTCCTGGTACTCCAGGTACGTCAGGTACTAGCGGTACTTCAGGAGTTAATGGTACAAGTGGAACTTCAGGAACATCGGGTGTAAACGGTACATCAGGGACAAGTGGAACTTCAGGAGTTAATGGTACTAGCGGAACTTCAGGAACTTCAGGAACTTCGGGTACAAGAGGAACATCAGGTACGTCAGGTATTAATGGTACTCCTGGTACTCCAGGAACATCAGGTACAAGCGGTACTTCAGGTGTAAACGGTACGTCAGGTACAAGTGGTACATCAGGTGCTAATGGTAGTCCAGGAACTCCAGGAACAAGTGGAACTTCAGGAACATCGGGAGTTAATGGTACTTCAGGTACAAGTGGTACATCAGGTGCTAATGGTAGTCCAGGAACTCCAGGAACAAGTGGAACTTCAGGTACAAGTGGTACATCAGGTGTTAATGGTGGACCTGGTACTCCAGGTACATCAGGTACAAGTGGAACTTCGGGTACATCAGGCACAAGAGGAACTTCGGGAACTTCGGGTGTTAATGGTGGTCCTGGTACTCCAGGTACATCAGGTACAAGTGGAACATCAGGTACTTCAGGTGTTAATGGTGGTCCTGGTACTCCAGGAACTTCGGGTACGTCGGGAACAAGCGGAACTTCAGGTACAAGAGGAACTTCAGGAACATCGGGGGTTAACGGTACACCAGGTACTAATGGAACACCAGGTTCTAACGGTACATCAGGTACAAGTGGTACATCAGGAGCAACCATAGTAGGACCTCCAGGACCTCCAGGACCTACAGGTACATCAGGAACATCTGGTACATCAGGCGGTGGTGGAGGTGGCTCCATCTCGATTAAAGATGAAGGTACTACCGTAGTTGGTACTGCGACATCTGTTAACTTTGTAGGAACTTGTGTTAATGTTACCGACGCAGGTGGAGGTCAGGCTAATGTTACTCTTGGTCAAAAATGGGTTATTGCGTCACACTCAGGAGCTTTTGAAGAAGAACCTAATCAAAATAGTGTTGTTTATTGGGTTGGGGATAGAACTTGCGGATGGGACTCTTGTACTTTAAACATCCCAACGGCACTTGCTAGAGAAAAAACAGACCCAATTGATGCTCAATACGTTAACGTAGGAATACCTTGTCCTTGGTACCTTTATAATGGTGATGTAATAGAAGTTTGTGGTATTGCTCAATGTACAGGGGCCGATTCGAGTAATCTATTCGGTTGTGCTATAGGTCGATTTAGTTGTGCGGACGCAGCAAGTATTGACCCTGTAACTGTGACACATTTAGCGGATACTTCAGAAGCTTTTAGTAATGCAACTGGTGTCGTTTGTTTCAACACATCATACACTATTGGAGATACATTAGAACCTTGTGATACATTATTTGTATTAGGATTTAATACGACTAATTTAAGTATTGGAGGTACGGTTAAATTTAGTTACACATTTAAAGTAACAAGAGGTTGTACCTCATAAGACATAAAAAAGGGAGATTTTAATTAATCTCCCTTTTTTATTTGTAGTGACTACCACCTACCCATAAGACAAAACTCCTTCGAGTACCTTTAGTAACTTTTGTTACTCTGTGCATCATATAACTCGGGAACACAAATACAACTCCCGCTCCTCTTTGAGCAGTTATATATGATTTACCTCCTTGCCAAATTTCTAAATCACCGCCATCATATTCATCTGATTCTGATAATTGTACCGTTATTGAAACTTTTCTTTTAGAGGCGTCACCAGGACCTATATCTTGGTGCCAATCATAGTGACCACCTTCTACGTCATAATATTCAGTGTATTGAATTAATTCATCTGCGGATATTAAATCAAAATTCCATATAGAATTAGCTTCTACCGCCATATTCATTAATTTTTCATACAACCAATTCCACTCTTGTGTTTTTGGAATCCATTTAATTGATGAACTTCGTATTTCTTTAATTGTATCATCCTCACTTGCACCAATTGTTGTTGCTTGTTGAAAAGGAATTGATTCTAAATCTGAATAAATCTTTCTTAATTCATCTTGAGAAAATCCCTCACTCCACCAATAATAGTTTTGAGGGTCGTTATTAGGTTTTGTAAAATTCATATTAATATTCTTTGTATGATTTTTCTTCAACAAATAAAGAACCGTATTTTAAGTTAATATCTTTTTTTATTTCGGCTCTTTTATCATTGGTAAAGTATACAGAACGAGCTAATTCTATGAAATCATTATCAAAAGACTTATCTCTTTCTTTATCCCTTAATTTATCTTCAATATCCCAAAGTTTTTCATTAATTAAAACTAAGTTATAAAAATCACTTTCTTCTATTTTTAATTCGTCAAAAACAATTGAATATAAATAATCATATTCAGTCGTGACATTTTTTAATTTTTCAGAATCTGAGATATTATTCTTTTTAATTCTGAGTATTGATAGTTTATCTACTATCTCACCAATTGATACTTCTATTTTCATAATTAACGATTATCTATATAAATTAATACTTCACCATAGTATTCAATAAAGTGGTCATTCCATAAATCCCATTTAATGTTAAAATCATCTACAGAATAGACCTCAATATTATTGAATTGTGAGAGATATTTGTCTCTAAAATTTCTAAACTTTTCTTTAAGTTCAGGACTTCCTAAATGCCATTCACCTACTATTTTTTTTATATTATTTTTAATATAATCAATGTTTTCATCATTGAAAATATCATATTCTCCGCCCTCACAATCCGTTTTAAGGAAATCTATTTTTTCTAAGTTATATAATTCCACTAACCGTTTAAAAGTCATACCTTCCATCTTTGATTTATTATCATATAGATGTTCTACATCAACATATGTGTTAGTATTTGAAATACCTTTTAAAATTGGGGTGACAGGATAACCTATTGTGTTTGAAATTAACGTTGGAAACTCCAATTCACTAGGTTCTACACAATATACGTGTTTAGGGTTTTTATCAAGTATTGAATAAGTAAATGAACCTACACTGGCACCGATATCTAATACGATGTCACCTTCTTCTACCTCAAATACCTTTTCATACATTTTATGTTCAAACGTTTCAAACGTTATGTGATGTTTGTGAACCAATCCTTCTTCGGAATTATTCATCCATCCCCAGTTAAAATTTTCTAAGTTCATTTTATTAAGTGTTGTATTGAATTTATAACCATTTCAGATGTAATTGATTTGTGACATTCAAATTGTCTTGGGGTGTTCTTATGTTCAGGACACCAATACCAATCTCCCTTATCAAATTTGAATTTAGGGTTGTTCCAACAACCATTACATACTGATGGATTTGTTATTCTTGTGCAGTTTATTGTAAATTCGTGGTCAGGTTCAGTAAAGTTAGAAATCATAACTACGTGTTTACCAATACCCCAAGATAACCAAGACAACCCACTTGATAAACCTATGAAAAATTCACTATGATGAATCACATTCATTGTATTTTCGATTGAAGTGTCTTTTAATTTTGTAACATTTTTTAATGTGTCACCATTTTTAGATACATTGATTACTCTGTATCCCTTATCTACTAAGTAATTAACTAATTCTTGCCATCCGTTTGGATTATTCCAATACTTTAATCCTGATGTAGATTCATTTGCAATTGTAACATATTTTTCTTTAAAAGGATTGGATTTTGGTGTAAAATCAATTTTAGGTAAAATTTCCTTAAACTCTAATCCTAAAATATTTGTTGCGGTTTTTTGTAATGGTATTGTGTTAGGTATTTCAGGTTCGTAATCTGAATTATAAAACCATCCTAATTTATACATACCATTTAAATTATTTACCGTAACACCTGGTTCTACAAATTCAAGTTCAGGGTAAGATTTTTTAAATAATTTATTCCAAAATGTTGAAACAATTAAATGACAATTGTGCTTATTTTTAAACTCTAAAATGTACGGCATCCAAGATATTGAATCACCTAAAGATTTACTGTCTAATGCGATGTAAACTCTCTTACCTGTAAAGTCTAAAGTGTTATTATAAATTAATTCGTTATCTTCCCAAACCTCAGTTCTCCATTTAGTAAAATATTGTCTATTTAATTTGACCCAATGATTTGCGGGTAAATTATTTTCATAATGACAATAATTTATCTCATCAAAGAATTTAACGTTAAAAATTTTATCTGAACTACCTTTAATTTCAAAATAAGGTTGATTCACATAATGTTGAATAATTTGAGTATTAATGTTTGATACTTTTTGTTTTTTAATTTCTAAAGTTTTTACTTTATTATAGAAGTTAAAATATTGTTCACCAAAAGACTCAAATTCGCCTTGTGGAATTTTATAACTAATGTTTGATTTAATTAGATTAAGTAACTTATCTTTAGTTGATTTTATATTTTCATCAATCTCAGTTATATATGGTGTAAACATATCCATATATTGAGGTAAATTTCTTGATAATATTTTTAATCCATATGAAGCCGCTTCCCTTAATACTAAAGGATTACATTCCCAAGTTGAATTAAACATAAAAACATCTGCAGCCATCATAAATGTTTTAGCGTCCGACCTCTCACCCCAAACTGTTACGTTTTTAGGAATTGATTTCATAATAGGGGACCAATACTCTTCAAAATTAGGTGCTTGATTACCAACAAAATGAAAATGTATTTCAGGGTTTGAATTAATTAATGATTTTGCTAATTCAACACCTTCTCCTTGGTTTTTACCTCTAGTCCAAAGGCCAACATTAACTACGTGTACTTTATTTAAGTCAAATCCTAATTGTTGTTTTGCGTTTAGTTTTTCTTCATTGGTGATAGGATTGTACTCTATTGGAAATAACATTGTTTCACCGTATGAAGGTAACTCTTTAAATGTTACTTGTTCGTGATATGGTGTACAGTAAGCGTAAGCCTCAGGATGTAACATTTTAGACAAATCAGGTCTAAATGATACGTTATGACAAGTCTCAACAATTCTCCAAGTTCTATCTTTTGAATATAGACCTTCAAGTAGTTCTTTAGGTATTGGATTATAAATGTCTAATTCCTCAATAACGTCATCGATATGAATTATATCAATATTGTTATTCTTAATAATCTTTAGTAATTCTGTTTTATCACTACCAAGGGTCCAAAAGTTAGAACTAGGAATAATTTCCTTAATCATATTTTTTTGAACTACGTAATAGTCAGAATGGT
>Ga0315901_10004756_pt1 | contig 16791 bp, 32 predicted proteins | sample LakEriMetagenome_10_FD_203761 | JGI IMG/M metagenome (GOLD analysis project Ga0315901, IMG submission 203761) | Freshwater fungal communities from buoy surface, Lake Erie, Ohio, United States - Buoy 2 MA116 | ecosystem: Environmental > Aquatic > Freshwater > Lake | place: USA: Lake Erie, Ohio...
TAAATAACCTTTAACATATATTTAACAGACCCCATACAACAATAGGTAACACGCTGGTAGTGTGGGGGTTATGCCGTTAACATTTATTTAACAGCCCCCAGGCAACAATATATAATGTACTGGTTGTTAGGGGGTTGCGTTGTTAACAAACTTTAACACAACATTAATATATTAACACATGACAATCTGTCACCCCCACATAACCCCCTCATGATCAGCCTATTAACTAGGGATGACAATGTGGCATATTAACACCATTATATAAACCCCTAATAACCAGCCCCTTATGTGGGGGATGACAATGTGGCATATTAATAAACATTTAACACCATTACATAAACCCCTCATGATCAGCCCATTAAAAACTCATAATATAATGTTAATAACGCAACATCCTGGTTACTAGGGGCTTATATGCACCTGACAATATGTCATGTCAGATGGGGCTGACATGGGGGATAATCCCCCCATAACACACACCTTACGATACCCCCTAGCAAGAATTGCCCCTCACATAGTCAAAAACGGCAATTATGGACCATATTACCCCCATTTATAGCCCATATTTACTAGTAACATTTTGTAGCAAAAAAATGATAGTTATGGTACACCTGGGGGGTAGCGAATGTAATGAGCCTTAATCCCCATATATTATCTTCACCCCAATGTAATATACCCGTAGGGTGTATATATAATATTGGTCATAACCCTTATCCAATACTATCCATGATATTTAAAAATAGATAAGATGACCACATATAATATACTATTAAAAACATAATAGGGTTTATAATATAACATAAATTATACACCCATAAATGTTATCTAACAAACCATTATTGTTTTATAATATAATGGGGGGTTATGGATATGTTTAACTGAATGAGGACACCTCAGACCCCATAACGAAGATTGGGGGCGGTAGCCCACCAATATGAGTAGGGGTCAGGGTGGGGGAATGAAGTTAAATATATTCATATCTTCTATAATTTATTTAATAAAATAAAGGGTTATATTATATTTATATATAAAATAATAACAATGAGAAATAGATTAAATGAAGGTATTAGTAGAATACAAAGTATTATGTATAGGAACATTAATGAACAGGCACTACCTAACGTTGATTTCTATGCTATAGCTAATAAAGTAATAACTGAAATTGAAGGCGGTTATTTCCATCCTAATATGATTAGTAGTGGTAGAGTTAAAGACCCTAATAATTATTATAAGTCATCTGGTGAAACTATGTTTGGAATGGATAGAAGAACAGGCCTTGCGTTTGTTAATACACCAGAAGGGAAAGAGTTTTGGTCTATTATAGACAATGCCGATGCTAAGAATAAATGGGCGTGGCGTTCTATGGGTAATGAGCATGAAGGAAAGTTGAGAGTATTAGCCACTAAGATGATTCAAAATGAATTCAATAGGTTATTAAACAAATATGTAAAGGATAAGAACATAATTAATTTAGTTAATAGTAGCGCGCCATTATCTCTTAACTTTATATATGCCACTTGGAATGGAGAAGGATATTTTAGACAAATGACTGAATTGCTTGTTAGTAATTATAATAGTGGTATTGTTGACCCAAATATATTAATAGATAACCAGATAAACTTTAGATTAAATTATAATAATGGTTTAATAAGGAAAAGTGGTGAAGATATTAAAAGACTAATAGAAGAAAATAATTATAAATCCCTCCCATATGAAGGTCAGGTAGATCCCGAAGAAGCAAAAGATGAAAGTCTTGGATTGAACTTTATGAATAGAACATTTAAAGCAGCCCTGCAAAAAGGTGATACGCCCCAGGAAGAAAAATAAAATGCGTGGATTGCTAAGTTTATTTAAATTTAGCAATCCCCTTATATAGGCAAACTTGTCCCCCTCTTTGTGATAACTTTATATGCCATCTTATTTCCCATTCTTATCGCTTCTACGACACTTTCATTTTTATATAGGGCTAACGCCAACGCGGCAGTAAAAGTGTCTCCTGCGCCACTTACGTCAATTGTACGGGCATTCTTCTCTTGCATATAAACTATACCATTGTGGGACACCCCGTTGCCCCCCATCGTTATGATAAACTTGGCTCTATTCTGATCATTAATCAAATCCTTATTGTTCTCATACTCATCCTGGTTTAATTTAATGTAATCAATGCTATTAATAATATCATCTGTTAATCTCCTCTTGCTATCCAATATGGTTATCTTGGATTGCTTCGCTATTTTAATAATATCATCATTGGTCAAATATCCCTTATTGTAATCACTAATAATGGTAACACCATATTTGTTATCAATGTCCCCATAATAAGAATCAACATCGTTCTCTCCTGTATCAACCCTTATAAAAGAATGATTGCTCTTCTCATCCACATACCTCTTCTTCTTTATCTTATTCTTATGTGTAATTAATCTTATGCTTACATTAGGATTCATATTCCTAACATTGTTATATACATTCATAGCCATACCCCCAGCCTTAACCTTATGTACTGGAATTAATACCGGAACAGGTGCTTCTGGTGATAGCCTTGTGCTTTTTGTATAAACATATATGTCTGTGCAACTTTCTCCTATTACTATAATCATTATCTATATATTTCTCCTTCTATAAATCCAGGTTGAATCATTTCTCTTAATTCATCATCTGTGTATTTTTCTAATGGTGTGTTATTTATAATCAAATAACCATCAACTTTTAAACTTTTTGGTAATGAGGTTATGGCTAAACCAATCAAACTCAAGGAACCACCCACTTCCAATCCTTCTGGTAATGATGTTATTTTTGAACCTTTTAAATTCAAATTACCTTTAACAATTAATTCTTCTTTTGTTAATGGTTCATTATTTATTAATTTCCACAAAAATGGTATGTTATGATTTTCCTTCTCTTCAAGGAAATCAAATATTCTTTTTAATGCTTCTTTTTTCATTGTCTATATATACCTCCTTTTATAAACCCAGGTTTAATCATTTCTCTTAATTCATCATCATCTAAATCCATTGCAAATACACTTGCTTGGATAAGTAAATCACCCCCAACTTGCAAGCCTTTTGGGATTGGTACCACATTGGTATTATATATATTTAAATACCCACCAACTTTTAGCCCATCTGGCAATGAAATAGTCCCCAACCCAGCTAAATCCAAATTACCTTTAATATCCAAAGTGTTAGCAATAAAAGTTTTTGAAGTTATTAATCCACCAATTTTTAAACCATTTGGTATTCTTTTTAATTCATCTAATGCTGTGTATTTCACAATTAACATACCCCCAACTTGCAAACCTTTTGGAAGCGATTCCACTTGTGTATCTGATAAATCCAAAGAACCACCAACTTGCAAATCTTCTGGTAATGAGGCTATATTTGCATATGATATAGTTAAGTCAACCCCAACTTTTAATCCCCTTGGTAATGATTTTATAAGGCTGTTATCCAAATATAAACTACCGCCAACTTCCAAGCCTTCTGGTAATGTTTCTATATCTGATTCAGTTAAATTCAAATCACCTCCAACTTTCAATCCTTTTGGTAGTGAAGTTATTTCGGACCCACCTAACTCCAAATTACCTTCAATATTTAATTCTTCTTCCGTTAATGGTATATTATTTTTATGCTTCCACATAAATGGTGGATTGTGACCTTCCTTCTCTTTAAGGAACTCAAATATTCTTTTTAGTTGTTCTTTTTTCATTATCTATATATTTTTCCTTTTATAAAACCAGGCTTAACCATTTCTCTTAATTCATCATCTGTGTATTTTGTTAACTCTGTACGTGCCATATCCAAACCACCACTAACTTTCAAATCATTTGGTAATGAGGTTATATTTGTTTCTATTATATCTAGCCATCCACGAACTTCCAACCCTTCTGGTAATGAGGCTATTTTTGTATATGCTAAATATAAAGTACCACCAACATACAATCCTTTTGGTAAGGAGGTTATTTTTGTCCTTCTTAAATCCAAATTACCGCCAGGTTTCAATCCTTCTGGTAAGGAGGTTATAGGTGCATTAGCTAAATCCAAATCACCTTTAACATCTAATTCTTCTTCTGTTATTGGCTCATTAAATACTATCTTCCATTTAAGAGAACCTTTGTCTTTATGTTGTTTTCCTTCCTTCTCTTCAAGGAACTCAAATATTCTTTTTATTTTATTTTTATCCACGTCTCCTTATTTTAGATGTTATAAATCCAGGTTTAATCATGTTTCTTATTTCATCATCTGTATATTTTTCTAATTCTGTCCCACCTATCCATAAACTCCAACCAACTTCCAAACCTCTTGGCAATGATTCTATTTTTGAATTCGTTAAATACAAATTTGTACCAACTTTCAATCCTTCTGGTAATGATGTTATATTTGTTTCATTTAAATGCAAACTATAACCAACTGTTAATCCTTTTGATAATGAGGTTATTTTTGAGTTACCTAACATCAAATCACTACCAACTTTCAAGCCTCTTGGTATTGAGGTTATTTCAGTACTCACCAAAATCAAACTTCCATCAACTTCCAAATTTTCTGGCAATGATTGTATTTTTGATTTATGTAAATCCAAAGTACCTCCAACTTTTAACCCTTTTGGTAGTGAGGTTATTTTTGAATTTTGTAATCTCAAATCACCTTTAACAATTAATTCTTCTTTTGTTAACGGCATATCATTCATATGCTTCCACAAAAATGGTGGGTTCTGTTGTTCCTTTTCTTCAAGGAACTCAAATATTCTTTTTAATACATTATTGATCATATCTTCTTATTTTTTTACCTATAAATCCAGGTTTAATCATTTGTTTTATTTCATCATCTGTATATTTTTCTAATTCTGTCCCCCCTATAAATAAATCCCAACCAACTTCCAAACCTCTTGGCAATAATTTTATTTTTGTCTCATAAATATATAAATTTAAACCAACCTTTAAGCCTTTTGGTAATGAAGTTATATTTGTTCCATTTAAATGCAAACTATGACCAACTGTTAATCCTTTTGGTAATGAAGTTATATTTGTATCATTAAAAAACAAATCCTCACCAACTGTTAACCCTTCTGGCAATGAGGTTATTTTAGAACCTGTTATGTTCAAAGTCCCACCAACTTCCAATCCTTCTGGTATTGATTCTATTTTTGAATGCCATAACTCTAAATCACCTTTAACTTTCAAATTATCTGGTAATGATTTGAAAGTTGAGTATGGTAAAAGCAAATGCCCATCAATGGTTAAATCTTTCTCCGTTAATGGTTCACCACTAGTATGCTTCCACAAAAATGGTACATTATGATTTTCCTTTTCTTCAAGGAATTCAAATATTCTTTTTAGTTGTTCTTTTTCCATTATCCTCTATATATTTCTCCTTCTATAAATCCAGGTTGAATCATTTCTCTTAATTCTTCATCTGTATATTTTTCTAATTTTGTACTACCTATATACAACATACCCCCAACCTTTAAGCCTTTTGGTAATGAAGTTATTTTTGTACCATCTAAATCCAACCAATTACCAACTATTAATCTTTTTGGTAATGAGGTTAAGTTCTCACAATTATGTAAATCCAAATTACCAACAACTACTAAATTTTCTGGTAATGAATTAATATTTGAATTATTTAAATATAAATCACGACCAACTTCTAAACCATTTGGCAGTGAAGTTATATTTGTGTCTATCAAATTCAAATTACCACCAACTTTCAACCCTTCTGGCAATGAGGTTATATTTTTATTACTTAAATTTAAATTACCTTTAATATTTAACTCTTCTTCTGTTAATGGTTCATTAGTTATCAACCTCCATTTAAATGGTGCATTATGTTGCTCCTCCTCTTTAAGGAATTCAAATATTCTTTTTAGTTGCTCTTTTTCCATAATTTATTCCCATTCATCATCTATTTCTCCACCTACTTGACCACCAGTTGATTCAATCTTGTTATATAACTGATCAACTGTATATGATTTGGCAAGTGGAGTATTAGCAATATAAAAATTATTATAAATGTGCAAATTATTTGGCACATTTGTTATTTCATTACATCCCATAATATATAAATTCTGCCCAACATACAAATTGTCTGGAAGACTTGATATATTAGTATAATCTAAATATAAATCATCTTGAACATATAATCTATCTGGTAAATTTATTAACTCTTTGCAAAAACTCAAATTTATTGTGCCGTTAACATATAAATTATCTGGCAATCTTTTAATTTCAGAATTATTTAAATCTAAATAACCATCATATACATATCTTTCATCACTTGAATATGCTTCAAGTTCTTCAATCAAATCTTGCTTAATAATAAAGTTTATCATTCTTATAGGTTGATCCACATTTTCTCTCTCTTTGAGAAATTTGAATATCTTGCTTAATTGTTCTGCTCTCATATCCTTTTTATTCTACCTAATACAAATCCAGGTTTTATCATTTTTCTTATTTCATCATCTGTGTACTTTATTGCTATATACAAATCACCCCCAACTGCCAATCCTTTTGGTAATGTTTTTATTGACAACATAGATAAATCCAAGTCTTGGCCAACTTTTAAATCCTCTGGTAATGAGTTTATTTTTGTGTTATTCAACCACAAGTTGCCCCAAACTATCAATCCTTCTGGTAATGATTCTATTTTTGATTTTATTAAATCCAAACTACCACGGACTTTTAAACCTTTTGGTAATGAAGTTATTCCTGAACCAAGAAGACTCAAATTACGATGAACTTCCAAGCCTTCTGGAAATGAGGTTATTTTTGAATTATTTAAATTCAAATTACCCCTAACATTCAAACCTTTTGGTAATGATTTTATGCTTGATGAATTTAATTCCAAATCACCCCCAACTTCCAAGCCTTCTGGTAGTGATTTTAAAAATTTGGTCATATCCAAATGCAAATCACCATAAACTTTCAAGCCTTCTGGTAATGAGGTTATGTCAGTATATGATAAATCCAAATCATCATCAACAATTAATTCTTCTTTTGTTAATGGTTGATTGTTTATAAACTTCCATCTTAATGGCACTTTATGTTCTCCTTTTCCTTCAAGGAAATCAAATATTCTTTTTAATGCTTCTTTTTTCATCCCCTTTTTATTTTTCCTTTTATAAATCCAGGTTGAATCATCTTTCTTAATTTATAATTAGTAAGTTCATTTAAAGATGAATATTCCAACATTATATTTCCAACAACTTCTAATCCTTTTGGTAATGACTTTATTGTTGTATATTGCAATAATAAATTACCACCAACTTTCAAACCTATTGGCAATGATTTTATTTGTTCGCTGCCAAATAATATTAAATCACCACCAACTTCCAAGCCTTCTGGTAATGAAGTTAATTCTTTGCAATATACTAAAGTCAAATTACCATTAACTTTCAAATCATCTGGTAATGATTCTATCTTTGACTCTCGTAAATATAACTCACCACCAACTTCCAATCCTTTTGGTAATGATTTTATACCTGTATTTAATAAATTCAATACACCATCAACTTTTAAGCCTTCTGGTAATGATTCTATTTCTGAACGCATTAAATTTAATGACCCAACTTTCAAACTTTTTGGTAATGTTCTTATTGATGTATATGCTAAACTCAAATCACCAACAACTTCCAACCCTTCTGGTAAAGAGGTTATATTTGACCATTCTAAATTTAAATTACCCCCAACTTTCAATCCTTTTGGTAATGAGGTTATGTCTTTCATACTCAATTTCAAATCACCTTTAACATTCAAATCTTCCTTTGTTAATGGCTCATTAAAGACTATTTTCCATAGTAATGTCCCTTTAGCTTGGTGTGATTTCTTTTCCTTCTCTTCAAGGAATTTAAATATTCTTTTTAGTGCTTCTTTTTCCATTATCTACTTATTTTTCCTTTTATAAATCCAGGTTTAATCATATCTCTTAATTCTTCATCTGTATAACCTTCTAATTCTGTATTTTCTATATACAAATCTCCACCAACTTTTAACCCTTTTGGTAGTGAGGTTATTTTTGTGTAAGCTAAATCCAAATCCCCACCAACTTTTAATCCTTCTGGCAATGATCCTATATTTGAACCTTCCAAATATATATTACCTTTAACATCTAAATCACTTGGTAATGTTTTTAATTTAGGTGTATAAGATATATTAAGATTACCACTAACTTTTAACCCTTCTGGTAAATAGGTTATATTTGAATGTGCTAAAAATAAGCCATATTTAATGTTCAAATCTTCCTTTGTCAATGGCTCATTAAATGCAAGTTTCCACTTTAAACTCCCTTTTGCTTCGGCCAATTTCTTTTCCTTCTCTTCAAGGAATTCAAATATTCTTTTTAGTGCTTCTTTTTCCATTATCTATGTATTTTTCCTTTCACAAATCCAGGTTTTATCATTTCTAATAATTCATAACGTTTATATTTCATCATTGTTGTCAATTCCAAATATAAATCACCACCAACTTCCAATCCTTTTGGTAATGATTTTATATCTGTATATGTTAAATCCAAATCACCACCAACTTTTAATCCTTCTGGTAATGATTCTATTATTGAACCTTCCAAATATATATCACCTTTAACATCTAAATCACTTGGTAATGATTTTAATTTAGGTGTATAAGATAAATTCAAATCACCAGCAACTTTCAAACCTTCTGGTAAGGATCTTATTTTTGAAAATGCTAAATTCAAATCACTTGTAACATTTAAATCTTCATCTATTAATGGTATATTATTAAATAATTTCCATCTAATTGGAGCATTATGCCCTTCCTTCTCTTCAAGGAATTCAAATATTCTTTTTAATTGTTCTTTTTTCATTATCTATATATTTCTCCTTTTATAAAACCAGGTTTAACCATATCTCTTAATTCATCATCTGTGTATTTTGTTAATGCTGAATCAGTAATATTCAAAAAACTACCAACTTTCAATCCTTTTGGTAATGAAGTTAATTTTTTGCAATCAGATAAATTCAAATAACCACCAACTTTTAATCCTTCTGGTAATGATTCTATTTTTGAATACATTAAACTTAACTTTTCACCAACTTCCAATCCTTTTGGTAATGAAGTTAATTCTTTGCAAAATGCTAAATTCAAATAACCACCAACTTTTAATCCTTCTGGCAATGAGGTTATCTTTGAATCAAATAAATACAAATCACCATCAACAATTAATTCTTCTTTTCTTAATGGTATATTATTAAATAATTTCCATAAGAATGGTACTTTGTGACCTTCCTTTTCTTCAAGGAATTCAAATATTCTTTTTAATGCTTCTTTTTCCATTATCTATATATTTTTCCTTTTATAAAACCAGGCTTAACCATTTCTTTTAATTCTTCATCTGTGTATTTTTGTAATGGTGTATCACGAATATTCAAATAACCACCAACTTCCAATCCTTCTGGTAATGAGGTTATGCTATCACAATAATATAAATTCAAACCATCCCCAACTTTCAACCCTTCTGGTAGTGAAGTTAATTCTTTGCAAAATGCTAAATTCAAATTACCACCAACTTTCAATCCTTTTGGTAATGAATTTAATTTTTCAGAATATGATAAAACCAAATCACCACTAACTTTCAATCCTTCTGGTAATGAGGGTATTTTTGAATCAAACAAATTCAAATTACCTTTAATATTTAAATCTTCTTTTGTGAATGATATTTCACATTTGACTTTAAACATAAATGGCACTTTATGTTCTTCCTTTTCTTCAAGGAATTTAAATATTCTTTTTAGTATTTCTTTTTTCATTATAAAATTTATTACAATAAATATACAAAATAAAAAAACCCCCAGACTAATCCAAGAGTTTTTTTAAATTTAAAAAAGGTCCAAGAAGATTGTTAGTTTTTGTCCTTCAATAAGAACTTGTTGCTAATGGCTTTAAATGAAATAACATTGTCAGATGTCCTAATTACAATACCTTCTCTTTCTGTTTTTTCATTCAAGGATGACTTACCTTCAGCAAACTTCAATAACTCATCAATTGTTTTTGGCAAATCTGTTCCAGCCATAATTGATAAGAGTGGTGCAACCTCCAACTGGTTCCTTGCCATAAACATAGCAAACTCTGCATAATTAAACCTTTTGTGAGCATCAATGTCAAATGCTGTAAAGAACCTAACTGTATGCCCCTTTATCTTATATGGATTTCCCTGGATGCCCTCACCAATCAACTCACCTTGTATTGCAAAGTTCTTGTTTTTGGCTCTCATCTTGTTCTCCAAATCAAGTTCCCTTGCAACCTTCCAGAAAGTATTCCCCTCTGTTTCCAATAGTTCAAGATTTCTTGAGCAAACCCCAAACTCACCATTGTTTATGTAGAATGTTGCAGAGGATCCATCCAGTTTTTCTGTTATATAGAAATTATCATTTGATTCTATATATGTATTATACTCACCTGGAATGTTCTGAACTCTAATCTCATCTGTCTTGTGAATGAATGATGGGAACATCCCTTTTGCTAACCCAGAAAGTTCAGGTGAAATTGGCGTTTCATACTTCACAATACCCAACATTTCTGTCACATCCATACCCTCTTCAAGAGATATTTCAGAACCTAAAATAGAAATAGGCAATATTAAACCCTGGGAGATTTGTCCCCTCATTTTTGCGGTTCTCAATCGAAAACCCTCTGCTTCGGTTGATTTCCTATATGAAGATTTCCTTAAAAACTCAAACTCTTCCTTAATGGGTAAGAAGGAATCAATCTCACAATACACAATGAAATCACCCACCTTATGCTCAACATTCTTGGCAACAACAACTTGCCATCCATCAACAATGGCTAGTTCAATGTTGTCAGCCCCTTCAATAGGCTTTAAATCTGATATTTTTCTAACGCTTGCAAGTTTCCTTTCCATATTCTTTTTTTTTGTAAAGATAATATAAAAAATGGAATTATGGGGCTATTAACCCCATAATTTTTTATTTATCTACTGTCACTTCCTCATACTCAATATCAGTAGCACTAGTATCATTAGACTGGTTTTCTGTTGGCGTTGATTGTTCATATAACTTCTTGGATAACTCTTGTAATATAGAGTTTAACTTATTAGATAATGAATCAATATCATCCATTCTTTGCTCACTATGTGCTGATTTCAAATCGCTCAACAAAGTTTCAATCTCGGATTTAAGTTCATCTGTTAAATGCTCTGAATTTATTTCTCTCAATTGCTTCTCTGTTTGGAAAATTAAACTATCTGCTTCATTCAATTTCACCACCTTTTCAAGAGCAAGTTTATCTGCTTCCGCATTTGCTAAAGCCTCATTCTTCATTTTTTCAATCTCTTCCTTAGATAAGCCTGTTGCAGCCTCTATTCTAATTGATTGTTCTTTATTTGTTCCCTTATCCTTTGCACCAACACTCAATATACCGTTTGAATCAATATCAAAAGAAACTTCAATTTGAGGAACACCTCTCTGCGCTGGTGGCAAACCATCCAATATAAACTTACCTATTGATCTGTTGTCTTGTGCCATCTTTCTCTCTCCTTGTAATATGTGGATTTCAACACTTGACTGATTATCAATAGCCGTTGAATAGACTTTTGATTTCTTTGTTGGTATTGTTGAATTGGCATCAATCACAATATCAAAAATACCTCCACTCGTTTCAATACCCAATGAAAGTGGCGTTACATCAAGCAATAAAACATCTTGAACATCGCCACTCAAAACACCGCCCTGGATGGATGCACCAATTGCAACAACTTCATCTGGATTAACATTCTTGCTTGGCTTTTTGCCAAAGAACTTTTCAACAGCCTCTTGGACCTTTGGAATCCTTGTTGAACCACCAACTAGAATAACCTCGTTTATTTGCGAGATGTTTAAACCAGAATCTTTCAATGCCTTCTTGCATGGTTCTAGGCTACGCTCAATCAAAGGTTCAATCATTTGCTCAAACTTTGACCTGGTTAATTTGGCAACAAAATGCTTTGGTACACCATCCACAGCTGTGATATAAGGAAGGTTTATCTCAACCTCAATGGAAGATGACAACTCAACTTTGGCCTTCTCAGAAGCCTCTATAACCCTTTGTAGGGCTATTGAATCTTTTTTTAAATCTACACCTTCTTGCGCTTTAAAAGTATCAACCAACCAGTCAATAATAACACCATCAAAATCATCACCACCTAGATTTGTATCACCATTCGTTGATTTAACCTCAAAAACACCATCACCCAATTCTAATATGGAAATATCAAATGTTCCACCTCCCAGGTCATATACCGCAATAGTCATATCCTTGCTTAACTTATCCATACCATATGCCAATGCTGCTGCCGTTGGTTCATTGATTATTCTACGTATAGTCAAACCTGCAATTTCTCCTGCTTCCTTCGTTGCTTGTCTTTGTGAATCATTGAAGTAAGCTGGAACTGTTACAACAGCCTCCGTAACCTCTTGTCCTAAGTAATCTTCCGCAACTTTCTTCATCTTTTGTAGAACCATTGCCGATATTTCTTGTGGTGTGTAAAACCTATCGTCAATCTGGACTTTTATGGTGTCATTGTCACCTTTTATTACCTTATAAGGTAACAATTTTGTTTCCTTCTTGATTTCAGAAAAACGTTTACCCATAAATCTCTTGATAGATGAGATAGTTTTACTTGGATTTGTTACTGCTTGTCTTTTTGCAGAATCACCTATTTTCCTAACACCATCTGCCAAAAAAGCCACAACAGAAGGTGTTGTTCTCCTACCCTCATCATTTTGAATGACAATTGCCTCATTGCCTTCCATAACAGATACACATGAATTTGTTGTACCTAAGTCTATTCCAATAATTTTACCCATATATTTATTTTTTTAAAAAAATACAATTTTAATATGAATATGTCAAGTTTTAAACAAAAAAAGTCACCTAAATTATTATTTAGATGACTTTAATTAAATAATTTATTATCCCACTATGGAATAATAAAACCCTTTTGAATTAAATACTCCTGGTTCTCATAGTGTTTCGCAATCTGTTCATCCCTGGTCATACCTTTGTATGAGACAGCTAATCTGTTTTCAAGCAAACCCTCATTAATGTTTAACCCATCTTTTGTGAACACAGTGGCCAATAATCTACCATACTTCTCGCGCTTATCAAGCACAGTCTTTATAGTAACCTTATCGCCAACCTGAAGATTATCAAACAAATACCTTGTTGCCAAAACTGCTTGTAATCTTAACAATGGATCCTCTGACATTAATTCAGGTGTGTCCAACCCATACAATCTAATCTTGGTCTCATTCATAAACATGTAGAACCCCAAATCAATGTCCAGGACAATACTGTCCCCATCAATGATTCGCTTTACTGTTGCTTTGTACTCATACATAATCTTATAGTTTATTATAAATACATTTAAATGCAAAAGTTTGTTTTGCCTATATGGTAGTTATAAGTAATAAAACAAAAATGTTAGAGTATGTCCTCCGAAAAATCTATCAGTTCATATCCATAGTCCGACAAATTAATTAATACATTCCCGTTTTCATCATATAGGTTCATATTGTCACTTCTTAGTGTCGCATCCACAAAGATATTTTTTTCACCAAGCACACCAAGTTTATATTTACCATTTACTATTCCATACAATCCATCCATTTTGAAATCTTCCAAGTCTTGAATAAAGATTTGTGTTCCCACCCCACAAAAAATATCTTTGTTAAGGTCTTTAATTAGTTTGTCTAATTTTTCCATATTGAATTTAGTTATTATTTTTTTCAAATTGTCTCATAAAATTATTTAGGTATCCAAAATCCTTGAATTGTTTGTTTTACTTCAATAAATATTATTCTATTTGTTGTTCTTATCCACATAATTTTACGATTTTACTAGTTTAAAATATAATCACCCTCCAAAATCCCCTTGATTATTAAACTCACTTCATTTCTTTCATATTCCAATTTACTCTGATACTCTTCTTCAGTTAAATCACCTTTCACCTTACTTCTATAAAGTGAGTTCACATAATAATCATGTCTTTTAATCTCATCTGAAATATAATGACACATAACATCAGATATATGTAAGTTTTTATCCATGTTCTTATTTACTTCTTCCATATTAATTAATTTTACTGGTTTAAAATATAACCACCTTCTTTAAGAATCTTTACCACCTTCTTCTCCACTATTGTGTGAATGGCAGGTTTATTGGCAATGCTACCAAACTTGCCATCAGAAAAGATAATATAGTATTTCTCCTTATTGTTATCATAGAACCTTGTAACCTGGCAATATTCATTTTTATCATTTTTGAATATACCATAACGTTTTCCAAGCAATAACATCCACAATCTTTCCATAGCCTTTTGGTTTTGTTTATTTCTCCTGCTAAGATACAAACTTTATCCCAAATACCAAAATATCATTGGGGTGTATTTATATACTCATTAAATATTTTTGTCTGGATAATATACATTGTTTCACTCTTTACTGGATATGTCTGCGCAAACCATTTGCAATAATTAAAGTCTTGAACCAATATATCGCTTATCTTCTTTCCCTTATACTTACCAAACCAGAATATATGATCACGACTTAATTTCCTTGGGATATTCTTGCTTTGTATATATGTTGATGTTTTTGAATTTGGGAATGTTTTAAGAAACCAACTGCAATAGTTTATATCTTTCTCGTAAACATCATCAACCATTTCTCCATTATATTTACCAATGTAAAACTTCATGTTAGTTTGTTTTATTCATAATAAAATTCATCTAGTATAACCTTCCAATCATTTATCTGCCCATCAGGATCAATGTCCATAATAATATAATCACCCCAACCTTCCGCCTTTGGGGATAACATCTTGGGAACATAATCCCTAATCTTCTTTATTAACTCCATATTGACATCAAGAAGTTTATATGTCCCATTATCACATACCTTATAATGTATGGTTGCCCTAACTCCCTGGGTCCAATTCACAATCTTTCCAGTGTTGATGTTTATCAATGGCTTCCAACAATCCCCATCCCTGCAAGGAATGTTACCATCCTTATCCTCAATCCCGTTCATTATACCATCGTCCCAGCGTCTTACACCAGCCTCAACAAACAAATATTCAATGTCAAACTCTTTTGTAACTGTGAATTTTGCTTTCATAATTTATTGTTTTTTTTAATTTGTTTTTTAATCCCGTGATTTACACTAGAAAAGGGAATTTGTCTTTGTCCTGGGTCAAAAACTATAAAATCATATATATGACAACATTCATTATCACTTCTATGTGCGCAAATAAGATTAACTATCTTATTGTGAGTTCCATTACTATTGAACGCTAAATTAATATTTTTTTTAATATTCTTCATGTTGTTTTTCTAATTCATCTTCAATCTGACTATATATTGTAATCTTTAATATATCTCTTACACCATTAAGAGTTTTATCACTCACACTATTATACACATTGGCTTTGAGACACTCATCTGTTCTTGTTAGAGATTTAGCCAGTCTAAAAAATTTTATCCTATCGCCAATACTTGTTCTGATATTCTTCATCATTCCTATTTAAATTGTTATCAATCTGGTTATGTATTGAAGTCTTGAATAATGTTCTACTTACATCAAGAAGAGCATATTCAACAACAACATCGTATAAATCAGGGCCAACACTATTTATTGTTTTTGGGTCATATTTATCCCACCTAATATTGTTTAGGATATAACCAATTTTTGCATTAACATTTCTCATCTATTTTTTTTTATATTATCCTCAACCTGGTCAGATATTGAAATCCTTGCTATAGCACTTACACCAATAAAAGGATTAGTTATATCACCAATTACATTTTGCATAACATAACCATTTATTCTTGACCTACACTTGTACCATCTAAAAGCATTTATCTTATCAGTAATATTTCTTTTAACATTTCTCATCTATTTGTTTTTTAAATTATTCTCAACCTGGGTAGATATTGAAATCCATAATATACCGCTTACACCATGAATAGTAGCAATAGACACATTTTCATATATATTGATGTCAATGCAATCATCTATTTTTAGTTTATGCATACCTCGGATAAAATCATTTATACCATCACCAATCTTTCCTCTAAAATTTATCATCTATTTATTAATTTATTTTCAATCACATTACGTACCTCATAACCAATTTCAATTAGAAAAATAATTGAATGATTTACTTTATCTTTCATACTCTGATGAATAGTATTATTTACTTTATCATTTTCTCCAAGATTAACAGATGTGTTTGCTGAAAATTTATTGTGTCTGCAATAATTCATATATTCACTAACACTTGTTCTAATATTCTTCATAGTTTAATTTGTTTTTTAAATTATTTTCAATCTGAGAATAAACCTGATCTATTATCTGCATTTCTATATTATAAGATATCATATCCCCTATCTTACGCCAAGATTTTTGCATAGTGTGATTTGATACTATGTCTAACATTTCAGCACGTAATTTGGCTTGACCTCCAATCTTAATCTTTTTCATATTATTTTTCTAATTTATTTTCAATCTCCTTACACACATCATAAGTAGATTCAATTTTTTTAATGTCATTAGAAACATCCCAAGTACAACCCCAGGCAACACCATTTATACGATTAATTGTAATTACAAACATAGCAGCATCAACTCTGGTACGTAAATTAACCTTTTTACTAATATTTTTCATATATTTGGGTTTTAAGACGGTCAAGAATCTGGATTATTATATCCTCTTCTATATTAAAGGATTGATCTAGCATAGAAGCCCTAACACAATCAAATACTTTATTTGAAAGTCTGTTATGG
>Ga0315901_10004757_pt1 | contig 16790 bp, 14 predicted proteins | sample LakEriMetagenome_10_FD_203761 | JGI IMG/M metagenome (GOLD analysis project Ga0315901, IMG submission 203761) | Freshwater fungal communities from buoy surface, Lake Erie, Ohio, United States - Buoy 2 MA116 | ecosystem: Environmental > Aquatic > Freshwater > Lake | place: USA: Lake Erie, Ohio...
GATGGAATGTCACTTTCAGCGGATGGAGAGCGGGAAATATTTGCATCTACTGCGGATCGCGCTCGATTTTCTCCGCGTGCTTCATCTTCACGTCGCTCGGCAATCGCCAAGGCCGACAGGCTGCTAGGGAAATTGCAGGCATATGTCGAGAAGGAATGCGGAGACTCTCGTCACCACGGTGAATTATGGATTTTATAAGCATCCCGCGTTCCACCTCCGAAACAACCTTCCGTAATGAGCCGGGCCGCTCCGTGCTTGGGGGGAGCGGTTCTGGTTCGTCACGAAGCAATCCGCCAATCGAGCGAGCAGGGATTTCCTGCCAGTGCTCGCGGGAAGGGCCGCGAACGAAACCAGACGAGGCGCGCGAACGCCAGCGGCATCCCGTATTTCAATGCGTCGCCTTCGGGTGGAGTCCAAACTTTGCGCGAATCTCCGACTTCATGACTGCAACGACAGATCTCCGCTGGTTGCGACGAGAGCGCAATTGCCATGCTCGTGGGTTCATAATCCACGGGAAGCGGTGTTTTCGCCAATAGTCGTAGGCTCGCTGCGCTCCACGCAAATCTGCGGTTCTGGCCCGCAGCGTCGTCAGTAGAGGCAGCAATTCCTGCGGGCCGGAGGTGCGACATGCCTCCAGTGCGATGTCGAAGAACAGTTCAAAATACCTCACGCGCTCGGCGTCGCCGCCCGGGATGTTTTTTGGGTGGATCAGGAATTGCGCGACAGCGGAAGGCGTGACGGCAAACCGGGCGTTCAATCCATACTTCAGGCTCCACGCGGTATCGCCGGCATGGCCGCAGTCCGTCGGGAATGGACAGCACTTGAGCAGATCGGTGCGGTAGAGATTGCTCGCTGAACTCCCCATGATTCCCTCCCGCATAGGCATCGCGCTCATGAGGAACGCATGGGCCGATGAAACTTCGGACGGGGCCTTGATGGACTGCCATTCGATCAAGTCACTAATCGGCCATCGCTCGTCGTCGAGCGGCTGCCCCTCGGGATCGACAAACCTGGGAGGACTAAGCGTTACACCGGCTTGAAATCGTTCGGCGACATCCACCAAATGACTCAATCCTTCGAGCGTGATGGTGTCCCCGGTAGTTGAGAAATACGTGTATTTCGCGTGAATCTCGCCGACTCCGAAGTTCCAAGAGTCGTAAAGTCCACGAGGGCGGCGAAGAAAACGAACATTGGGCAGACTTAATTGCTCCTCAAGAAATTGAAAAGTTCCATCGTCGGAAAAACTGTCAACCACGATGATTTCCTCGATATTCCCGGCCCACTCGCGGACAGACGCCAGATGCGCAGGAAGGTATTTCCGGCAATTCAACGTCGGCAACACGGCACTGACAGGGAGAGTGGTCGTTGAAGATTTCATCTGTTCAATTCAAGGCTGTGGGTGACGAAATATGCTTCTGCCAATGGGAACAAAGACACCGCCTTGTCTGCCACGTAGCCTTGTCACATATGGAGCGGCTGTCCAATGAGGGAACTTCCTGGGCTGTGGCGGGCATTCTGCCTCGGTCCGGAGACAGCCGGGCAAGCATGCTGCAGATGTACGAGGGATCGAACTTGTGCTAAGGAAGAGACCTGAAAAGCAGATCGCGATGGAGCCGGGCCATGCATTTTTTGCACGCTTTTCAGCGCCGCATTCCAGAGCATCTATCATTGGCTTCGTAATCATCGGGTCTTTCGCGGGAAAGTACAAAGCATCGCGGGAAAAATCGGCTTCTGGATTCTCGCGGTAAAAAATGGACGCGATGCCCGTGGGAACTTCGGTTAGTTTGCGAAATCCATATTTGCCGGGTTCCCGTTCAAACGAAACAAAAAAATCCTGCTGTGTATTCCATGTTCTTGTGCCCCTAAAGTAAGGGTCGATGATCAATACGTCAAAGCGCCCGGCAATGATGTCCTTTTCATATATACCGTCATTGACACTGATAGGGATCGCATTCCCGCAGAAGCCAAAAATACAATCTGGATTAGCCCACAACGCTCCAATCGTCGGTTTAGATCGGATATGTGGAGCAAGGTGCCGCAGTGCCGACACCCGGTAGTTCGGACGAGGCAGGAGGAAATTTGGTGTGCAAAACGCGAGAAGAGAAATCATGACTAAAACGTGCTCATACCGCGAAAGTCGTAACCGCCGCTGCGAGATCTCAACGCAAAACGCCAAAATCACATACAATATCGGAACAAGGGCTATCCAATACCGCGGCGAGGGCACGAGTAACAAGATGGAGATAATTGGAGTGGTTCCCAAGACGCACAGATAAACTATCTTCCAGAAATCCGAATGCGAATTTGTTATTGAACCCCACTTTCTCCTTATTCGCTCGCGTGATTCGGCCCCTGCAATTACACGGATAGTAGCGAGAATTCCTCCAGCCAAAACAAGCAGGACAAGTTTTGAGGGCCATTTGCCGTGGGAAGCCCAGCGGGCGCGAACCCTGAACATCTCGTTTGGGATCTGTGAGAGATTATTAAATCCATTATGGCAAAGATACCGTAGCATTTCAGCCGGATTTTTTTTTATCGCGTCAAAAAAGCCGGTCGGGTTATTGAAGGTTTTGTCGAGCAGTTCCTGATATTCAGTCATGGACTCGTAAACTGAATCCGGATGTTGGCGATGGTAATAATCTGCGTAACATTGGCCGAGTCCGATTAACATGTACTGATCCATGTATCTGCTCGACGCGGAGCCTTTAGTCCGACCGATGACTAATGTGCCGCAAACCAACGCGAGGGCGAAAAAGACAAACTTGGTTTTCCAAGGCGGGGTTTTCCATCTTTCGTTAAGGTAATCCGAAAGCCTCCATGCAAATCTCCCAATCAGGATAACAGTGATCAGAATAACCGGTTGGCGGTACTCCGGGCGCATCCCGATCGCCAGAAGGGAGAAGCCGTAAAAACCAACGATGCTTGGCAATGAGGAACTCCTCAGCAGGAAGCAAATCCCAAAGCCCATTATTGCAAATGCGAATGTGCTTGTAGATGTGCTTAAATAAAATGGGGCATTTATCGCCGAAGCGATCCAAGCGAAACTTGCAAAAAGTACCGCGCCAACTGAGAGGCGTGGGGAGAAGGACGACAAGATGAAATATACTGCAATCGAGGCAAGGAATGAGGAGAGGATCCGGAGCAGCAAAGCTGCGAGAAGTGGGTCATCACAGCCATTGTTGAGCATCGCCGTCAGAATCATGAGCAAAAGGTTGCCCTCCAACGCTGCGGCGGTCTCTGGAGAGGAAGCTCTTGGACGGGGGGCGTCGCTTGACGGCAGAGCGCTCTTTGCATTGCTATCGATATAACTGTAAGCGGTAATAAAAGACGAAGTATCCTCGCCGAAGCCATCCCGCGCATTCCAGATTCCGATTGAAAAGAGGCAGAATGCGAAAACAACTAAGAGCAGGGGGCGCGAGGAAATGGCGTCCCATGCACTCGCTACGATATTAAGTTTCGACTTCTTGTCTTCTGGTTGGCAGTTCATCATGGAACCGGAAAAAGCGTATTACTAGTTTAGGAGAGGCGATGATCTGTTCGTGATCGCGAGTGCGCGGGGCTAATTTGATTCCTTTATGACAGAAAAGTTGCCTGGGCTCGAGCTGGAGTGTGAATGTGGGGATGGAGGGGCTTTCACTCTGTCACCCGGAGACAGGAAAGGCGGGCCATGTAGATATGTGCGTTCATTTCAATGTCCCCAGAGAATCATGGCATGTCCCAAAGGGCGATCAACGATTTTTTCGGCAAGTGTTCGAGTGTGCACGAAATTCGTTTCCTCAGGTGGTCTCGGCCTGCCCGCTCGCGCCAGGCGCGGGGACGCAGGAACCACGGAATCCAATAGCGCCTCATAGCCTGAAGTCCAAGCTTGTGACTTCTATATGATTTTGTGCACTCGAGCAACTGGCGCAAGATACGCAGGTTTTCATGATTGCTGCCATTCGGCGAGGCCAGTTCGCGGTCGAGTATCTCGACAGCCTTCACGTTGATCTGACTCGCCAACTTGCGGTTGAATTCGGCAGTGTTTGGATCGTAGCTCGCCGGGTGAAACAAGAATGTCGAGAATGCGAACGGAGTGACTGCAATTTTGGCCTTCAGTGCATTCATCACGCCCCAGAGGACATCGCCTGTGCTCCCAACATCTGTCGGAAACGGAAACTCCTGCAGGACCGATGTGCGATAAAGGTTGCTCGCTGAACTTCCAAGAATTCCCTGAAGGCCGCAGGATACGGCGTAAAATACAGCGGCACTGAAAGCTCCGGCGGGATCAAGCAATTCGGGCTGGGTTATGGAGAGGCGCTCGATGATATTGTGAACAGGCCAGCGGACTTTGGACAAGTCGTGCTGGTAATCGCCGGTAAACACCGGCGGACTTACCAGGACATCACATTGCGTGCGTTCCGCCGTCTCCACGAGGTGCTCCAATCCCTCACGGCTGATGCTGTCGCCGATGGTGGAGACATAGGTGTATTTGCTCCTGAGTTGCGCGATCCCGTGGTTCCACGATTGGTAGAGGCCAGGTGGATGGGTCAAGATGCGGAGATTGGGATGACGCAGATTTTTCTTGAGATAGGCGACAGTGCCGTCCTTGGAGTGGCTATCTACAACGACAACTTCCTCGACCACGTCCAGCCATGCCGCTACGCTTTGAATGTGATTTGGCAAGTAGCGCATCGCATCACGAGTGGGCATGAGGACGCCGATGGGTAAGGTGCGACACTTTTTGGAACGGTGTGAGACTCCCTTCGAGTCCGTCAATTCACCCAAACGGGCAGTGATATTTTCACATTCCTCGGTAAGTTTTTCGACGCTAGACCGCAGCCAGTTCTCGGGCATATTCAAGGAGTCGCGCTCGTTTTTCCGAAAGATTGCTTCCCGGAATAAGGCCGGCAGCTTTTCGGCGAATGGCGCACTGCATACGGCACTCCCCGGAGACGGGGCAGGTCTTCGGGGGTGTGCTCGCAGTTCCTCAAAAAGACGCAGGTATTGATTGCCGATAACTTCCTGTGAGTAGCGTGATTCGACAACTACGCGCGCAGCCTGCCCCATCCGCGTACGCATCGTTTCGTCTTTCGCGAGATCCAGAATGGCTTGCGCGAATTGCGCCGTGTCGCCAGTCGGCACCAGACGTCCGGTGACACCGTCTTCAACGCACTCGGGAATTCCGCCTGCGGCAAACGCCACCACCGGCGTCCCGCAACTCATTGCCTCCATCATGGTGCAGGGAAGGTTATCGGCCAGTGACGGCAGAAGAAATAAGTCCGACGCGGAATACACGGTTGCAAGCTTTTCGTCGTCATGGACGTAGCCGAGCGACTGCAGCGGGATCGGAAGCCACTTCAACTCGTCAGCCGGATGCCCGAAACAAAGCAGCGTAACACGACGCTCTTGGCAGCGCCGGTGGAAAGCGTTATCGCACAGGCATAACTTAAGGGCTGTGATCAGTTCATGAAATCCTTTGCGCCGTTCCACGCCATAGTCCGCGCCGAAAAGCAGGACAAGCGCATCGGGCGCGATCCCGAGAGCCGCCCGAGCCTCGGATTTTGGCGACGGGCGGAACAGATCGGTTTCCAATGCATAGGCGATGGTTTCAATCCGCTGGGTGTTAAATAGCGTACTTTGGCGGGCTTGGTTCGCCATCCAGCGAGTCGGGGTGACAATGGTGAGCGCGTGTGGAGACCACAATAAGCGGGCATCGGCTAGGATGGCCGCGGGGAAATGCTGCGGATCGTTGCGCAGTTGCGGACACGCTTCACACAGCGAGGCGAACTCGCGGCACCCAAACGTGTAGTGGCATCCGCCGGTAAAGGCCCGTTCATCGTGCATGGTCCAGACCACCGGTTTGCCGAGGGCGAGCAGACGGGCGATATCGGCAGCGCTGAGAAATCCGGAGATCCAATGCAGATGAATCACGTCGGCCTTCAGGACGGCGGGATGGCAGGCGAGATCCGTGCCGGGCAGGGTGACGGAAAAATAAGTATTCCACTGCCCGGCGCGGTTGTTGTCGATCAATTCCTGTTGCAGCAGTGACCACCGCGTAGTGTCAGGAACTTCCGGTGCTGGCAACTCGATCACCCCGTTGTCAGCCGAACTTTTTCGCCCCACCAAAAAGCTCGATTCGGCACCGGCGGCGAGGACGGCACGATGCAATCGTCGGGCCGCACGGGCGGCACCGCCTTCGCATTCGGTGGCAGAGATGACAACTATTCGCATCGCGTCCACGAAAAGGGAATCCGGCTCTCGTGTCGAGTCTTCCTGCACAGGGCTGACGGATCAAAACTACGGATCACCGAAGCGCGGTATTCCGGTCAAAGGGATGAAATGGGCCGGACTGCTTCCATGAACAGGGAATCCGGCTTCCGCGTCGAGCCATCTGCTTCCATATCCAGAAGATAGCGGTGAAAATCCGGAATGCGCGACTCATTCGCCGCACAGACGCGGGAGTCTGTGAAGCCACATTCCCGCAGCACTTTTGAAAGCGACCAGCGGTCGTACATCCATTTGTGGACTTCGCCACTGGAACGGAACGCGCCGATCGCGGCGGTGTCCGGTTCGGCACCCGGGCGATTGGCAACATCGGCTGGCCCCGGTTGCCGCCGCAGCGTGGCAACGGCATTTCGGAATTCCGACCCCATCCTCTCCACCACGAAATCCTCCGCAGGCATGGGGTTGCGTTTCCAGAATTTCAGCATGTCGCCCCCTCCCTCATCGCGGACCAGTTGATCGAGGAGTTCGAGCATGATCCACTCATACCGCTGGCCAGCCTGCTCATCGCCCGCCGCCGCCTGTTCGAGGTATTGGAGATACAGGCGGGCGATGACTTCGAGATTCGGTACGACGACCCGGATTACTCCGCCGGGAGCGAGAATTCGGAAGCATTCCCGCATGAACGCCGTGGCATGAGCCCGCTTAAAATGCTCAAGCACGTGCGAATGATAGACGACTCCAAAGCAGGCGTCATCAAACGGAAGCCGAGTGCGGAGATCGTGCGCAAGCACTTCCGGCGAACTGGGAACCATGTCCACATTCACCCAATCGGGATGAAAGTGGGAGCCGCAACCAAGGTTCACCCCAGCCTTCGGAATCCCGCCGCCACCAAACCATGTGCGCACCCTAGAGAGAAAGCCAGACGCCGGTTTCATCGATTCGGTGGAGTTGAAATTTCAATCCGCGCTTCTGCTCGAAGTCTGCGACTGCGCGCCGGCACCCGTCCCAGTATCCATAGTCATCGATCTGAATGTGACCTCCCGGCACCACCTGATCGAATAGGTTTTCAAAGATGTCGGTTGTTGACGAGTACCAGTCGCCGTCCATGTGGAGGAACGCGATGGGGCCAACCCGTTCCCGCCAAACGGGGAGCGACTCGGAAAACAGCCCTTTTACGGGCTCGACAAACGCCGCGACCCCCAGCTTGCCGCACACCTCCCGCAGCGACGCCTCGGGTGCGGAACACGTGCCCGCGCCCCAACCGGAAGCCTCCGCCGACTGGCCCTGGTGAGTGTCGAGTTCCGTGCTCACAGGCATTCCCTCGAACGTATCAAATGAATACAACCTGCGGGGCCGCCGGCTGTGACGCGCCACGATTGCGGCGAGCAACGCGGACGACCCGCCGGCCGCGACTCCGCACTCGACGAAATTCCCTGGCAAATCCCGTTCACAGATCTCTCGCGCGAGCTTGTAAAGCGACAGGAGCCGCGGTTCACCAAGCATCGTGTAGGGACGGATGGTTTGCAGAATGTCGCCGAAATCCCCCCCGTCTGCGGCCGGTGCGGGCTGGTTTGCCGGCGCAAGCGATTCCAGCAACAGCCTGGATGCGTCGTCGTTCGGAAAATACCGCAATTCCTCCTTAAGTGCCTCGATGGCGGCGAAAGGCTGCCGGTCTTTCACAAAACAGACTGCCCGCAGGTAATCGGCCCCCCGGACAGGTACCCGGCGTGCCTTGATCTCATTCAGCAACGCAAACGCCTCGGGGTGCCGTCCGTTGTTGATGAGGCCGCGAACATCGCCCAGGACATCCGCCGGATCCGAAGCCGGGGCCGTGACTGGAGCCTTCAGCGGTGGAGGACTTCCACCTGGGGTAGATTTTGAAAAGAGTCGCCGAAACATTTCCAGTTACTTGTGACTGGTGGCGGACGCGTTGCAATTGTCGTTTTTGATTAATTCAGCGTCCCGAATGTTCAGCAGGGAAAGCGCAGCGCAGACCGCGTGACCGTGACGGCGTGACCGAAAGCGATCATCGGCCAAAGATTCCCGACAGCAGCCTTCGCCAACGTCCTTCGCGGATCGCCCCCCGGTTCGGCGGTCAATCTTCCCGCCTACACAACCGGCGCACCCGCTTCTCGATCGAGAAGAGGTGTTTGCCGGCCAGTTTCCAAGCCAGACTGTGTTTCATTCCGGAGAGTTCCCGCCTCGCCCGCTCCACTTCGGCCTCCAGGGACTGTTTTTGATCGGACATCTCCCGTGCCGCGCGTTCCCGGTCGCCCTCCGCCGTGTCACTGCGATCGGATGACTCCCGCTTCGCGCTTTCAAATCCCCCGTTGTTCACGGGCTCCCAACCGAGGCGAGGTGCAAGGCGGTGAAACCGCTCGTGCGATTCCGGCAAATCAAAAGGGTAGCGCCAGCCCAGCAAGCTGGCGATTTCCTCCGGGCTGCGGCGATTTGCAGTCCCCAGGAATTCATCCGCCCAGGATTTGCTGGCACTCGGATTCCCGGGCCCCTGGTAAAGCCAGGGCCACTGGGCACGGAGCCAGACAGGATCGATCCAGCGGAGGACGTTGCGCATTACGTGGGGCCTCTTTTGATAGAAGCAGTGTTGCGACCAGATCGCCTCCTTTTCACCGAACAAGGAATGGTCGCTGAGGAAAACCCGGCAGCCGGTCGCCGAAGCGTAGAAGGCGTGCGAGCCAATGTCGTTGCTGGTCATGCAATCGAAAAGCTCGAACAGGGCCCGCATCCGGCGCAGGCTGTTCATGTCGTTGATGGCGGCGCCGCGAAGGATCGGAAGATTGGCGGATTCGTAAACCGCGCGTGTGGCCTGATCCTTATAGTCATCGCCATACAGGCAAACGGCGACGAAGGGATAGTGCGCGCGCAGGCCGGCCAAGTATTGCGCATAGCGCCGCACTGATTCGATATGTTGATGCCCCACGCCGCCAACGAAAGAATGCGACGGCATGGCGAGAAGCATGCCGGCGATCCGTTTCAGACCCATCGGCGGCACGTAGATGAACGGCGTCCCGACCGCGATGTAACGCGTGCAGCCGAGCGATTGGAAGAAAGCTTCCTCCTTCCTCTGCACAAGCAGGCGCACGGCAGTGGGGCTGGCGGACGAAAACGGGTAATCCATCTCCTCGGGCGGAATGCGCGGATCAAGCTCGCCGAGGCCCCAGAGCGGAGGCAGGTTGGGCCCGTGGTGCCATGCCACTCCCTCCACTGGGGGAGGTTCATCAAGGCCGATCGCCTTGGCGATCAGATGCGCCGCGCCGTAGTAGTGGACTTCGGACATGACGGGAAGTTCCCGGACCGGAGGCAGCCATGATTCAATCACTGATGCCGCGGAAGCCGGATCGAGCGCCAGGAGTTCCTGAGCAGTCATCGTCATGGCTTGCGTCCGACGAACCAAAGGTGCGAGGAGAGCCTGGCCGCCTTGAGGAATTCCTGAAGCCGGGTCCCCGCTTCCGGTGAAGTATCGCGCAGCATCTGTTCAATGAGCGGGCAATGCACCTTTGTCCCCGGCTCTTCGCGGAGCTGGTTCAGCAGGAGATCGACATCCAGTTCCCCCGGCGTGGTGACCTCCAGCGTCTCCAATCCGCAACGTTCCAGCAGCATTCCGACCGACTTGGGGTTGAAATAGTTGAGGTGCTCGTGATCGACCACACGCGCCTTTTCGCGCAGCACCAGTGTGCCGAGGCCGGTGCCGCTGGGACAGGAGCAGATGAGGAGCCCCCCGGGGCGGAGAAAGTCCGCGCAACGGCGGATGAAATCCTGAGGACTGAAGAGGTGTTCGATGACCTCGAATGCAGCGATCACATCCGCTCCACCGCGGGGAAACGTCAGCGCTTCCACCGTCTCTTCATGCGTGATGAAACCCCTTTCGCGGCAGGTCTGCGCGAGCCCGGGGGTGGGTTCCACGGCTACGATCTTCCCAAAGAACGCGTGCTCGCGGACGGCGTCGCAAAACGTGCCGAAGGCTGCGCCGACCTCAAGCATCGTACCACCCTCCACGCCAAACTGCCGGCAGAGATCGATCGTACGCCTCGCGCGCGGGACGAAAATGCGCTCTCTCCGGGCGGCTTCCGTGGCGGGAAAGATCGAGGAGTTCCAAACCGCATAGTTTTGCGACTGGCGGTAGAAGGCGGCAAGAATTTCCCCGGTGGGACGCGGGCTCGTAAAGAGTGTGCCGCAGTGGTTGCACTCGCGGTAGGTGAAGCCTTCTTTCCCGGCCCACGGATGGCTTTCGGCACTGTCGCAGGCAGGGCAGTTCACTGGCACAAACCGATCACTGCAATCGCGGAGGAATTGCCTGTCCGCCTCCACGGCCCATGCCTTCTGCTTCATCAGCTCCGGCGGACGGATATCGTTTTCTTTCAGACTCACGCGGCTACTCCTGGATATATTTGTCCCACTTTTCCCGCGGCAGATGCACCGGCCCGTAGGCACTGGCTTCCCCCCATGCATTGGCCTTCCACCACTGGCCGTCCTTGATCCACCAGCAGCGCGGATCACGGAAAGTGTCGGCGATGGCATCAAACTCCTGTTCCGTCATGTCCACATACTCCAGCCAGCGATTCAAATCCCGCATGGACTTTACGTGATCGTATTTGCGCACGGCAGCCACGCCTTCATCCCGGGTCATGTACCCGGAGCGGATGTCCTTGCTCGCATGGTCGGTCGCCCGGCCATAGCCGAACTTGATGAACTTCATGTAATCGTGAATGCCGTTTTCGTGCATGTCGTCGAGATTCGACATCATGCGATAGGTGCGTTCAAACGGTTGCCGGGCGATCTCGAACCCGTAATGGTCAATCATATTCTGCGTGTGCCGGTTCGGGTCCCAATTGAAGAAGTTGCCCACGTAGATGCCGATGGTGCCGGTTTCCGCGAACTCCTGGTCTGATGGAATGCGCAGCCACGCCAGATCCTTCAAAGTAAGGCCGGGAATGCGGGCGGCGATGTCTTCGACGCGGTAGCCGCGCATGTCGTGTTCAAACACAGTGCGCTTGTTGTATTGGACGTAGTCGTCCATGTCGAACATTCCGGCCACACTCCAGGTAATCTCCCCCCAGATGACGAGCGGGATGCGGAAGCGCACGGCGAGTTGCATGGGGAAGATCTTGATGCCCGCGTGGCAATGCCAGTTCATGTCACCCATGATCTCGAAGCAGGCGCGGTTGAGCTTCCTCAACACCTCAACGCTTGGGCCGAAGACGATGTGGTCCACGCCCAGCACGTCCCTCATGCGGTCGAGATTTCGCTGGCCCTCGGGCAGGTAGTTGTTGCCGTGGTACGTCACGAGCAAAGGCTTCAGCCCATACTCCAGCGCCTTGTGCACCTGGAAATAGCTGTCCTTGCCACCGCTCACGGGCACCACGCAATCGTAGTTGCTTTCCGACTTCGCCTTCGCTTCATCGACCAACCGCTGCCAGCGCTTCTGTCGCGTTGCCCAGAAGTCTGGGGTCAGTGAGTTCATCTGCTCCTGCAGCAGACAGGCGCTGCATACCCCATCGTGATCGAAAGTCAGGTTTACAGAGACGCCCGGATAGACACATCGTTTGCAATAGCGGAGATCGCGTGGGTGACCCATGGAACAGATTACAGGATGGCGCTTTCGGTGGAGAGTGGCGCAGGCTTTCTCACCGGAAAACCCGCGCGATGCAAGTGATCCTTGCATTCGTGAACGCTGTTCTCCGAGTGCTGGAAGATGTTCGCCGCGGCCACCGCGGATGCGTCGGTCTTTGTAAGGACTTCCGCAAAATGCCCCCAATCGCCCGCTCCGCCGAGCGCGATGACCGGAATGCGCACGGCACCACAGACGCGCCGGATGAGATCAATATCGAAGCCCTGTCCGGTTCCGTCCCGATCCACGGAACTCACGAGGATCTCTCCCGCGCCACGTTGCTCGACCATTTTTGCGAAGGCTTCCGGAGTGGCTCCGGTCGGCTTGCGCCCGCATTTGAATACTTCGTGCCGGCCTTCCGCATTCAATTTCACATCCATCGAAACAACCATGCACTGCGACCCGAATGCGGCTGCCACCTGATCGATCAGGTCGGGCTGGTCAATGGCCATGCTGTTGAGCGTGATCTTGTCGGCGCCGAGCCGCAGGCGTCGTCGGACGTCCTCCACGCTCCGCACGCCACCGCCGAAGGTCAGCGGCACCGAACACCTGAGGGCGATGGCCTGGAGGAGCGAGTCCACTTCATGCAACTCGGCGTGGGGGTCTTCGCGGTTGGTGATGTCGAGATAGATCAGCTCGTCGCTGGACCAGTTGCTGATGCGCTCCACGGCGGGTGTCGGGTCGCCCAGGATATTGTAGCGGGAGTACCGGCGGCTTTGGACGATGCGGCCCTCGCGCAGAAGGATGACAGGGATGACACGCTTCTTAACCACGGTTCACCCCCAGGAAATTTGCGATCACCTGCCGGCCGTTGCGCTGGCTCTTTTCCGGGTGGAACTGCACGCCGAAGACCCGCGACTTTTCCAAAGCGGCGATGAAGCGCCCGCCGTAAACGCAATGGCTGAACCGGGCTGTCGGGTCATCACTCTGCAGATGGTAGCTGTGGACGAAATAGAAGCTGGGCTCCTGTGGATCGATGCCCTTGAATAGAACGGAACCCGGCGCGGCGATGACGTCGTTCCATCCCATGTGGGGCAGCGGCGGGGCAGCGGCCAATGATGAGAAATCGAAGCGATGGACGATTCCTTCAACCACCCCGAGGCCGCTGGTGGGTTCGAATTCGGCGCCTTCCGCGGCAAGGATCTGCATGCCCACGCAGATCCCGAGGAAAGGCGTGGTTCCTGACTGCACGAGTTCGCGCAGCGGATCCAGCAACCTCATTTGCTGCAGCCGCCCGATGGCTGTGCTGAATGCGCCCACGCCGGGCAGCACCAGGTGGCTGCATTCGCGGAACTGCCCGTGTTCGGTCACGGCCACCAATTCGCGCCCGTGCTGGCTGAAGGCATTCCACACGGAGGTGAAGTTGCCCGACCCATAGTCAATGAGACCGATCTTCGGACTCATGGCGGCTCACACTGTCCTGGCCGTACGCTGGTATAGGAATTCACGGTAGTCTCCATCGCGACCGCTGTGCTTCTGCTGAAAAAGGTCGTAGTGCTTGCCGATCAGCTTAAGGGCACCCGCAGGGAACGGATACTGTGATCCCGGGGTGCGTTCATGCCCCTCATTGATGACGCCGGCACGGTCCATGTTATTGTGGAGGAAATAGTGGCGCGTGGCGATGGCAATGCGCCCGAGGTAGTGCTCGATCACCGGCCTGCTCATCTCGGAAAGGCTGAAGGTATTGAGGAACACATCCACGCTTGCCTCGGGAAGGGTGCCGATAAACCAGTTTGGCATCAGCAACACGTCAAATTCCTTCAGCACGCGATCCCATTCCACCGGGCCGCCATCGTGCAGATACACACGCCGGTGCGGCAGGGCCTTGCTCAGATGATAGGCGGCCACCGCGAGTGTTTCAGGCAGGTCGAAATCAATGTAAACGCGTGCTTCCTGAGTGCGCATGAGAAAGTAAGCCATGCCACCATAGCCCGCCCCGATCTCGGCTACCACCGGTCGGTTGAGATCGCTCGTGAGGCCGACGATCTGGGTCTTCAGCGCATGGTAACGCAGCACTTTCGAGCCGATGAGGGTGCCCTGCCAGAGGTAACCCCAAGGGTGCCCTATTTCCGGAATGGCCAGTTCACTCAGGTCCGCATGGAATAGATGCGTCCATATCATCAAATCATAGGCCATCCATTCGGCGTATCGGGCGCGTTCCGCGGCGTCATCGAGGAGCTGCCGATGCCCTGCGTACTGTTTCACGAGGACGCCGAGTTCATTTCGCCAGAAGCCGCCGAGCAGACTGGCAAGACGGTCCACAGACTCGTCGTGGAACGCCGCATAGTGAGGCATTCGGTGATTCACGTGCTCGCGCCACTCGCCCGCCGGCTGGTAGATCTCCGGTTGGGCGGGCTGGTGGCGCTTGATGGAGCAGTAAAACTCCTTCACGCGTTTCAACAGCGCGGTCTCGGCCGCATCAACGGGCGGCAGCGAACGGGGCTGGAGGCCGGCCTCCAAGGCGGATAGATCGTAGAATGGCTGAGCTTCGGGATTCATGATTCGACGGGGCGGAAAGGTCCTATTGGTTCAGGGCGGACAGCCTTGCCGCGATGCGGCGCGCTCCTCCTTCGGGGATGAGTCCTTTCGTGGCAAGGTGCATTTGTGTCAATTGTTCCCGCTTTGCAGCGAGGTCGGCGACCATGCCGGCGGCCCGGTCGAGACTGTCGGGAAGCGGCGGCAATATCCGGCATGCGCCGGCTGCGACCAGTTCTTCAAACAAGTAGGTCCACTCCGGTCGCTGCAGGATGTTGATCGTCGGCAGGCCGATGTAGGCGGCCTCGTAAGTCGTGAGGCCGCCAGCGCAGACAATCAGGGAAACATTCTTCAGCGCACGCCACATCGACTCGTTGGACTTCAGCAGGATGATTTCCTGCCGGTTCGCCGCCGCGCACTTCAGGAGATCTTCATACGAGTGCGTGTACGCATCGCCGAGGGCCACAAAAAGGACCAGCCGCGCCGGGCAGTGGCCGAGCAGCTTCAGCAACGCCAGCGTGCGGTTGGGAGCATCGGTGCCACCCATGCTGATGGCCACCGCCAGACGTTCTTCCTGGACCTGTTCGCGGTAGTGGCGCGAGCTCACCCGCTTGAGCCACGCGGGCAGAACGGCATAGCGCAGTCCGCTGTGGATCTTGGGGAACGCGGGTTCTTTCGCCCATGCAGGATCGGCAAAGACTGTGCGATGGAACAAATGCCGGACGCGGACCATTTGCGAGAATACCGGCGACAACGAAACCGTCACCGCCTTTTCCGCGATTCGCTCAAACGCCGCCTGCTCGAACGTGAGCGTATCAAACACCGCCACTTTGGGCTGTCTGGCCATGGCTTCGTGTGCCGCGTGATCGTCGGTTGCACAGGGAGTCCAGTCCATGCCTGCCTCATGGATCAGATGGGAACCGGACGCATCTCCAACTTTCAGCAGATGCACCCTCGCACGCCTTGTCAGCTCCCGCAGCACGCACAACGAGCGCACGAGGTGTCCCAAGCCATCGTTGACCGAGGCACGCACGACGAACACGATGGGCGGTTGGTCAGCCATCGTACCGGGCAGTGGGCGCTTCAAGATCAGACGGCGACAGAGGCGCGGACGCGGCGAGCGGCTGTTTCAACGCGCGTCCCAATACCGCGTCGATCTCGTCAGCAGGGATGGGGCTTTCCGGGCGCACGATGAGGATATCCGCATCGGTCAGAAGATGACCTGCGGGAAGGTCCCTGGAAACATAGAGGCCGCGGCGCGCGCGTTGCCTCGTGTACGCTTCCGCGGAACCGATCTTCATCACCCTGGGTTTCAGCGCAGCCTCCGTGGCCCGAATCGCCTTGACGTATTCCGCGAACGCATCGGGCTCCATGGCATGCTTGTGATCCAGTCCATCCAGCGTGTGATCGGTGGTGACGTGCTTCTCAAGCCACGTCGCCCCGAGAGCCACAGCGACGCACGCCGCCTCGCGCCCCATCGTGTGATCGGAGAAACCCACCTCCGTTCCGAAGGCGCTGCGCAACGTCTGCAGGAAGGCGAGATTCGTGTCGTCGATCGTTGACGGATACACCGAAACACAATGCAACAGCACGAGCTTGCCACTTTCGATGCCTTTCTTCGCAAGGTTGCTCACGGCCTTCTCGATGTCGCCAAGCGTGGACATGCCCGTGGATACCACCATTTTTCGCCCCCGTTCAGCGATCTCGCGCAGAAAGCGCAGGTTATTCAGGTCGCAGGATGCAGTCTTGATGTAAGGTGGATCGAAGGAGCAAAGCAAATCGAGTCCCTTTGTATCAAACACACTCGATGAAAACGCGATGCCTCGCACCAGGGCATCCGCGCGAATCTCCTTCCACTGCGCGTCACTCAATTCATCGCGCCGACGAATCGCACGGACATCCTCAATCTTGTAATGGCCATAGGCATAGTCGCCTCGGCGATAGAGCGCATCAGTATTGATGATCTGGTACTTCACCGAGTCGGCCGCGGCGGCGGCGGCCGCTGCATTGAGCTGTCTGGCAAGAGCGACGCTGCCATTGTAGTTGCTGCCCGCTTCTGCGATGATGTGAACAGACATAGTTTGAGATTCGCAGACTCTAGAACCGGAAGTGGATGAACTCACGCGATGAACTGCGCCCGAAGGCCCATGTGAGGCACACCACAAGGGTCGTCACGATCACGCGAATGAAGCGGGACATTACATCCCAGTCATTTCGATTTAAGGCCAGTTGCTCGTTCAGGAACATCATCGCGTGAGTACCATCCCGAACAATGACTGTCCACCACGGAAGCAGGTTCACGCATCTCAATCAGAGAAAATCGTGTTCTTCTCTGTAGGGCATCTGTTTGCGAGAGATTCCTAGTGCTCTGTCACTCGTTCATTGATGGGTAAAGCTTGATGAGTTTAGTGCGTGCGTCTGCGGTGGTGAACTGCCAGCGGATGTTGGTGGCGGATTGATTGCGGTCGCGCTGCCACGCGCG
>Ga0315901_10004759_pt1 | contig 16787 bp, 16 predicted proteins | sample LakEriMetagenome_10_FD_203761 | JGI IMG/M metagenome (GOLD analysis project Ga0315901, IMG submission 203761) | Freshwater fungal communities from buoy surface, Lake Erie, Ohio, United States - Buoy 2 MA116 | ecosystem: Environmental > Aquatic > Freshwater > Lake | place: USA: Lake Erie, Ohio...
CTTAAAATGGTATTCCTGCTCATTACCAACGGTGTATACCTGACCTTCTATTCCCGGGAAATCTTTAAATCGAAGAATAGCCGTACCAATATCTTGTGTCATGTAGACGGAGGTACCGTCGGAGCGCAATAAAACTTTTTGATCCAGTCCGTCTGAAGTCAGGTCTACCCAAATAGAACCATCCTCTTTTTTAAAAAAGACGCCTTGCTCAACTCCTTTCAACACCTCACTCTTACCGAGTAAATATGTATCCGATTCAAAATAGAGGCGATCAAAATTTACGCCCATCCGGTTATACGTCTTTTCAAATCCTGAATAGACCCAACCATTCATCATACCCCATAGTTCAACAGTCTCTTGATCCTTTTGTTCCCAAAGCTGCAACATTCGAACAGCGGACTGCATAATGGGGGCTTCCCGCTCAGCCTGGTCGGTTGGAATACCGGATGCTTCTAATTCCTTTATCTCCTTTTTGTATTCCTGGTCGAACCGTACGTAATACTTACCGACCAAATGATCTCCTTTCATTCCGGAGGATTCAGGAGTTTCTCCCTCACCAAACTGTTTCCAGGCAGCCATACTTTTACAGATATGGATACCACGATCGTTAATGATTTGAACCTTACGAACCGTATAGCCGAGGGCTTTATACAATTCTGCAACAGCGTATCCGAGGAAATTATTCCGAAGATGACCGAGGTGCAGTGGTTTATTGGTATTGGGTGAAGAATACTCTACCATCAATTCCCGTCCATTAGACGGAAATAAGCCGTAGGATGCATCGGTGTGAACAGCATTGAATAATTCAATCCAGGTCTTATCACGAATCACCAGATTGAGAAAACCCTTAACGACATTAAAACGTTCAATCAGTTCACTTTTTTCAGCCAGATGAGTGCCAATGAGTTTAGCCGTTTCCTCTGGTGATTTGCGACTAACCTTGGTGTACGGAAAACAAACTAAGGTATGAGATCCTTCAAATTCAGGGTTGGTGGGTTGCAGCACCACGTCACCTTGTTGACCAAAGAGTTCAGCAAGGGTTGACTGAACATCTGACCTTAATTTAGCATCCAGCGAAAAGCGACTCATGAATTAACGGTCGAGAACGTATGAAAAAATAAGAGGAGCTACGATGGTAGCATCACTTTCAACGATGTACTTAGGGGTGTCGATGTTTAGCTTTCCCCAAGTAATTTTTTCGTTAGGAACAGCTCCAGAATAGGAACCATAGCTGGTGGTACTATCACTGATTTGACAGAAATAGCTCCAGAAAGGCACGTTATCCATTTCAAGATCCTGGTGCAACATTGGAACCACGCAAATAGGGAAGTCACCTGCGATACCACCGCCGATTTGAAAGAATCCAATTCCTTCTTTACCGGAATTCTTGATGTACCAGTCGGCAAGCCACACCATATACTCAATTCCACTCTTCATGGTAGAGGCTTTCAATTCTCCTGAGTAAACATAGGAAGCAAAAATATTTCCCATGGTGCTGTCCTCCCATCCGGGAACGACCATAGGAAGATTGGCTTCTGCCGCTGCGATCATCCAACTATTTTTCGGATCGATCTCATAATATTGTTTGAGGTCGCCGCTATTGATCATGCGGTACATGAACTCATGAGGAAACAAACGCTCACCCTTATCTTCAGCTTCTTTCCAAACCTGGTATAAATGTTTTTGCAAACGACGAAAAGCTTCTTCTTCAGGAATACACGTATCGGTTACGCGATTGAGGTGATTTTGAAGCAGATCCCATTCCTGCTCTGGAGTCAGATCACGGTAATGTGGTATTCTTCGATAATGGGAGTGAGCTACCAAATTCATAATGTCCTCCTCCAGGTTGGCACCGGTGCAGGAAATAATATGAACTTTATGTTGACGGATCATTTCGGCGAAGCTGATTCCAAGCTCTCCGGTACTCATGGCACCAGCGAGGGTAACCATCATTTTCTTGCCTTCAGCAATATGCTTTTTGTATCCCTTCGCGGCATCAACAAGGGCAGCTGAATTAAAATGGAGGTAGTTCTTCTCAATGAATTCCGAAATAGGTCTTTGGCTCATAGGTTTAGAATAATGAGCGCGAAATTAAACAAATGAAGGCAGATGACAGCCTGTTTCAGGCCTGTCTTGACCGGACGGCCTCAGTCACGGATTGAATGACTTCAAATGCTGTTTCGGACATCTTATTTTCAGTATCCAGGGTAGGGTTTACTTCGGCAATTTCCCAAGCACAAACCCTGGAATCACGCACCAGAGCTTTATTTAAATCCCTGGCCTCATCAGGATTCAGGCCGTTTGGCACGGGTGTTCCTGTTCCTGACGAAAAGCGACTATCGATGCTGTCCACATCAAAGGATACATAAATCAGATCACAATGCTCGAGCATCTTTAAGGCTTCAGCAGCAGCCGGTTCAGCACCCTTCTTCCGGACATCTTCGACCTCAATAAAATTGATGCCGTATTTATTGATCAGGTAATTCTCTGCTTTCTCAAGATCCCGAACTGCAATAAAGACGATGTCTTCGGGATAAATTTTTGCGCCAGGAACACCAACATTTTGAATTTGTTCCCAATAGTCAAGTGTTTCGCCTCGAGGAGTATTCACTTTACATTCAAGATTATCAAAATCACACGCCATGGATAACGTCATGCCGTGCATATTTCCAGAGGGCGTTGTATGAGGTGTATGTAAATCTGCATGCGCATCTATCCAGATCACACCAAGTCTTTTTTTCGGATGCGCTTTTTTAATTCCTGCTATAGTACCGAATGCCGTAGAATGATCTCCGGCCATCACAATCGGAAATCTTTCCTCAAACAATTGCTCATACACTTCCAGGCAAACCCGTTCTTCCATGATCAGTACACCGTCGATAAACTTGGCGTAGGCATGTTCAGCGCTGTCGAAAAGTAACTCGTTGACGTGCTCCACCTCAACTGAGGGATACGTTCTGAAGAAATCAGAGCCCATATCCAAACTGGCGATTTTCACAGCTTCGATGCCAAGGCTGGCGCCGCGGGTACCGGCTCCGATTTCTGACTTAACCTCGATAACGATGATTTCTTTCATGGCTGAATGATTTACGGTTAACAAAAAAGGATTAAAAAAGGCTTAAAACGGTCAGAAAACCGCGCCTTTAGATGCCGGAAAGGCCGTAAGCGATGCTGAAGTTCAGCTGGATAAAGCGGTTAAACATCGTATTGCAAAGATGCTAAATTAGTGTCAATATTGCACCCTTCTAAAAACGACATAAACCTGACCAGAACCAGAGACGGAATAGATGAAAAGTTACCGTGACCTCATTGAGCAGTCCTTTGAATTTCCGCAGGAGGAATTTAAAGTTTGGGAACACGAACTGCTCTTTAACGAAGTGCCGCTGATGGATATCATCAAGCAGTATGGCACGCCACTGAAACTCACTTACCTACCCAGAATCCGGGAAAATATACGGTTTGCGCAGTCCGCATTCGCACAGGCCATGGAGAAGTTCAATTACAATGGAACGTACACCTATTGTTACTGCACAAAATCTTCTCATTTTTCATTTGTACTCGAGGAAGCCCTTCGTAACAATGTAAATATTGAAACCTCATCTTCCTTTGATATCCCGATTGTTCGCTCCTTACACGAACGAGGTAAATTATCTAAGGATACATTTATTATTTGCAATGGCTTTAAAATGCCGCTATATACAGAGTCCATTAGCAATTTGATTAACGATGGATTTCATAATTGTATCCCCATCCTGGATAACCTCAGCGAAATTGATGTCTACGAATCAAAGGTCAACGGACCATATAAAGTAGGAATCCGTGTAGCTTCCGATGAGGAGCCAAAATTTGAGTTCTACACCTCCCGACTGGGCATTCGGTACAACGACATCAACTCGCTGTACAAAGAAAAAATTGCAGGAAGTCCGAAGGCGCAACTTAAAATGTTGCACTTTTTCATCAACACGGGTATTAAAGATACCTCTTACTACTGGAGTGAATTAAGTCGCTTCATTTTTAAGTATTGCGAGCTAAGAAAAATCTGTGACACACTTGACTCCGTTGATATTGGTGGAGGTTTCCCGATAAAAACGTCACTCACATTTTCCTACGATTATAAATACATGATCGAACAGATTGTGGAAAATATCAAATGGATCTGTGATAAAAACAACGTGCCTGTTCCACACATCTTTACAGAGTTTGGAAGTTTTACCGTGGGTGAGAGTGGCGCAGTCCTCTATTCCATCGTGGACCAGAAACTTCAAAACGATAAAGAGCTCTGGTACATGATCGATGGCTCCTTCATTACGCACCTTCCCGATGCCTGGGGCCTAAATCAAAAGTACATTCTCATGGCCATCAATAAGTGGGATGATCCATTCCACAAAATCAACTTGGGTGGATTGACCTGCGATAGCATGGATTATTATAATTCAGAAGCCCACCGCGGGGAAGTGTTCCTCCCCATGATCACGGATAATGAGAAGCTGTACATCGGATTTTTCCATACCGGCGCCTACCAGGAGTCACTCGGCGGGTACGGGGGAATTCAGCATTGCCTGGTACCTGCTCCCAAACATGTGCTGATCAACCGAAATGAGGAGGGCGAGATAACAACCCAACTGTTTGCGCCAGAACAAACCTCAAAAAGCATGATGGAAGTTCTGGGTTACGGGGGAAAATAACCCCTGTTGTGGCTTCAGGTGGTTCCTCCTATTTTTGAACCATGAGGCTAACCCGACATTTCAGGAAAAGACCCCAACTGCTGCGCAGTTTAATGGGTTTCCTGATTTTCCTCTATTTAACGGGCTCCTTACAGCTGGATTCCATTCATCGTTTGATTCACGACCACGATGATAGATCCGCTCACACAGAAGAACTTGAACAAGACGCCTGTCATAGAACTGTTTTTCATCAGGCGACACAAAATACATGCGATCATCCTACCCACCTCAGTGAAGATAAAAAATGCTTGTGGTGCTTCGGGTCTGTTCACCATGAAACCATTCTGCAATCCATATCCCAAAACTTTGGATTCAAGCATTTTGAAAAACATCAAAGTTTTTATCATCAAAATCACTTAAGCTCGGAAGTGACTTTAGCGGATAGCCGAGGTCCGCCTTATATGAAGTAATCTACAGGTGAGGGCAAATGTCCCTTTCCTTTTTCTTCATATAAACTTCTGAACTTGAAAAAAGTCCTCTTCTTTTTATTTATCCTGACGTGCCCAAAACTAGTGTTTGGACAAGACTGCTCCTTGCTGCTAAAAGGCAAGGTGACCTCGTCTGATGGTTTGGCCGTAGAATCCGTTTCTGTGAATCTCTCCCCAGGTTCACTTGGAACGGTTACGGATGGTTCCGGATATTTTCAGTTCAAAAATTTATGTGCAGGCACCTACACGGTGGTGGTGCGTCATGTAGGTTATCAAATGATTCGGGAAACAATTTCCCTAAAAAAGAATCTCGAAGTTTCCTTCACCCTAATTGGTGAAGTACAGGAATTGGAAGCTGTTGTTGTACATGAAGAGTCACATCAGGAAGGAATTATGGTAGCAGGTCTCAACCGAGCCGAGCTAGATGCCCTGGCAGGAAAATCTTTGGGTGAAACACTCAAAGAGTTGCCTGGTGTAGGTACCATTCAAGCAGGACCTGGGGTTTCAAAGCCGGTTATCCACGGTGTTCATGGCCAGCGGATTTTAATTCTTAACAATGGTGTGCGTTTGGAAGGACAGCAATGGGGAGCAGAACATGCGCCCGAAATTGATCCATTCATTGCCTCCGAAATTCAGGTCATAAAGGACGCGTCTTCTATTCGACATGGTGTTGATGCCATTGGAGGAGTAGTTATTGTTACGCCACCTGCACTCCCTGAAGAGCCTGGTTTGGGCGGATACTTGCAAACCATTGGACAATCCAATGGCCAATCCGGAACGATATCCGGAAGCCTTCAGGGTGGAATCAATGGAAAAAAAGGTTGGGGTTGGCGTGTACAAGGCACCGCTAGAAAATCGGGAGACTTCAATGCAGCAAACTATACGCTGACCAACACGGGACTACGGGAAAGTAATGTTTCCGGAGCACTTGGTTATCATGGAGCTCAGGGAGGTATTGAGGTTTTCGCTAGTCGCTTTGCAACAGACATCGGAATTCTCAGCGGTTCTGTTTCTTCTTCCGTAAGTGATTTGGCTACCGCTATTGCCTCAGAAAAACCAAGATACACGCGGCCTTTCTCCTACTCGATCGACAATCCAAGTCAGTCAGTGATCCACCACTTGGTGAAACTAAACGGTCACTATGCCAGTTCCTTTGGAACCTGGCGATGGATGTATGCCTGGCAGCAAAACAACAGACAAGAGTTCGACATCAGGAGGGGTGGCCTATCCGAGCTTCCGGCCATCGACCTGAAATTGACTACACACTCCTATGAACTGGAATGGGAACAACCGGAGGGGAAAGCAACCCATATTCGGATTGGTAGTACCGGCATGTTTCAGTCCAATGAAAACGTTTACGGTACTCAACGCATTCCATTCATTCCGGATTACACCAGTGTAACCGGAGGATTCTACTCCATTGTGAATGCAGAGCAAGGGAACTTGAAAATGGATGCCGGAGTTCGTTATGATATCCGATACTATGACGTTGCGGGATTTGATTTCAAGAATACCCTTTACCGGCAGAGTATGCTCTTTCATAATGTGAGCGCTACAGCGGGATTGAGTCTGAGCCGACCAAATGGTCACCTATGGTCAACGAGCTTAAGCAGTGCCTGGCGACCTCCCCATGTCGCTGAATTATTCAGTCTGGGTACTCACCAAAGTGCGGCAGCTATTGAATACGGACTATTCTTGGATCCGTTAACTAACCAGATTCGCGATCGGGAAGATGTTGACTTTAGCAATGAGCAATCCTTGAAATGGGTAGGCGGTTGGAAAATTTCACGTGAAAAATTCATGGCCGAAGCCACCGTCTACAGCAATCTGATCTTCAATTATTTCTACCTAAGACCGGGTGGAATTACCAGAAATATCAGAGGCGCTTATCCGTATTTCAGATATGCACAAACGACAGCTCTCTTTACTGGATTTGATTTCGAAGCCAGCTGGGGTAGCCCGCTTGAAGGTCTTGTGGTTTCTCCAAAAATTAGTCTGTTACATGCCTCAAATATTACAGATCGCGACTATCTGGTTTTTATTCCTGCCAATAGAATGGAGCTGAGCTTGAGCCGTGATTTTACCGGAAAAAAATCCAATCGAAGTTACCATGTGGGACTACGAAACAGGTATGTATTTAGGCAATACCGTGCACCACGGGTAATTGCTCCTGAAGCCTTCTTGGATGCCGAAACTCCTGTAGCTGTCGGTGATCGGATGTTTGATTTTATGGCTGCGCCCGATGGCTACTACCTGGCGGGTGCTTCTGCCGGATATACCATCAAGTCAGAAAAAATCCGTTACGACTTCAGAATCACTGCCGAAAATCTTTTTAATAAGGCCTACCGAGAATACACCAATCGTTTTCGGTACTACGCCGATGAACTGGGGAGGAACTTAATTTTTTCAATCAAAATGACTTTTTAAAAATTTAAACTCATGAACTACACACAAATTCTTTCTAGACTTTTTTCAGTAGCACTTGCATTTTTTGTTTTTGGATGCAACACGGATGACCCTAAGAAGGAGGATGCACCAGAGCTCATCACCAAGGTAACACTTACGTTTACACCGGTTAACGGAGGAACTCCAATTGTTGTTAGTGCATCCGATCCGGATGGAGAAGGTGTTCAAGATCTGGCTCCAGAGGATGAAATCGTTTTAGCAGATGGAACCGCCTATGACTTAAGTGTGGAGTTAATCAATGAACTGGCTGCTCCTACTGAAGAAGGATACGACATTTCCGAAGAGGTTAAAGAAGAAGGCGATGAGCATATGTTCTTTTATGGCTGGACGAATGACCTCTTCTCCTCACCAACCGGAAACGGAAATATCGACAGCCGCGCAGATCAGGTTATTTATACCGATAACGATTCAAAAAATCTACCAATCGGTTTACTTACACGATGGACAACCATCGATACTGGAAGCGCCCACAGTCATACAACGCCAACTACAGGAACGTTTAGAATCGTACTGAAACATCAGCCAGGACTTAAAAACGGAACTTCCGGCGTAAACATTGGTGAAACGGATATGGATATAACTTTTTCAATAACCATTCCATAACAATCCTTATTCCTCTCAGAAATAGTAAAAAGGGCCGTAAACGGCCCTTTTTTTATTATCCATAGATCTCGTTGAGAACGGCAGCCAATCGAATTCCGGCTTGAGCGATCCGAACTTTTACAATATCGAAATAGCGATAGGCATAGTCGTATCCGAGTTTACCTTCTCCAATATCATAAACCTGTGGGCGGTACGACATACTTTCCTTTGCCCAAGTGCGCACAGGATCTTTTCCCCAGCTAAGCACTTTCTGTGGATCCGTTATCTGTACCGCATCGGCCAATTCTGTATAGCTTAGTCTGGTGTGATCAATCAGATCGCTGTCCCATACACGATGCAGATTGGAATCCTCACGAAACCATTTTAAACGAATACGGTTCCCGCCCTGATCATCACAACAACCAACATGAAGAGGTTGATGGATGTCACCAACCAAATGAATAATCATTTTTATATGTTCGATTTCCTGTTTACCAGAAACCTTTCCCGATTTTAACTCGGCCATCAGTCGCTCTAAAGTCTGAATCACATCTCCCTTCGGATTCTTAGGAGACTCCTCGTAAGATTTCCCCGTCTCCACGGTAACCCAGTGCCAATCAGCGGTGTGATCATAGGTTGAATCAGATCTGATTTCATCCATCCATGTGGAGACCATCGCTATACTTTGCGGCCCTAGGAGATTACTCACTTTTTTTCGAGCCTTTTTTGTCAGATGTCGTTCGGCAATGAGGCCAACTGCACGATGACCCGTAACACCCCAAGCCCCAACAAAAGGGTGAAGGATAAAGCATACGACGATGGTAAGGATGAATTTTTTCATACTGAATGGTTATCCAAAATTAGAAAATGGAGATCGGACCCCGTCAAAAAATTATAGGATTGGGACAAAATGCAGAGATTTGGATCTCATGGAAGAAACAAAAACAGTCGTATTTGATCTGGGTGCCGTTTTGATTGATTGGAATCCCCAGTATCTCTATAAAAAAATATTTGCCGAAGAGGCCAAAATGGAATGGTTCCTGGAGCATATCTGCACCTCGGACTGGAATGAGGAGCAGGACGCCGGTCGCAGTTTCAAGACAGCCACCGACCTTCTCATTCAACAACATCCGGAATGGGAGCATGAGATTTTAGCTTTCTGGCACCGATGGGAAGAAATGCTTGCCGGTCCAATTACAGGTACTGTTGAAATTTTGAGCACACTTCGAATGGCTAAAAGACACCAACTTCTTGCATTAACCAATTGGTCAGCTGAGACCTTTCCTATAGCACAGAAAAAATTTGATTTTCTAAGCTGGTTTGACGGCATTGTTATGTCCGGGGAAGAAAAAACCCGTAAGCCCTTTCGGGATTTTTATCAAATCATGTTGAATCGTTACAGCCTCAAAGCTGAACAATGTTTGTTCATCGATGACAATCTGAGGAACATTGAAGGTGCGGCGCAACTCGGTATTGAGGGTATCCATTTTACTAAGCCGGAAGAGCTCAAAGCGGAGCTGGTAAAAAGAAGTATTCTTGTTGGATAGCTGTAAAAAGCATTTTAAGGTCTACTGCTATTGCGTATCTTAATTGACGAAAACCCAAATTGATCATGAAATATATTCTCTCATCTCTCTTAGTTTCATTGGCCACACTAGCCTTTGGACAAGAAGCCGGAAAAGATCCGAAGACCACAGAAATGTGGAAAATAACCCCTCCTGTAGTTACCGCAGGTAAAGCCTATGGCGAGGCACCTTCCGATGCAGAAATCCTATTTGACGGCAAAGACCTGAATAACTGGGTTAGTGCCAACTCAGGAAAATCTGCAGGCTGGGAAGTTAAGGACGGTGCCATGACCGTCGTAAAAGGATCCGGTGACATCAAGACTAAAAAAGCATTTGGCGACTGTCAACTTCATATTGAATGGCGTACTCCGGCAACCGTTGAGAGCGAAGGTCAGGGTCGTGGAAACTCAGGTATTTTCTTCATGGAAAAGTACGAGCTACAGGTATTGGACAGCTACCAAAACACAACTTATCCGAATGGCCAGGCCGGCTCCATTTACAAGCAACACATTCCATTGGTGAACGCCAGCCGAAAGCCTGGTGAATGGCAAACCTATGATGCCATCTTTACAGCACCGCGGTTTAGTGAAAACGGAAGAATAGTAGTTCCAGCACGCATTACTGTTTTTCATAATGGCGTAGTCATTCAAAATAATGTAGAGATCTGGGGGCCCAGTGAGTACATCGGATTACCCGTTTACCTTCCTCACGATGGTAAAGGATCCATTCGGTTACAAGATCACGGCAACCCGGTTAGTTACCGCAACATCTGGATCAGAAATATGTAATACGTTGGAAGAAACCCAACCAACCGTATAAACTAAAAACGGCTGCAGGTGCAGCCGTTTTTTTATGATATGCTAAGCAGGGAGTATAAACTACACTTTGATCTCTACATCCACACCACTAGGAAGCTCAAGCTTCATTAGGGCATCAACAGTTTTAGCACTGTTGGAATAGATGTCCACCAAGCGCTTATATGTGCAAAGTTGGAACTGCTCTCTTGATTTTTTATTTACGTGCGGTGAGCGGAGAACGGTAAATTTTTCCTTTTCAGTAGGGAGCGGAATAGGACCGCTAACTACAGCGCCCGTTGCTTTAACTGCACGCACGATCTTCTCAGATGATTTATCCAAGAGGTTGTGATCGTATGACCTTAATTTAATCCTGATTTTCTGGTTCATAATTCTTTATTAACCTGGTTTATTTGCCGGCAACGGCCCCTTTAACTTCTTCGATTACTTTTTCAGCAAGGTTTCTAGGAACCTGTGCGTAGTGAGAGAATGTCAGGGAAGCTGAAGCACGTCCCGAAGTAATGGTACGTAAATCGGTTACGTAACCAAACAATTCTGAAAGCGGTACATCAGCCTTGATCACCTGTGCCGTTCCACGGGTATCCATTCCTTTCATAATTCCACGACGACGGTTTAAGTCACCGGTAACAGATCCGGTGAATTCGTCTGGTGTAACAACCTCAACACCCATGATTGGCTCGAGCAGCTGAGGAGAACATTTCCGGGCAGCCTCTTTAAAGCCAATGCGTGCCGCAAGTTCGAAGGACAGTGAATCGGAGTCCACGTCATGGTAAGAACCGTGGAACAAACGCACTTTCATCGAATCGAGCGGATAACCAGCCAACGGTCCGTTCACCATAGCCTGATCGAAACCTTTCTGAACGGCAGGGATGAATTCACGAGGGATGGCTCCACCAACGATATCGTTGACAAATTCCAATCCTTCTTTTCCATCCTCGCGTGGTCCAATTTCGAATACGATATCAGCGAACTTACCACGACCACCAGTCTGCTTTTTATAAACTTCCTTATGCTCAACAGAACCAGTGAGGGCTTCTTTATAAGCTACCTGAGGAGCTCCCTGGTTGATCTCAACTTTGAATTCGCGTCTTAAGCGATCGATGATGATTTCCAGGTGCAATTCACCCATTCCACGAAGAATGGTCTGACCCGTTTCCTGGTCGGTGTTTACACGAAGGGTAGGATCTTCCTCAACCAATTTTGCAATGGCCATTCCAAGCTTATCCACATCCGCCTGTTTTTTAGGCTCGATGGCGTAACCGATAACAGGCTCAGGGAATACCATGGATTCCAAAACAACCTTACGCTTTTCATCGCAAAGAGTGTCTCCAGTTTTAATATCCTTGAAACCTACTACGGCACCAATGTCACCTGCAGCCAGACGATCGATCTGATTCTGCTTGTTTGCGTGCATTTGGAATACCCGGGAAATCCTCTCTTTAGCTTCAGAGCGAGAGTTGTATACGTAAGAACCAGAATCAAGCGCACCAGAATAAGCGCGGATAAAGCACAAACGACCTACAAAAGGATCGGTTGCAATCTTAAAGGCAAGCGCTGTAAAAGGCTCATTTTCATCTGGCTTGATGGTAACATCGGCGTCGGTATCAACGCTCTTTCCGATGATATCATCTTTGTCAAGCGGTGAAGGCAATAACTCCATCACATAATCCAGCATGGTCTGAACGCCTTTGTTTTTGAAGGACGATCCGCAAACCATAGGAACAATAGCCATATCGATAGTCGCACGACGTAAGGCAGAAAGGATTTCGCCTTCAGTGATAGACTCCGGATTTTCAAAATATTTTTCAATAAGGGCCTCATCGTACTCGGCAACCGCTTCTAACAGCTTGCCTCTGTACTCTTTAGCTTCCTCCATCATTTCGGCAGGAATAGGAACAACCGTGTAGGTCATGCCTTTGTCTTCTTCATTCCAGATAACACCTCGGAAGTTGACAAGATCAACCACACCTTTGAAGTTATCTTCAGCTCCAATTGGAAGCTGAAGCGGAACTGCTTTGCTGCCGAGCTTTTCTTTTACCTGCTTACAAACATCTAGGAAGTCAGCACCGGCACGGTCCATTTTATTAACGAATCCGATACGAGCAACCTTATAGTTGTCCGCCAGACGCCAGTTGGTCTCAGACTGAGGCTCAACACCGTCCACAGCACTAAACAAGAACACAAGACCATCAAGTACGCGCAGGGAGCGGTTCACCTCAACGGTGAAGTCCACGTGACCTGGAGTATCAATAATGTTAACGTGATATTTATTATCGCGGTAATTCCAATAAACGGTAGTAGCGGCAGAGGTAATGGTAATACCACGCTCCTGCTCTTGCTCCATCCAGTCCATGGTAGCTGCGCCATCATGAACTTCGCCGATTTTATGGTTTACACCAGCGTAGTAAAGAATACGCTCAGTTGTAGTGGTCTTTCCGGCATCAATGTGCGCGGCGATACCAATATTTCGAGTGAATTTAAGGTCCCTGGCCATTTAATGTGTGGGGTCAGTGGTTTAAAAGCGGAAATGAGAGAAGGCCTTGTTGGCCTCTGCCATACGGTGTGTGTCGTCTTTCTTTTTAATAGCGGCGCCTTCACCTTTAGATGCGGCGATTAACTCAGCAGCGAGTTTATCCTGCATGGTCTTTTCACCACGCATGCGTGCGTAGTCGATCAACCACTTAATGCTCAAGTTGATTTTACGCTCTGGACGAATTTCAACAGGCACCTGGAAGGTAGCTCCACCAACCCGACGACTTTTAACTTCGACGCCCGGCATTACATTGTTCATGGCACGCTTCCATACTTCCAAGCCACTTTCATTGGCTTTCTTTTCCACGATATCCATGGTATCGTAAAAAATACCATAAGCGGTATTCTTTTTTCCGCGCTCCATCAGATAGTTCACAAATTTGGTGACCATCGGATCGTTGAACTTCGGATCAGGAAGTAAGTATCTTTTTTTAGGTTTCGCCTTTCTCATGATTCAGACATTATTTTTTACCCTTGGCGGCAGGAGCAGCTGCACCTGGCTTCGGACGTTTTGCACCATATTTTGAACGACCCTGCAATCTGCCGTTTACACCGGCCGTATCCAACGCACCCCGAATGATGTGATAACGCACACCTGGAAGGTCCTTAACCCTTCCGCCCCGGATCAACACGATTGAGTGCTCCTGAAGGTTGTGGCCTTCTCCCGGAATGTAGGCGTTAACTTCCTTTGAGTTGGTCAAACGAACCCTGGCCACCTTGCGAAGCGCTGAATTAGGCTTTTTCGGGGTAGTTGTGTACACACGGGTACAAACTCCACGGCGCTGGGGACAGGAGTCAAGGGCGGGTGACTTGGACTTCCAGGTCATCTTTTTCCGGCCTTTTCTGACAAGTTGTTGAATGGTAGGCATCTAAATGTGCTTATTTGGTCGTTTTTAACCCTTTTTATTTTTGGGATTGCAAAGGTATTTAAAAGACCTAACCTACCAAACCAGCTCCTAATTATTTTAAAACCTCAAAATCATTCCTATTAAGGTATTTTTGATCACTCAACCCCAAAATTCTGCCAAAGGCCACCTAATTCAGGCTAATTTTAAAGATTTCCATGAGAATCGACATTATAACCTGTTTGCCCAACCTTTTAACAAGTCCGTTCTCTGACTCTATTCTTAAAAGGGCCATTGACAAAGGGCTGGTTTCTGTTCACGTTCACGATTTGAGGGCTTTTTCAACTGATAAACACCGGACTACTGACGACTATGCCTATGGTGGAGGCGCCGGTATGGTTATGATGATTGAGCCCATTGACCGTTGCATTAACCAATTGCGCAATGAACGGACCTATGATGAAATTATTTACATGTCACCCGATGGGGAGCGTTTTGACCAAAAAATGGCCAATAGCCTCAGTCTGAAAAATAATCTGATTCTCCTCTGTGGACACTATAAAGGCGTGGATGAACGGGTTCGAGAACATTTGATTACACGTGAAATTTCTCTCGGAGACTATGTATTGTCCGGCGGAGAACTGGCAGCAGCCGTAGTTAGCGATGCCGTCATTCGCTTAATTCCTGGTGTTTTAAATGATGAAACCAGCGCTCTAACCGATTCCTTTCAGGATGGTTTGGTTTCCCCTCCTGTCTATACTCGACCAGCAGATTACAAAGGATGGAAAGTTCCGGAGGTTCTATTGAGTGGTCATCAGGCCAAAATTGAAGCCTGGCGACAGGATCAAGCTGAGGCGAGAACCAAACTAAGGAGACCAGACTTAATGGGCTTAGACTAAAAAGTCCTCTTTTTTGAGAATTCCAGAGGTTTTTAAAGTCATTATTTGCCCAGGTCCCTTCCTTACCTATATTTGCAGTCCAATTTTTTTACCCTAGAACAATGGCGGATTTAATGAAGATCGCGGAACAGGAATTGGCCTCCAAGAGGTCAAATTTCCCCAATTTCAAAGCTGGTGACACGGTTAACGTTCACGTAAAAATCAGCGAAGGCAATAAGGAGCGCATTCAGCAGTTCCAAGGCGTTGTCATTTACCGTCGTGGATACAATACCAACGGAGAATCATTCTCTGTACGGAAAGTTTCCAATGGAGTAGGTGTTGAGAGAATCTTCCCTATCCTCTCTCCTGCCATCGATAAAATTGAGATCGTTAAGGCGGGTAAAGTACGTCGTGCTAAGCTTTACTATTTGAAAGGCCGTCAGGGTAAATCAGCTCGTATTAAGGAAAAGCTGGCTACAGCCTAGGTAAGTTATAAAATTATTAAAAAAGCCTGTTTTTAGATCAAAAACAGGCTTTTTCATTAAATACCATCTTCATCTGATCTTGGGGGTGGCCGATTTAAGGTCTATATTTGCCATCCTCTTTAAACGTAAAAAATGTCACAACTGAACATCCCTCAACTCCTCGGTGCTGATGCCGACCGTTTATTAAATCACACGTGTAAAACCATTGCGAAGGAGCAAATTCACCTCCCCAACCCAAATTTGGTTGATCAGGTCTTTGTACAATCTAACCGGAGCACCAACGTTCTGAGGAACCTTTCTTCGATGTTTAACACGGGCCGACTGGCTGGTACAGGATACCTTTCCATCCTACCCATCGACCAAGGTATTGAGCATAGCGGAGGCGCTTCTTTCGCTAAAAATCCGATTTACTTCGATCCTGAAAATATCGTTAAACTGGCAATGGAAGGCGGTTGCAATGCCGTTGCCACAACCTATGGTGTTTTAGCCATGATGTCCAGAAGCTACGCCCACAAAATTCCTTTTGTGGTGAAGGTAAATCACAACGAATTGCTAACATACCCGAATAAGGCAGACCAGATTATGTTTGGCACCGTCCGCGACGCTTGGAATCTTGGTGCAGCTGCTATTGGCGCTACCATTTACTTCGGTTCAGATAACTCAACCAGACAAATTGTTGAAGTGGCAAAAGCTTTCGAAGAGGCACACAGCCTGGGCATGGCCACTATTTTATGGTGCTATACGCGTAACAATGCGTTCAAAAAAGATGGTGTTGATTACCACGTTTCAGCTGACCTGACCGGCCAGGCCAACCACTTGGGCGTAACCATTCAGGCCGATATTATCAAGCAGAAACTTGCAGAGAACAATGGTGGTTATAAAGCATTAAACACCGGAGGCAGCTCTTATGGAAAACTGGATGAACGCATCTATACTGAATTGACTTCAGATCACCCGATTGATCTGTGCCGCTATCAGGTGGCCAATTGCTATATGGGGCGTGCCGGTTTGATTAACTCCGGAGGCGAGTCCAAAGGCTCTAGCGATCTGGCAGATGCAGTGCGCACATCCGTTATCAACAAGCGCGCCGGTGGAATGGGTCTCATCAGTGGACGTAAAGCTTTTCAGCGTCCAATGAAAGAAGGCGTAGAAATACTAAATGCCATCCAGGACGTTTACCTGGATAAAACCATTACCGTAGCCTAATACGTTTACCATGCCCTGGTTTAAAAGAACAGACAAAGGAATTCTTACACCGACAGAATCAAAGCGGGAGGTGCCCGATGGTTTATGGTTCAAGTCTCCCGGAGGCAAAATCATTCATACCCGGGAGCTGAAGAATAATGCTTTTGTTGTTCCTGAAGAAGACCACCATGTTCGAATAGGTTCCAAAGAGTACTTTGAAATTCTATTTGACAACAATTCCTTCACGGAAATGGATGAAGCAATGGAATCGGCCGATCCATT
>Ga0315901_10004761_pt1 | contig 16784 bp, 21 predicted proteins | sample LakEriMetagenome_10_FD_203761 | JGI IMG/M metagenome (GOLD analysis project Ga0315901, IMG submission 203761) | Freshwater fungal communities from buoy surface, Lake Erie, Ohio, United States - Buoy 2 MA116 | ecosystem: Environmental > Aquatic > Freshwater > Lake | place: USA: Lake Erie, Ohio...
ATTGTGCCAGTAATTGATGTTGCTGGTGTGGTGTCTACGCTAAAATTATTATAGCAATTTACCTGAACAAAGTCATTTGCAGCTAATGCTGTTAATCCTGTGATTGATGTTCCATTTGTAGCTGTGTAGTCATCTCCACGAACTAGAAGAATACCATTGAGATATACCTGTTCCTGCCCTGGAGTATATGAAAGAGCTTGTGATGCATTATCATATCCTGAAAGACTTGTTTCTCCGCCGCTCATTGTCTTACGCCAGATAAGGCTTGTTAATACGCCATTAGCGGGTGGATATTGATCTATCATGCTATCTCAACTCCTGATATGTGAAATTTAACATCTGCGCTTGTCGCAAATCCTGCCAAAATGTCCGCTGCTCCAATTACAGTCTTTGGTTGTAGATTTATGACTGTATTAGCAGAAACTGGGACGGTAGGCAGAATATTTACTCCATCTACTGTCATTGTAACATATTGTTGATTTGAAGACGTATTTGAAACTACGATATCTGTTAATACCGCCGTTGTTGCAGATGGGACGGTATAAAGAGTAGCAGAACTTGTTGCTGCCGATCCTCTATAAAACAGTGTTGGTGTAGCTGCCATTTAAAATACTCCCATCAAATTATAATATTGTTCGCTATTTAATTCAACATCTACAGTTTTTGAATCTAGGTCTCCAGTAAGAACCCAATTATTTGAATTATATTTATACAAATCGACTTTTGCATATCTTTTAGAAACTGTTTTTGAAGAATCTAAAGATTCTATTATTGAAGATTCTGTTCCCGTTGTATAAGATTTAGTTTTGTTACCACTAAGCCACAAAAGCGTTCCAGAATCTGAAATGGCTCCCCTTTTTGCTAAGGTAGAGCTTGTAGATAAAGACAAAGTTGTATTTAAAGTCCATGTTGATAAATCTGTTGAACTATATAAATACGCAGTAAGTGGATCAGCATTTGTACCATTAAGCAGCAAATAAAATGTTGATCCATCTACAACATAGGTATGGCTATATGTTGAAGTAAGATTACCAGTAAGAGGAATTCCTGATATTGAAGACCAAGCTATTCCGTCTGATGAATAGCGGCTTGGAATTTGAGTATTACCACTAATTTTAGCTAACAAGCGTGTTCCGTTAAAATAAAGAGTAGTAGCATAACTACTAGCATTAAAGGCAGACCCAGTAGTTGTTATAGTGCTCCATGTAGAACCATGATCTATTGATTTTATAAAAAATGGATTACCACTAGAAGACATATACCATGTATCAGAGCCAACATAAATTATAGCAAAAAATATTTGAGTTGCATTAGCGGTTATTCCAGTAACTAATGTCCATGATATACCGTCATTTGAAATAACTATTCTTGAGCTTTGCGCTGCCGCAATAAATTTACCATTTCCATAATCTATATCTCTTATTGCAATACCAGAAAGTGAGTATACTGTTGTCCAAGATATGCCGTCTGAGGAAGAAACTATGCCATTGTTAGTTCCTACATAAAATTTATTTTGTAAAAATTTAATTGAAAGAATTGTACTCTGTGTGCTTCTTAATGTCCAATTAATTCCATCAGTAGAACTATATATTCCACTAGACGTTATTCCAATAAAGAGACCATTTCCAAATGCGACATCTAAAAATGAACCTTGAGTTGTTGTATTTTCAGATAAAGGCAAGGATGATGTTGAGCCTGCAAATGTTACTGATCCAGTTCCTTTATTAACAAGCGAGATTGTAGTACCATTTGGAATTGAATCTAAAGTGTTTGTTGGGATGGTAATAGTTGTACCTGAAGAAGAATTAACTTCTAATATTTTATTATTATCAGAAGTTTGAACAACATAATTAGCAGTTTTTTCATCAATAGTTTTAATTGCTGGATTTAAAGTTAGGGTTGTAGTATCTGTTCCAGAATCATCTGTAAACGAGGCGCCTACAATATTTATAATTCCTCGTGGTGTAATGGTTGTGCCATTATTTTTAATACCTTGATTATATAATTTACCCCAGTTGATATTTGTACCATCTGACTGGATTGCGTAATTTACTGTTCCGCCATTTTGTACTGGAAGCAAAGCATTTATTGCATTAGTTGCAGATGTTTGTCCTGTTCCGCCTGCTGTAATTGGAAGAACTGCAGTTGAAGAAACATTACCATTAGAATCTGTTGTAAGAATAGCAGCTGAAGTAATCGGGATGTTTAGTCCAGATTTTACTTTAAAGTTTTTATCTGCCACTTACTTCCTCCTATAACTTAACTTTGCTGAATTTTACATCTACGTTTGTGCTTGCTGCATCTGTTACTGTTGCTTGAAGAACTGCATCTGATCCAGATGTTGTTGCTGAAACTACTACTCCTGACATTGTTCCGCCAGTTTCGGTAATTGCAAATTCTGTCATATCTACAGAAGTTCCATCGGTTTGTAAAACAACCTTAGAAGTTCTAACCTTTGAGCCCTGCTTTAGCGATACCATATATTCAATTGAGGTGAATGCTGATAGGGCGGTGGTACTAATTGTAGTTGCAGTATTTGCAGTTAGAGTAGCGGTGCCTGTTTCAATTGGAACTACTAGAGTTGCCCATGAGGCAGTTGAGCCATCTGTTGTTAAATACTTTCCACCATTTCCTGTTTGTGAAGGAAGGCTAATTGGTGCGGCTGCCCATGTTGGAACACCAGATGATAGAGTCAAAAGATATCCGTCTGTTCCCGCAGAAAGTTTACTTAATGTGTTTGTAGCAGAAGCATAAAGAATATCTCCAGTTGCATATGAAGTTAATCCAGTTCCACCTTTTGTTGCTCCAATTGCTGTTGCGTTCCATGTTCCAGTTCCAATTGTTCCAAGAGTTGTAATGTTTGAGCTGCCTGCCCAAGTTGATAAAGCAGTATTTTCAACATTGCCCAATCCAACTTTTGAGGCGGCTAAAGAAGTAATCCAAGCGGGATCTGCATATGATCCTGTGGTCACTACTCCGTTTGTTACTGTTCCAGCATTTCCTGAAACATCTCCAGTTACATTGCCTGTAATATTTCCACTAAATGTTCCTGTAATTGTTTTATTGGTTAGAGTCTGCGCTGTATTTAAATCGACAGTAACTGCTGTATTGATTGCAAGAGTTCCTGGTGTAGTCTCAGTTAGACCATTTCCAGCAACTACAACTTGACCAGCATTAAACTGAACATAGTCAATTCCTGTTGTTCCAATTGTAATTGTGCCAGTTGTATTTACTATAAATCCATATCCACCTTGTCCTCCGTTTTGGACAAATGTAAAGTCTCCATATGCAACTTCACCTGATGGGGAATTATCCGCATCAGTTGCACGAGTCAATACCCATGAACCGCTTGGATCTCCATCATCTGTAAGAACATAAATACCATTTTGTGAAGCTGTTGATTGATTCTTAACAAGAACACGCTCTTGCTCTTGAACTGTGTGTCCGTCAATTTGTGGGAATGTTCCAGAGCCAGTAAGTGTTGCACCTACGCCAGAAGTTCCATTGTCATATGTAGCGGAAAGATTTGCGGTTGTTGCTGCATGAACGGCAGCATGGAAGTTAAGTCCAGCAGTAGTATTATCTACATAAGACTTAGTAGCAGCATCATTTGCAGATGTTGGCGCACCTAAATTTGTAATCTTATATGTAGCGAAATCTACATTGCCAGTAGGCGCACCTACTGCGCTTAAGGCAAATTCAGATGGATCTACAGATATTGCTCCAGTATTATCATCGTAGTCAAGTCCATTTCCAACGGCATTTCCTACGGCATCCTGAGCATTCTCATCGCTATATGTTTGAGCTCCTGTAAAACTAAATTTATTATTATCGTCATCATATGTTATTGTAATATTTGTATGAGTTCCTGCTGCAATTGCTGTGGCAATGGCATCTTGAGCTCTTTCATCTGTGAAATATTTATTTGTTGAACCTTCTGATAATCCATCTGTTGTAGAAGGAATATTTGAGGTCAAGGCAATTGTTCCAGTTGCATCTGGTAAAGTTAATGTACGATCTGCTGTTGGCTCTCCAACCGTCAACGTGGTCTCATATGAGTCTGCTACTGCACCTTCAAATACGATACTTGCATCAGACAAAGTTAGACCAGAAACGACGGGGGATGTGAGAGTCTTATTAGTTAGAGTATCAGTTGTATCAGTTCCTACAAGTGTAGTTGTAGCATCTGGCAAAGTTATTGTCTTGTCAGAGGTTACATCTGGTGCTGTGAGGGTTAATTCGTGAGAATTTGCAGTACCTTCAAAAATAATATTTGTTCCTGGAATATAGAGATCGCCATCTGTTAATTCCGCCACAGTAACGCTTAAATCTCCGATCTCCAAATATCCGTCAAGTGTGCTATTTAAATCTGTTGGAACAACGTTGGCATATGCAGTAATAGAGTTCCATGGTGTTGCCACTCCATTAGCTGGGTTGATTGGACCTATTTTAAATTTAAGGGTATCGCTTTCGATACCGACCTCTCCAGGTCTTAGAGATGGGTTATTGAGAGACCAGTTAGCTGCTGTGTCTCTGCGTAATTGAATTCTAACTGCCATTTGCTATCCTACTCCTCCGTCAATTATATCATCATTTGGTGCAGAAGCATAGGATGTACTTGAGGTTCCGCCGTCCATAGAAACAATATAATTTAATTCAGAAACATATTGTCCATAGTCTACGTGACGAACAAGCCCTTCTCCAGCATAGTGTTGGTGATCCAACAATTCTTTTGGACCAGCAACGTCATACCAAATTGTTCCATTGTAAGTTTTAATTGTATTTTCAGTTGTATCAAAATAAATAGCGCCTTGTGTTGGTGAATTTGGAGCTGCGTCTAAAGCTTGAATACCTGTAGCAGTTCCTCCACCACCTGCGCCAGTTCCTATTGCCGTCCAGGTTGTGCCATTATAAAATTTTAATACATTTGAAACTGTATTATAATAAATAGCACCTGTAGTCCCGCTTGCTGGATCTGATGCCAGCGAGGGCGGGACAACGGGAGTTAGAAACTTTTTAGCCATTATTAGCCAACTACCACTACTCTGTATTGGTTAGAAGTTGGAGCAGCAGCAAATTTAATTGTTACTGTGTTTGAAGTTGTGTGTTCAACATCTGCTTCTACTTGAGCATAAGGAGAACCATTTTCAAATACTTGAACTGTTACATCTCTTGTTGAAAAGTTATGTGCAACTGTATATGATAGTGTTGCTCCATCTCCTACATCTGCTGTATGCTTACGAACACCATATCCTGCTGCAAACGCTAGAGCACCTGAGCTAAATGTTAATCCAGTTCCAGCATTAATTCCAAGACCATTTGCATCTACAGAAAGTCCACGAGAAGTGTCTGTCTTTACTTCAATCGCACCGCCAGTATTGATAAGAGATGCATTTCCAGAAGTTGGAGTTACATCTGCGCTAAATACTGTTCCATTTAGAGTTAGTCCTGCACCTGCTGTATATGTTCCAGCACCAGAGAACTGGGTGAAGCTAATTGGATCTGTTCCAATTGTTGCTGGGGTTAAAGTTTGAACCCAACCAGTATTTCCATAACTTGTACCAGATGATACAAATATAAAGTCACCAGACTTTACTTCTGTTGGAGTATCGAAATCTAGAGCTCTTAATGGTCCACCTGATGCTTGAATTACATAGATACCATTTTCAGACTGCGTTGTTTGGCCATTTACCAATACTCGCATTCCAGCAGCAAGTGTTACTCCATCTACAATGTCTCCAGCTTCTAGGTCTGTAGCAATTGTAATATTTGTTCCTATATATACTTTTGCTGCCTCATGAACATGAAGACCTTCTGAAACTGCATCGACATATGCTTTTGTTGCTGCATCTGTTGAATTTTGCGGAGCACCAAGATTTGTAATCCTGTTTGTTCCAGCGTCTAAATTTGCGCTAAGAGCAGTTCCAGTACCAAGAGTCTTATTTGTTAAAGTTTGTGTTCCTGAATTTGTTGTTACCGTTGAATCAATATCAAGTGTAAGAGTTCCTGCACCATCATTATATGTAGAGTCTAAACCTGTTCCAGCGACAATTGCTGTTGAAATTTCATCCTGTACACGTTCTGCTGTATAGTACAGATTTGTACCTTCAGCAAGATCTGATGTTGTATGTGTTGGGAATTGATCTGCTACTGCAAAATCAATTGTTCCAGTAGAATCTTGATAAGTTACTGTAATACCAGTTTCGGTATTGCCAGAAAGCATATCTCCGACTTTATCTTGGATTGCTTCATTATTAAGTGCTACGTTTCCGCTTGTTACAACAAAATCGGTTGCGCTAAAAGATGCGATACCTTTATTTGTATCAGAAGCATCTTCTCCAGCTATTGTTATTGTATTTGAACCATCATTATAATTGATGTCAATGCCTTCGCCTTCAACAAATGCTGAGTTTAATGCATCCTGTGCAGCTTCATTAAAATCAGTAACTTGTGATGCTGAAATTGATATATTTGTATCTGATGCTGCTGTCAAACGACCTTGTTGGTCTACTGTAAACGATACAGTCTTACTTGATCCGCCGTATGATCCGTGAGCTACTCCTGTATTATCAAGATTTATAGTTGTTTCGCCAGATGGATCATCATAAACTGCTGTTAAGCCAGTTCCTCCGATTACGGAAGAACCGATAATGTCTTGAATTACTTCTGTTGAACCAGAGGCTGGCACCCACTCAGTTCCATTATAGAAGTACAAAACATTTGCTGTTGTATTAAAATATACTTGACCTGCTACTGGCGTTGACGGCGCAGAGCTGAGGTTTTGGATAACGGCATTCTGAAGTTCATTTTTATTCAGATTAATGCCAGTTACGAATAATCTTGCCATTTTTTATCTCCTTACGACAGGTACGCTGTCCCTGCAAATGGTTGAGCCATTGTCAGTGTTATTTGATTGATACTATTATAATCTATGCCAGTCTCCAATACATCTCCAGCGCTTGTTTTTACTGTTACGTTAGGATAGAAGCCTAAATTATGATTTATTGTTACATATCTATTAGTTCCGCTTCCTTGAACTTGTGCTAGTTCCCAAGAAACGCTATATGCATAATCTGAACCTTCTTGAATAAATTTAATTACTGTGGCACCAGACCATGAAATATCTGTTAACTTAGGGCCATAAAAATCTGTTGTTGCTGTGTTATAGTAAAAGTCTCCAGTTAGGCCTAAATTATTTGATGGAGCACCGACTCCATTCAATATAGTTTTACCCCTTGGTCCTTGTGGGCCTGGGGTCGATACTAAAACTGAATTTTCTGTTTGATTAACTACTACTATATTTTCGGTCATACTGTGACAGTCCTCTTAAGAGTTATATAGCCCCCAAGAAGTTTAATTCTATTTGAATTACTGTCTACGATTATTAGGTCATAAATAGATTTTGGATAGAATAACTTCTTAGTTTGAGTAGGAGTCATTTTAACTGTGACTTTGCCAAGAGCTCCGTCTATTGTTATTCCACCTGTAGGTGATGTTAAAGTAAAGGCAAGTTTTTGGGCTGTCGCATCTCTTACCTGCATTTTTGCGGTAGCGCCAGTAAGATCTATGACTGCATCATTCGGATCTTTATATTCTACTACGAATGTGAAAGTTGTATCCTGATCCACATCCCAATTTTTTTGTCCTGCCATTTGCTGAAATATCTCCTAAATAGGAAAACTCCTATGCCTATTTTAGCACAGGAGTCATCCTAATCTATTATTAAATTATGCCTTCTTGATGAAGCCAAAAGATGGCTCGTTTGGATTTAATGCCTTGAGAATTACTGGCAAGCATGCCGCAATTCCACCCTTGATTAAATCTCCTGGGTCTGTGTTACCAGTCATGTATAGAGCAATGGCTGCGCCAAGGAAATGACGACCATAGCTTGCTAACGCTGCTAGAATTTTTTCTTGCATTGTTACCTTTCCATCATTATTAAGATCTTCTTTCATAAAGACCTCCTTATTTCTGGGCCTTGTGCCCAGGAATTTTGGGTGTTAGCCCAATACTAATATTGTAGCACTAAGCAGAAATATCCACAATCTCGCAGTTTCCGTCTGAGGTACATGCCAGGGTTTGTGTTCCACTTGTTCCATCTTCTGTTTCGTAGAAAGATAAATCTTCCCAACGAATTGTGGACGGCATCTTAGAAAGAAGTTCAAGATATTCAGATTCTGTAACTTCTTGATAAGGAGCTTGCTTATATGAATGATCTGAATGCGGTAGGAATGAGATTCCAGACACTTCATCAAAATGCTTATATACCCAAGCACCAACTTCCATCCATTCTTCTTCTTTTACAGAAACGGTAATTGATGGCTTATGTTCGCACCATGCTCGCTGATAAACAAGCCATGTATTTAAGTGATCAATAGCTGTAAGATCATTTCTTGTGATAGCGCCTTCTGGTGCTTTTACTGGGAATGAGAAGACATATGTATCATTTGGCTTCATAAAGTCATCTTCCACTGGGATTCCGACTTCTTTTAAAAATGTTGATAGTGGATCTTTTTTGTCTCCACGAACTGTACGGATATAATATTCGGAATGCCAAGCATGCATACCAGAGGATACTCCAACAAGTTGAGACACTGTGCCTGATGGCTTAACGCATGTAATAGCAGCAGATTCATTAATTCCAATCTTTGCTGCTTCTGCCTTATTTGTCTCACGTGCATAATCACGAAGGTCTTGCAAAGTCTCTTCTAGCTTCTTTAGATTTTCTTTGCCAGAAAAGAATTTATTTCCAAATTGACCTGTTAGGGAAACTCCAAGCAGACGTTCTTCTTCCGTATTGTCTTTCCAAATCTTACGAAGATACTTAAAGTCTGTTAGCGTTGATTGCCATGTTCCTAGAATAGTTGCTAGTCTTACTTTTTCTGCTACCGTCTTTGCGGTATCGCTTTCACGAATTACAACTTCGGATAGATTACAGAACTGATAAGGTCTAAGGATAATTTCTGAGCATGGGTTAGTTCCATAGTGGATTTCTGGATCTCTGCGCCCCCAACGTGCTGCCTGCTTTTGAGCAGCCGCCACATTGTAAATACCACGCTCTCCTGATTTTGAGTCATACAGGTTCTTCCATTCTGCAATAAACTGTTCCATCTCTGGTTTACGAGAATATGCTACTGAATTGTTTGATAAAGCCCGTTGTGAATTGTTCTCCCACCAATTGCCTGACTTTGCTGCCGCCATTTCAATGTCATTAATGTTTGAAAGAGAGATCATCGCAGAACGACGAACTCCACCAACAACAACGATTTCACCTATTTTACACATTATATCGTGTGCCTCAATAGGTTTCAATTGACGACCTGCTGCTGTTTTAAATTTTGCAATAGTAAAGTCAAAAAGATTAATTAATGGCTGTGGGCCAGAAGAACGTCCGCCCATTGTCTTAAGACGAGCACCTGCTGGGCGCAGCTTTGAAACATCAATTGCTGGAATTTGTCCTGCCCAAAGCATTGCAAGAAGTTCACGGTATGCCTTTGCCCATCCAGTCTTTGAATCTTCAACTACAATAACGGTTGTAGATTTCTCAAAAGATTCTGGGACGGCAGGAAGCTTATTGACATACTTGTATTCAACAGAGAATCCAACACCAGTTCCACACATAAGGATATACATCGTTTCGTCAAATGAACGAGGATTATCTACTGGGACAAATGAGCAGTTGTATCCTGCAACATGGTCTCTATCAAGAGCAGCACCTGCAGTCATTACTGCTCGCATTGAAGGCATTACATTTCGATTGTAAACTGCATCCTTCATCTCTTTCAAAAGATTTTCGTCTGGAGTGTACCCGTAGTTTTTTCCAAGATGATTTAACATGAAATCAAAATAACGATCTACGGTTTCCCCCCATGTTTCTCTACGATTCTCATCTGATATCCATCTTGCGTATCTGGACAACGCAATAAAGTTCTCATAGGGGTTTTCAATAACTCTTGACATATAGCACCTTTTCTCCGCCTTGCGGTTAATTTTAAAAATTAGATAGAGTCTTATTCTAGCAAACTTTATTTATAGAGGGAAGGGGTTAATTAAACTTTTTAAAAATATGTTCAAACGAATTATTGGTCAACTGTAACCAATTGTATTCTTCATGAATCTTAGTCGACTGAGCATAGTAGTATCCAGAATAAGCATTAAAGTTAATAGCAACATCTCTCATAAGTTCAAGTAGATGTTCATAGTTTGGTTCAAAAACTTTTCCTTCATGTGGAAATGGCCAAGGAGAATCTATAAGTTCTGACTTTAACTTTAAAGGCCCTAGATATTTATCGTAATGTGCCCAACCGTCTGTGCAAATTGTTGGCATACCAGTAGCTAATGCTTGTAATGGAATAAATCCAAATCCTTCACCATATGATGGATAAATTAACACATCATGATCATGATAAAGTTTAACTAGTTGACTTACATCTAAGTTGTCTGTTATAATCTTTATATTATTATATATATCATTAGGTAAACCTATAATATTCTTATCTATATAATTATTATATATTCTAGTAGTATTATGATTATAAGCTTTAAGTGTTAAAGAATACCTTCGGTCATTACCAAATAATTTAGTAAAAGCATCGACAACCATTTGGCCCGCCTTTCTTGGCGCTGGCTCGCCGACATGTAAAAACTTTATAACATCACTTTCACGACGGCGGCGGGGCGACCAAATAGGATCTATTCCATGTGGAAAAACACGAACATCTTTATATCCGTTATCTTGAAAAACATTTGCACACCAATCAGATGTTGTCCAGATTTCATCAACTAAAGATAAAGAACTACGCCATCTTTCTGGAATTATTGTTGATTCCCATGGAGTATAACTAATCTGATATTGATTGCGATGAAGCTTAAAGTAATCTGGTTGAGAAAAATTTAATTGAACTGGCGCTTTTGAATATTGAAATAAAGTTTCATGGCCTAATTCTTTCAAAGAATCCACTATTTTTGTTCCAGCATGACCATAACCATTATTGTTTTTCATGTTGATTATCGGTGTTGAGAAGGATATTTGCATTTTATTTTCTGGTCAACTGGCTTGACACGATTTGCCAAACAATGTTATGATTATAGTTCGTTATCTCTAAAGGAGGAAATGCCAATGGAGAATATCAAACAAAAGCTGAGCGATGTTGCTCATAGTTGGACTGTTATAGGAATGATAACATTATTTCTATTCGGTGTCCAGCCTGAAACAATGACGCCAGCAAAAGCTTTGGTTGTAAAACCAGAGACAAAAACAGAAGCACAACTGAAGAAAGAAACGCTGGAAAAATTCAGCAACACTGTGTACAAACCTTCAGAAATGCTTACAGATAAAGAGTTGCTGCAACTACTCAAGTCTGTAGGTTTTGAAGGCAAAGCCCTTAAACTGGCTTGGGCCGTAGCAAAGTCGGAGTCCAATGGACGACCAATGGCGTATAACGGCAACAGGAAAACTGGAGACAGTTCCTACGGAATTTTTCAGATCAATATGCTGGGAAACCTTGGTGTAGATCGTAAAGAGAAATTCGACCTGAGATCAAACGTACTATTATTTGATCCAGTAATTAACGCAGAGATAACGTATCACATGACCCAGGGCGGAAGTAACTGGAGTTCATGGTCATCCATGAAAAATGGATCGGTTAGCAGATGGCTAGCCGAATTTCCTAATCAATAGGAGAGAAGTCATTGAAGATACAGATAGTATCTAAATATTTGGCTTTAGCAGAAGAGGGCCTTGTGTCTAAATTGGATTGCCCAATGGACCAAGGCCTTCTGATGCCTAATCAAACAATTGATGATAAAATTTATCTGTATTGCCTTTCTTGTGAATATAAAAAAGATTTAGGATTGGATCTTTATGGAAAAATGGAACAAGCAGTCAGAGCAAACTGACGGCGGTAAAATAGAAGAAACAGATTCAATGGGTAGAGAGAAGTTCTGGGAAGATATAGGTAGACCTTGATGGAAGAAAATAAAGAAGATTTAGCACAAAACCTAGACATGGTTAATTACATTATGCTACACCGCATTTACGATGTAATGACCATTATTGCCAGCAAATTAGTTGGCGCTGAGGAAGTGGATAAGATGATTAAATATCATGATCAGGGATATCTCTTGGGTCCCTCACCATCATATACTCCACAGGAAGAAAATGAATAGACTATATATCGATCAAATTACACGATATATGAACAATGCTCGTTTTCAGTTTCAAAATTATTACGATGATCAAGCCATGGCACATGGTTCTCTACAGTGGTTTGTGGCATACCTTGAAAAACAGCTAGGAAATTGCCTGAACGTCAACGATGGCAAATGCAGTACTTGGTGGCGGCATGAAGATTGCAATTCTCTAATGGCCCTTCTAGCCGATTTAACAGGGGATGAGAAATATACAGTAAAACCCATGAAGGGTAATTCCTGGGATTAAAAAGTAGTTGACTTAAAAAATAAGTTATGTGATACTTAGATAGTACGGGTCGTAGCATCCCACCGTTTGCTCCCCGTGCTTACGCTTCGGCGTAGCAAGACCCAATTGGATCCGCCTCCGATTGGGTTTTGTCCTTTATATAGTGCATTGCGTCGCAATTGCAAAAAATAAGTGCAAAATGCAGTGCACGGGCGGAAGAGAAGAACGGTATAATACTAACATGGCAGTAAATCACGGAATTATTCAAATAGGTGCAACAGCTACATCACTTAGTAATTGGCACCCTCAGAAATCAGAGTGTTCTCTGATCATTAAGAATATTTCCTTTAATAACGTCTATATTGGCGCAGGCCATGTAACCACTAGCAACTATGGATTTAGGCTTTTGCCAGAACAGACGCTCAGCATTACACTTGGCCCATATGATGAAATCTTTGGTATAACAGATTCTTCGGCGGAAGTTTCAATATTGGTATTGGAGAACTAATGGCTACATATATTAATGCAACAAGTGGAATACCTCAGTATTCTCCTTCTACTCCCGCCTCTTTTGGATTTGACTCATTTGGTAGAACTAAGGTATCTAATCCATATACACTTTTTGATGTTCAACACAGATATCAATCAGGAGATGAGTTTAGCGATATTACATCAGGCGGAGCATCAGTATCATATTCAGTAAATGAATCTACAGACCTTCTCAATGTGGGAACGGCATCAGGAGATAAGGTTTATAGAGAGTCTAAGAAATGTTTTCCATATCAACCAGGTAAAGCTTTAACAGTTATGCAAACCTTTGTGATGGCTCCAGCTCAGACGGGGCTTCGCCAAAGAGTTGGCTATTTCTCACGTCAAAATGGAGTATATCTACAACAAAGTGGCAGTACTGTTTCAATCATTCGCAGGACATATACAGGCGGATCACTTTCGGAAGAGACAGTAAATCAGGCAAATTGGAATGTCGATACTATGAATGGACTTGGTCCTAGTCGACTAGTTTTAGATTTAACTAAAGCACAGATTCTCTTTATGGAATTTGAATGGTTAGGTGTGGGATCAGTAAAAGTAGGATTTGCAATTAATGGACAGTTTATTACAGTACATCAGTTTAATCATGCTAATATCTTGGATAAGGTATATATGACTACTGCTACTCTGCCGATTCGATATGAAATTGAAAATACTGCAGCTACGGCAACTACCAGCACATTGAGACAGATATGTGCAACTGTTCTGTCAAATGGTGGATATGATAGAAAACCAGAAGTCTGGTCTGCTTCTCGTGCCACCCTATTTCAGAACGTTGGCACAACCTTTGTTCCACTTGCTGCAGTGCGATTGATTGAGGGCAGAATGGATTCTGTAGTGCAGATCGCAAGACTAAATGTAGCTACAACAACTAATAATTTGTTCGAATATGCACTCTTTAGAAATCCAACGCTAACTGGCGGAACATGGATTCAAAATACGCCAACACAAGATACTGAGTATAATATTACCGCAACAGCGATGAGCGATGGAACTGTCGTTCGCAGAGGATTTTTGGCGGGGTCGAATCAAAATAACGCAGCAACAGATCTAGAGATAGATAATGGATTTGATCTACAATTAGGTAGAACTAATGCAGATTCTCCCGTATCTGATGTATATTGCCTAGGTATAAGAACAGTATCATCTACTGGAGATGCTATAGGTTCTATACAATGGCATGAGCTTATTTAGTTTCCCGCCCCAAAATTTGCTGGACTACTAGGATTCGAACCTAGGACCTAGAAGTTAACAGCTTCCCGCTCTGCCTGCTGAGCTATAGTCCAATATTGTAGTCGACTAGATTATTGTTTAGGATTCTTTATGAACATAAAGTATAGGACCCATAGTGTAAGTCCGATGAATATTACTTTATCCATTATCCCGCCTTTTTTGCTTTTCTAAAATGTGTTCTCTCACGATGACAATTTGAACACACGATCTCGCATTTAGCGATTTCTTCATCTATCTTTTTTCTGCTGAGAGTTGGAACTAGCTCCATAACATTTGCATGTTTCTTGCCACGTACGTGGTCAAAGTCCATGACATAGTATGGATAATAAGATCCACAATCAGCACAGGGAGAAGATTCCTTCAAGGTTCGCAGATATTTATATAATTCTGCTTTCCTTTTAGCAACTGAAACCTTCTCGGATTTCATATGCCATTATTCTAGCATATGATGTTTCACATGAAACATTAGTTGACTACTTTTTTACTCCATTATATACAGGAACTGAGTCCATTAATTTAACTCTGCGAGTTGTTACATATCCGCCTTTATCATCTAATTGTAATCTGGCAGACTCTTCATTTTCCGCCAAAATTTGAATGATCATTTCGACTTTATAGCTGTAACAATTTGTATCTTCTACTTTATCTGTCATAGTATCAGTATAGCATTTATAATTTCAGTTGACTATAAAATCAGATTTTCTAAAATGTTAATATATTTTTAATTTGTATGATGCACAGTTTTAGAATGTCCGATTTGTACCATTAGTGCGCCCATATGTGGTCTATATCACATGAATGTCGTGTGATTCACATCACAAATGTCCGAATTGTGACATTTGTCCCCTTGAATTTGTCAGACCCCCCTGCTAGTATATTATTATTAAACAAACTAAAGAAAGGACATACACTATGTCAAACTCAATCTCAATTCAATCTCTACTTATCGGCAAGGCTTATCGTAGCCGCTCTATTCAAGGAATTATTGAGGACGCTGAGCCTCGTCCTAATGTCTACTACGCAGACGCTGACGCATATGCCGTCCGTGTCCGTCCTACCAATGGACGCCGTGACGAATGGCGTACCCTAGCGGTAGCCCGTGACTAAGGTCACACACGCCTAACGGCGTGTCACCTTGATAATGTCGGTCATAGGTGATAGTCTTACAGACATAACAATTAAATAAGGGTATGAGCCTAGCAAATAAACCGAAAGGGTGAGCCTAGCAAATAAGACCCGAAGCCCAATAACAAAAACGAAAGAATAGGAAATAAAGAAATGGAAATCGAAGTGGCAATTTGGAACGGCAAGAAAAGCAAGGTGCTAATGGTAGGCACTTTCAATTCCTCAAAAGAGGCGTTAGACTTTCTAAAGGAAATACAGGTATTAGATAAAGACGCTAGTCTTAGCGTAATCACAGCAAGAAAGGTGAATAAGTAAAATGTATTCATTCGATAACACAGATAACTCATATAAATATGAAAGTATTCAACACGGATATGAAGTTGAATACTATGATGAAGAAGAACAAGATATAGTTGAAATATCTCTAGAAGAAATGCTAGAATTAGAAGATGAAACTTTGGCAGAATTGGAAGAGGCGATATAAAATGAACAAATGCTCTCTATGCTATGGAAGAGGCGTTATCTATGTAGGTAATCGTCAAGAGTATGAGATAGAACATTGCGAGTGTGCTAAATGATCGCCTTCCTTCAGACCGCCGCCCTATTGGCTATGTGTATAGGCACAGGCTTTGCTGTGGCGTATCTCACACTAAACTAACGGCGTGTCGCCTTGACAAGGGCGGCAGCTGCCCGCAGTCTTTTGCGGGCGTTATCCACAGCTTTATTCACAGGTGTGGAAAACCCCTGGAATTTGAGCGTAAGTTATCCACATGACCTAAATCACAAAAATACTTTTCCGACACGCCCGAAAAATGGGCTAATTTGTCAGTGGTCTATGTTAGGATACTAGGTATCAAGATAAAAGAAAGGTAGGTCAATAAAATGACTACACTAAATAAAAACGAAATAATTGAATACTTAGTAGATAACGATTTCTGCGTAACAGATAAAATCTGCGTATTCTGCTCAACACTAACAGACGGGTGGAATAGTATTTGCTACTCCTGCCGTGATTATAAAGGCATGATGAGCCTCTATGATGCCGTAGAATACTACGGAACAGATGTTCTCCCTAACTAAGAAAGGTAATAACTAAATGGATACTTATAACAGAATACTAAAAGAGCAACAAGAAAAAAGAATTGCTCAGTCAGAAAAAGATAAGAGAGTTGTTGAGGCTATGTTCTCAAATAATAGTCGTAATCTAAATAATAATTATTTACTAAATAAAATAGATAAATAATCGGCGTGTCGATTTGACAAGATCGACAGCTGCCCGCAAGTTCTTGTGCGGGTTATCCACAGGTTACGAAGAGTTATCCACAACCCCGAAATTTGCGACACGCCCGAAAAAAATATGACCAGACAAATTTATTTTTGTGATAAAAATCACAATGTCCGATTTATACGCATTTTGGATTTGAAAATGTCAGTCGTTTTTGCTAAACTTACGGAGTAA
>Ga0315901_10004767_pt1 | contig 16775 bp, 9 predicted proteins | sample LakEriMetagenome_10_FD_203761 | JGI IMG/M metagenome (GOLD analysis project Ga0315901, IMG submission 203761) | Freshwater fungal communities from buoy surface, Lake Erie, Ohio, United States - Buoy 2 MA116 | ecosystem: Environmental > Aquatic > Freshwater > Lake | place: USA: Lake Erie, Ohio...
TGCCCTTCTCGGGTTGCATGGGCTGATCAAACTTCACTTTGCATTTTCCGACGGGAGCCCCTTTCAGATCTTTCGTATAGAAGAGAGTGAATTTGCCCTCCTTGTCGGTCTCGCCAATGGCACTCCTGGCCGAAACCTGCGATTCAAAGAAGACCTTGATTCCCTCTTCAGGTTTGCCATCCAACAGGACCTTTCCGGACACCTCGCCGAGAGGAGGAAGATCAGAGGCTCCCCCTCCACAGCCGCTGATCGCCGCCAAACCAGGCAACATCAACAACAATGCAACTCGCGAACGCAATCCTCGCATGGGTAAATCCTGGTTGTGAAACAGGGTCCGCACACCAACCCTGCGGAGGCTGGTGTGCGGATTTGAGAGACAGACTTGCATCACCCAACGACAGACCTAAAACTCTCCCAAAACTTCGCGGCCGTAGATTGTCGCCATACCGTTGAGAGTGTTCCGGTTGATGTTGTCACTGATGAACTTCACAGACCCATCACCCAGCAGAACGTGGCAGCCACCGGTGTGCACGCTTCCCGGACCCCAAGCGTACGTGTGTCCCTGCCCGTCGTAATTCATGTTGACTCCCCAATCGCGGGGCAGGATGACGTGGGTGTGGGTGTAGGCATGGATGAACGGTCCAAAACAGGCGCAATAGGCCTTCTGAAATGGAGTCTCGATCATCAGCATCGTATTCGACACGCCGTCGCGGAAATCCTGCAGACGCGCCGCACCGTTGATTCCGAAGGCACACTTCAAGTCCTGGGAGTAGGAGGTGTACATGGGCAGTCCCCAGTACTCATTGAAATCGTGCACAAATCCATAGCTGGAACGCCAACCATTCGTGATGAGGTACATGGGCCCCCACGAAGCTGTCTGGTTGTACGGCTCGTTGTAAGGGGGATCCGATGGGCACCGGTAAACAGACAACGGTTTGGAAATGTTGGCCGAATTGTCAACATAGGGAGGGGAAATCCCCAGGTTGTTCCAATCGGTCTGGCCGGTCGCCAGATTGAAATTGATCTGGTTGTACAACGGGGTCTGATCTAACTGCGGCAGCAACAGCAGGTAGCCAGTCGTATTACGGACCGAACCGGACTGCATCCCATAAGTATTGCCATTGGCTCCGGCCATGTAACTGCCAGGATTGATCACCGAGGGAGGCATGACTCCGTGGGTGTCATGGTAATTGTGAAGCGCCAGCCCCAGCTGCTTCATATTATTTCGGCACGCTGTCCGCCTGGCCGCTTCTCGTGCCTGCTGGACTGCAGGAAGCAACAAAGCGACCAAAATGCCGATGATGGCGATCACCACCAGCAACTCGATCAGCGTGAACCCCACTCGGTGGGTTCTTGAAGAACGTGAAGACATCATACGCCGACTCCCAAGAAAACGGGAAACAGAAAAGAACCAAAGACGACTTAAACTCGACGCGGAGGGGCGATCCTTGCACCAACCACGGGAAGCGACTAGGCAACGTCGAAAGTTCAAGCTTGGCAGGAAGGTCGCCAGAAAGGCAACAAGATTCCCCGTCAAGAGGTCCAAGTCGGACTTTCGACACTTCAACAAATCCGAATCCGTTATGCAAGAAGAAAAAGAGCAAAAAATCCCAAATTTTGGGAACGGAGTGACCGCAACTTCCTGGGACCAGTTGGCAATCCTGGAGTCCATGCAAGGGAAATCGCAGTGGGTCTCTCGGCTGAATCCACGAGACGCAACCTTTGGACAGCAATTCGGATGCCAGTCACGGGTTTTGGCTTCATGTTGCCTGAAACCGGCTGAAAAGTCGAATAAACCATGAGCCGCAGCCTGTCCGCTCTCCTGCCGAGCCAATTCTACAAGGGACCACGCCGCCCAACGTCACGACAATCTATGCGCAGCCTTCGGGCAGGGTGCCAAGCGAACCCGCCATCGAGACCCATCCCCAAGCTTAACCAAAGGAACAACCCGAACGGCGAGTCACGGAACCGGTTGCTGCCCCGCCCCCCAATCTTACGCAGCACGACAATCGCCTCGATTCTCTCTTCAAACCGATTCGGCTCAACTTGGCCAGCCGATCGCCACCGCCGATTCTCCCCGTTCACCGGCGATATGCCTATGAACGTAGTGCAGCGCCTCCTCGACCTGATCGGCTTGAACCAGAATGAGGTCCCGAGGCTTCAGCATCCGCAGTCCGGCTTCGATGGCTCGAAATTCACCACGCGTCTCAAAAATCTCAGTCACGCGTGTCGATTGAGCTAAACCACGCCGCATTAGCGCGACGACCTCGCCATCAGCTCGACCACGCGTACACTTGTCCTCATAAATAATGACGTGATCAAAAGCGTTGCCAAGGATTTCCGCCTGCTTCACGATGTCGACGTCCCGACGATCACCGGCAGCGGTGTAGACCACCAATCGGCGTTCGTGGGGAAGTTGACCGATGGCATCGATCAGGGCCAATAGTGCGTCGACATTATGGCCGTAGTCGACAATCAAAGTTGCCCCAGCGACCTGGAACAGATTGAAGCGGGCGGGCGCTTGCCGGGCATCTCCCACGAATTCCCGTAAAGACTGTCGAATGGCCGGCAGAGGGATCCCACATGCCCAGGCTGCCCCCACGGCGGCAAGCACATTCTCCACTTGAAACCCCAAAATCCCCCCCTGCGACAGAGGGATTTCTGCCATGGGAGCCACTTCCTGCTCCCATCCCGCCTCCACCAGCAGCATAACCCCATTCCGGACGCACACGGCCCGCCCACCCCGCGCTCGATGTGCCATGATGAGCGAGTGCTCACTGCTCCGGGCGAAGAAGATCACTCCTCCCGGACAGTAGGGGGCCATCGCGACCGTCATCGGATCGGACGCATTGAGTACGGCGTAGCCCGTGGGCGCCACGTTTTCTACGATCACGCGTTTGACGGCTGCCAGCTGCTCGGATGTTTCGATCCCTCCCAACCCCAGATGATCTCCCTCACCGATATTGGTGACCACGGCAGCGTCGCAGAGATCGAACCCGAGCCCCTCACGCAGGATCCCCCCCCGGGCTGTCTCTAAAACAGCTGCCTCGACCCGCGGATTGAGGAGGACCGACCGGGCGCTCTTGGGACCGCTGCAGTCGCCAGTGTCGATCCGGCGGTCGTCAAGAAAAATGCCATCCGTGCAGGTCATCCCCACGCGCATTCCCTGTTGGCGGAACATCTGAGCAATCAGCCGAACGGTGGTGGTCTTGCCGTTCGTGCCCGTGACGGCGACTGTGGGAACACGGCCGTTTTCCGGGGTGGGAAACATCGTTCCCACAATTGCCTCACCCACGGGCCGCGGAGTTCCCTCGGATGGCTCGAGATGCATGCGCAGCCCTGGGGCGGCATTCACCTCCACGACCACCCCCTTCTGCTCATCGAGAGGACGATCGACATCGAGGCAGACGACGTCAATGCCAGCGATATCAAGCCCAATCACCCGGGCCGCGTCGACCGCCCGCGCGGCCATGTCCGGATGGAGTTGATCCGTGACATCGATGGCCGACCCCCCGGTACTGAGATTCGCATTCCGCCGCAACACCACGACCTGTCCCGGGGCAGGAATGGAGGCGGGAGTCATTCCCTGTTCCGAAAGAACCGCCAAACCGATCGAATCCAACCGCAGCTTGCTCAGAGAGGTCGCATGATCCTCCCCGCGTCGGGGATCCTGATTGACCAGTTCCACCAGATTCTCGATGGAATGGACTCCGTCCCCCACAACCTGCGGCGGGACCCGGCGGGCGGCCGCCACCACTTGGTCGCCAATCACCAGCAAGCGGTGATCGAATCCCGGCGCGAACCTCTCCACGAGGATCGAGGAACCTTCTTCACGTGCGGCAGCATAGGCCGCCACGACCTGTTCGCGCGTGGTCAGATTCACCGCCACGCCGCGTCCCTGGTTGCCATACTGCGGTTTGACGACCACCGGCGGACCAATCTCACAGGCTGCCTCCCAGGCCTCTTCGGCATCCTTGACGGGCCGCCCTTCAGGAACGGGCACTCCCACCGCGCGCAGGAGAGACTTGGTCAGCTCCTTGTCTTGGGCGATTGACTCCCCGATGGCGCTGGTGCGATCGGTTTCGGCCGCCAGAATACGGTGCTGTTTGACCCCCCACCCAAACTGAACGAGACTCCCCTCGTTCAATCGACGGAAGGGAATGTTCCGCCGCACCGCAGCCTTGACGATCGATCCCGTGCTCGGTCCGAGGCGAATATGCTCATCATGTGAGCGCAGGTGGCGGATGAGGCCGCCGAGATCGCATTCGGCATCATGGATGGCGGCATGCAGAACACGCCGCGCCAGATCCACGGCCAGTCGGCCAGTCTCCTCTTCTCGATATTCGAAAATTGCCTTCCACTGCCCAGGCTCGGACAGCGCCACGGTCTTTCCGAAAGTGACAGGCACTCCCGCCTGTTGCTGCAACTCAAGTGACACTCGCTCCACAGCATGAGCCAGATTCAGGCTTCCCAGCGGTGTCTCCGAGTGCGCAGCCGCAGGGGGAGCGAAGAGCCGCGGAAACCACTGCCTCAGTCGGGCTTCAAATCCTGGAATCTCCCGCAAAGGAAAATCCATTTCCCGCAGAGCGATCACCACCTCCAACACGGTCAAACGTGTCCAGATGTTGGGGCCCCGCAGGGCACGGATCTGGCGGATGTCCATGGTCTGTTCCTGAGATTCTCTCGTTTTCTGTCAGCTGGGGATTCTGTCCGCAACATTGGCTCTTGCCCACCGCTCGTCGGGGAATTTCCCGACGGGAATTCCATCGCGGTGCTACCCGGTCTGCAAGCGACGGGCGGACGAAGAGCCAGGAACCACGCCGGGAACCGTCCTGTTGATTCCCAGCCGTTCTCTGACGCACCGTACGGCAGTATCGACCTCGTCATCCTGTGTCTGGACCAACACCAAGTCTGCGGGGCCAAGATTCTCCAGAGCCGCCAGCACCGCCTGATGATAGTCAGGGATGTCGATCCACTCCTGCATTCGGACCGCCCCCTCCTGCCGGGCCCCCGCCCGAAACAGCTCCGCCACTTCGCTTGGCGATCGATCGTTGCACGAGGAATCGTGGTAGATGAATACCCGCTCGAAATGCCGGGCCAACAGACGCCCCTGGTCGACCAGGTCTGAGGCACGACGTCGGCGGCCAGCGGAATAAACAGCGGTTCGCCGGGTCGCCGGTTCGTGACCCAGCGCCTGGCAGACCGCCTCTAATGCGTCGAGGTTATGGCAATCATCCACAATCACCGCAGCCCCCCCGACCTCAAATCGCTGATACCGCCCGGGCAATTCGAGAAAGTCTCGGCCATACGTCCGCAAACCATCCCGAATCTGCTCGAATGACAGCCCCAGATGCCAGGCCGCCCCCACGGCGGCCAGGACATTCGCCGTCTGAAACGGCACTCCCCCTCCCCCGGTAAGCGGGATTTGGCCCAGTGGCAACAGCACGGTTTCCACCCCACCCGAAGCAGCCACCAGCTGCTGGCCCTCAACGAAAATGCAGCGTCCACCAGACTTCAAATGGGCCAGCAAGACTTCGTGTTCGGAATCCAGGCTGAAAAACGTCACGCCACCCGCTGACAGCTCGGCCATGGAGGCCACCTGCGGATCCTCGGCATTCAGTACCGCCATTCCGGTGGGCAGCACGACATCGACCCCGCACCGCTTCACAGTCCACATCTGTTCCGGAGTATCGATATAGGCTTGACCGAGATGATCGCACCTTCCGAGATTGGTCACCACTGCGACATCACAACGGTCAAATCCCAGCCCCTCACGAAGGATACCACCGCGCCCCGACTCAAAAACCGCCGCTTCGACCAGCGGGTTGAGTAAGACTTTGCGGGCGCTGCGAGGGCCGCTGCAGTCTCCCCCCTCGATGAGCCGTCCTGCAACACGGATGCCATCGGTCGAAGTCTCCCCCACCACAACCCCGTGGCTGGATAGCAGGTGATTGATCAAACGGACTACCGTCGATTTACCATTGGTCCCTGTGACACTGACAATGGGGATTCTACCCGATTGCCCAGCGGAGAACAGCATTCCCACAATCGCTTCGCCGACTGGGCGCGGTTGTCCCACTGAGGGCTTCAGATGCATCACCAAGCCCGGCCCCGCGTTGACCTCGACCACCACCGCCCCCTGCTCCTCGAGGGGCCGCGAAATATCCTTCGCCACAATATCCAGCCCGGCGATATCCAAACCCACAGTTCGAGCAGCCAAAACAGCGTGATCGGCGACACTGGGATGAACCTCGTCCGTCACGTCGATCGACAAATTGTCGTTTCGCTGAACCAAGACGACCTGTCCTGAGGCTGGCACCGACTCGGGAGTGAAACCCTGGCGTTCCAGTTGCAGCAGGGTAACGGCATCATACTCGATCAGACTGAGCGGAAAAGATTCGTCTTCACCCCGCCGTGGGTCGCTGTTCAACTGGTCTTCAATCAACTGTCGCAGGGTATTGCGTCCGTCGGCGGTGACGGTCACCGGCTCCCCCTTGACCGCGGCGACCAATTTGTCTCCGACAACCAACAGCCGATGCTCCTCACCCTTGGCGAATCGTTCGACGATGACACCCGAGCCCTCACGAGACGCTGCCTGAAACGCCTTCTCAATCTCCTCCCGGGAAGTCAGATTCGTGGAGACACCCCGGGCGTGATTTGCGTCCCGAGGTTTGACAACGACCGGGAGACCAATTTCATTGGCAGCCTCCCAGGCATCTTCCGGGGTATCTACCCCGCGGCCTTCGGGGACAGGAACCCCGACGGCACGCAACAGCGACTTGGTCAGCTCCTTGTCCTGGGCGATGGACTCTGCGATCGCGCTGGTGCGATCGGTCTCGGCGGTCCAGATGCGACGCTGCTTAGCGCCATGACCAAGCTGTACGAGGCTGCCGGCATTCAGTCGCCGTGCCGGGATGCCCCGGGCCTCGGCCGCCGAGACAATCGCCAATGTGCTGGGTCCCAGGCAAACGCGGTCCACCAACGCCCTCAATTTCTTGACTTCGGCACTGACATCAAATGGACGATCGTAGATAGCACTGAGCAAAAGTTCCCGACCCGCCAACAAACAAGCCCGCGCCACCTGTTCATCGCGATACCGCATCACCACTTTGTAGACCCCCTCTTCTGAGGTTTCTCGGGCCTTGCCAAATCCCACGGGAGTCCCCGCCAGAGTCTGTAACTCGATCGCCACATGCTCCAGAATGTGCGCAGGGTAGGTTCCATCACGAAGACGCTGGAAGAATCCCCCCCGTTCACCATAACTGCAGCGATGTTCAATCATCGAAGGCAGCAGACTCATCAACCGATCATTGAATCCGGGAATCGAAGTGGAGGGTGAGTCTTTCAGTTCCTGCAGATCCACCCACGCCTCAAGCACCGGATGACGGGACCACACATTGGGGCCACGCAGCGTCAAAATCTTCCGAATTTCCACGAGTTGTTCCTCGGGACAACCGTTGTCGCGGGCCCCCTCCCTGAGGACCCCCTCACCAACCCACTTCGTCGAACTCACCGGTCGAACAACGAGGCATGGCCACTGGCAAGACTGCCAAACCAGACCCGATTCCGCAAAAACGGTTCGCAAGGGCATGCGACCGGCGATGGGACCAAGCCAGCCGACATTCCGCCGAACTGCCTCCGGACGAAGCCCTGGGGATTTCGCTGGAAAACTTACGCTCTCCCTGCGGATCCCCTTCTCATCAATCCGTAGGACACCTATTCTATCGGCCACCGCGGTGAATGTATATCACTCCGCCCTGTGCTGCCCGAGGCTTGACTGTGAGCGATTCTTCAGACGACTGGTTCCGTGTCACCCCTGAACTTCGGCGGGGCATCCAGTCGCAACTCGGGTTACGGGAGCAGGTCTCCGCGGTCCTGCGGCACGACCTGGGACCTGACCAACACTACCAGGCGGGACTGCTTGTTTTGACCAATCAGCGCCTCCTGGGATGTGCCCTGCCGGCGGGGGAGGGTTTGCCCCTCGCAGCGGCCTGGATACAAATTCCGCTTGTCGACGTCGAACAGCTCAACCTGCGTGATCGCGGTGGATTAGGGACACTGGAAGTTTTGGCCAAGGATCGTCGGCTGGGCGTGTGGTACTACACCATCGCCTGTGCTGAGTCGGCGAAGGAACTGGTGGATGCTTGGCGTGAGGGGCAGACCGGCCACCCCCGGGTTTTGCCAGCGGCACCTGACCAGCCTCTTGACGAGGGTTTCGAACCGACGGGCGACGCCTCGCTGGGATCGCTACTGAGATTGCTAGGGTTTGTTCGGCATCGATTCGGGCATGCCCTGTTGGGAGCCGTCCTGACCATTCTGACGACCATCGCCAGCATGGTGGCGCCGATCTACCAGAAGTCCCTGATCGATGACTTCATCGCTTACGACACACAGAAGCAGACACAAAACCCCGCAGCATTACCGCTCGCGGAAGGGGCTCCACGACCTGCCGAAGTCCAGCTCACCAAACCGGTGCTGCGCAGCCGGATCATCTACTACCTGACGGTGATGGTGGTGGCCGGGTTGGCCGCATGGGCCTTCGCATGGGCCCAAGGTTGGGTTCTGGCCTGCCTCTCCGAACGTATCTCTGCCGACCTGCGCAACCGCACCTACGAACACCTCCAGCGGCTCTCGCTCGATTTTTTCAGTGCGAAACGAACCGGCGATCTGGTGGCCCGCATCAGCTCGGACACGGACCGCATCTGCAGTTTTCTCTCCGACAACCTGATGGACTTCGTCACCGATCTGTTGACGATCCTCTGGACCATTGGAGTTCTCTTCTGGATGGATCCGATTCTGGCCACCGCGACGTTGTGCACATTCCCCCTCGTGGCCTGGCTGACTTTCAGTATCCGCAGCCGTCTGACCCATGGTTTCTCCACCGGGTACCGCGCCTGGGGGGAAATGACCAGCGTTTTGGCCGACACAATTCCCGGGATCCGTGTCGTTAAGGCGTTTGCCCAGGAACAGCGGGAAGTCGACCGGTTCCGCGACGCGAATCAGCGCATCGTCCAGGCAAATGACCGAGTCAACGTGGTCTGGACGTTCTTCTGGCCCATGGTCGCGTTTCTGAACCGGATCGGCCTGATCGTGGTCCTCGCAGTGGGATCCTGGCTCATCCTGGGAGACAGCGCCACGGTAACCATCGGGACGCTGTTCGCGTTCAACAGCTATATCGGGGCCTTCTACACCAGACTGGAATCGATGAGCCGGATGGCCACAAGCACCCAGCGAGCCGCGGCGAGCGCCCAGCGGATTTTTGAGATCCTGGACCGGGTCCCCAGTGTGCCTGAACCACAAAATCCCGAGCCTGTTGGCGATCTGAGGGGCCGCATCGAGGCCAGGAACATTAGCTTCCGATATGGCAACCGGCAGGTCATGGATGGCGTCACCTTGACGATCGAGCCAGGTGAGATGGTCGGTCTGGTGGGCACGACTGGGGCGGGCAAGAGCACCTTTGTGAATCTGGTGTGCCGGTTTCATGATGTTTCCTCGGGCGAGATCCTCGTCGATGGACGCGATATCCGCTCGTTTTCGATCGCCGACTACCGGCGAAACATCGGCATCGTGCTGCAGGAGCCGTTCCTGTTTTTTGGGACCATCGCCGAAAACATTGCCTATGGACGCCCCGAGGCAACCCGGGCCGAGATCATTGCCGCGGCCAAAGCGGCCCGCGCTCACGAATTCATTTTGCGGTTACCCGACGGCTACGACTCGATTGTGGGAGAACGGGGTCAGACCCTCTCAGGTGGCGAGCGGCAACGAGTCTCGATCGCGCGGGCCCTGTTGATCGATCCCCGAATTCTGATTCTGGACGAGGCGACCTCGGCGGTCGACACGACGACCGAGCAACAGATTCAGGAAGCTCTCGACAATCTCACCCGGGGGCGGACCACCATCGCCATCGCCCACCGTCTGAGTACACTGAGGCAGGCGAACCGTGTGGTGGTGCTGGAACAAGGCCGCATTGTCGAGGTTGGGAGCCACGAAGAACTCCTCGCCCGTGGCGGAAAGTATGCCCAGCTCTACGAAGCCCAGATGCGCCATGGACAGTTGCAGAGTCCGCAGGCACACCAGGAACCTGCCATGGTCGAGATTCCACGCAGCTTCAAGGCCCAACGCGAAGAACTCGATTGATGCGGCCAAGAGACTCGGACTGCTCGGCCGAGCAGTCCAGCCTCCAGCGAGGGAATTCCCCCGCGTTTCTGGAGTCTGGTCGGTTTCAGAGCCGCGTCCAGCCTCCAGCAGCGAATCGCTGCTGCCCGTTGATCGCCCCCGAAACGCTCAAGTCCCCTCGAAACTGGTCTGGGAAGCTGGTGGAAGATCGGCTGGTTTCGCATAGTACTGCGACAGATCCAACGTGCCACGGGTCTCGGCCTCCAACAATTGAATTCGTTTCTCCAACTGCGACATCTTGGCCTGCAGGGCCGGAATCTGTTGCTCCAACCCTGTCTCCTTTTTGGGCCGGGGCACGCTGGGGTAGCCCAACTGCCGTTGCAGGGCTGCGAACAGATACAGCGGGTCCTTCCCCAAATTGGCCCTGGCAATTCGCCCCTCCCGTGAGCCGAAAAGAACCGGATGGGACGGGGACCAATCGGAGTCTCCCTGAATCCTGCGGCGATCGTCAACAAACTGCTGAGAAGAGCGATAGATCAATTCGCCGAAATCGGTGGCCCCCAACTGCAGCCTCGCCCGCAAAATCCAGTCGCTCCACTGACTTCCGGCGTAGTGTGGATCGGCCGCCATCGCCACCATCCCCCGGTCATACCCCAGACGATTGCGACTGATCGACTCGAACTGGTAGACGAACAACCCGGCTGGCGTCGCCCCCTGGGCCTTGTAGCTTGCCTCGTGTTGCAGGATTTCCAGGGCGGTCAACTGGTCGAACTTCGAACGGTCTTCTTCCGCCCGCTGGAAGACGAAGGTCTGAAACGCAGTGAAATAGTGCGGCAACAGGGACATTCCCTGACTCAGTCGACCATGCAGCCCAACCTCCCCCCGCAGGAACTCGATGACGGTGGGCAGCCGGGAGGTCGAAAGCACCTCTTCGTGAATGGTGGCCAACACCTCCTGAGCCGGCAGATTCTCGAGCAGCCGTTCGCGAAACACCCGGAAAAAATACACCTGCTCGATGTACTCCTCGCGATCCAACCCGGGCTGAGGGGTGGGCTTTGAAACGGAGGTCATGGAGAGGCGGCCTCGATTAGGATGAGCTTCTGCCGTTCCCGCGCTGCCTCACGCGTCTGCCCCGACTCCTCCAGAAATTTCACGAGGTCCCGCCGCAGGGGAACCAATGCCGGGGCCAACTCCAACCCCTTCCGGGCGGCGGCCACGGCCGTGGGAAAATCCTCAAACACCGCCGCCATGACGGCATAACGAGCGTACACTTCGGCATTCCAGGGATTCGCCTCAATCGCCCGCTCGAGGTATTTCAACCCACTCGCGAAGTCGCCCGTTCGATAGCAGGCGATACCCAGCATCTTCAGCGTCTCTTCATCCCGCGGAGCGTGGGGAAGCGCCTTCTCGAACCACTCACGCGACTCGGCATCCCGCCCGGCGAGATAGTGCACCGCCCCCAGGGCCTGCAGGACCCGGTGATCGGTGGGCTGAGCGGTCTGCGCGCGTTTTAACAAGTCCACGGTTCCCAGCAACTTCCGGGGATCCTGTGCGATGAATGTGTAAGCCTCCTCCGCGGCGGCCAACCCCTGGGCGCGCAGGGACTCCCATGGCTCCAACCCCTGTTCCATCCCGGCAAAAAACACGAGGGGCGACTCATCAGGCCCCTCGCTCGCTGGCGGGCCCGGCCGGCGACGGACACGGTGATCGGTCTGCGACGTGTGTGCGATGTCGCCAGCGTTCCGGCGCGGCATATGACATTGCACGCAAGAGCCCCGAAACGGTTCCGCAGCCTGCTCGGCCTGCGGTGCCGCACACCCCTCGGGGCCATGGCATTCCACACACCGGCGATTGAAAAACCCCTCCTTCTCCTTCGCTGAGGGAACGCCATGCGGATCATGGCAACTGATGCAGCTGAACTTACCGCCACTCTCCTGAAAGCAACGACTCGAATACATCTCCTGAACGTGACTGACCGCCTTGTCCGGAGTCCCCTCCGAAGTATCGTCGGAATGCACCAAGACAGACAGAATTTCCTCCAACCCCTGTCCCGGACGAAAGTCAAACACACTCCGTCCATACCGGGGGACGCGCCGCGCCAAAAGATGACACTGGAAACACACACTATCCCGTTTCCAGGCATCCAGTTTTGCCGGATTGACGATCTTTAGATCCGACCCCGTGCTCTTTGAGCCCTCTCCCTCAAACCACTCAACGTGTGACCTTCCAGGACCATGGCAGCGCTCACAGCCAATTCCAAATTCCAGAAAGTGTGGCGCGGTGTATACATCGGGAGTATCGGCATCGGCCACCTGCATGCGGCCTGCATGACACGAAAGACAGTCGTCGGTCACCCGCCGCTCGAACCGTGTGGCGGAAATATCCAGCGAATACCCCGGGGAAAGATCCCACTTCTCACCCTGCCTGTACCACGAAATCGGAGACTGATAGAACCGCCCGCCGCGGTCGATCAAGAACGACTTGCCACGAACCCCAGAGCCCAGTGTGTAGGGAACTTCGACTGCCTGTTCGACGACCACTTTGTGCCGTGCATCGCGGAGAATCTCCCGATGAACGACTGTCTCGTTAGCGGAATCCACCGCATACTCGAACGGCCCGGTTTGAAAACGGACGGGGCGATCCGGCGTGACCGACGCAAACTCCCCGGGCCGGTTGAACGCCGCCGCCTGGGACATCGGATGACGTTCATACCGCCCGGCAATCTCAGCATGACAGGCGGTGCATGCGGCCGAACCGACAAATTGATCGGCGTCGGAGGGTCGAGGCGGTTTGGAAGGTGCGGCAGCAATCCGCTCCCCCTGAATGTCTTCAGACCGCCCCCTGGGGGTTCCCAAACTCCACCAGATGATGACCGACATCGCACCGAGCACTGCGAATGCGAAGCCAATCAGCCGGGGGGAGCAGGACAGTTGCATGAGAGCGATTCGCAAGCGAGCCAGCGGGCCTTCGGAGCGTCCTGTTCTATTCTACCACGCACCCCGCACATCCGTCTGCCATTTCCCGAACTCCTGGGAGTGCCGCACTGGACCAATTGCCGCGAACCGGGCGATTATTCTCAGCGGATACTCCGGGCGAAACGTGTTTACGGCACCATAAAGCCGTAATAATACACCAGCAATCCCGTCACTGCGGTCCCAGTGATGTCGAGTGCCGACAGCCAGCCGAGAATTTTATGAAGGTTGCTGTGGGGTCCGGGCTGGGGGGGGACGGCAAATCGCCACCAGGCGAGGAACACAGTTGCGATCCAGAGAAACACTGTCGAGACGGCGAAGCCCAGATGGACCCAAAGTAAGGAACGAAAACTGGAGAGTTCTGGTGCAGAGAGGGGCCGAGGGCGCTTCGCGAGGATTCCATCCACCCCCCCCTGCCACTGCATGTCGAGTTCGAACAACCCGACCGCCACGAGCAAGACAGCGGCCAGCAGCAATTGCAGTCGCTTGTGCAGACGATAGTTGCGCCCGAACCGGACGACATAGATGTTGAACGCCAGCAGGGGAACCACCACGATAAGCGCACAGACCACCACGTCGAGCATGAAAGAAGCTGGGTAACCCAGAAAACCGTCTGACATGAATTGCGCCGGAGGAAAAGAAGGTTGGCGGTCCAAATCCCGCGTGATATGTCCCGGAGAACGAACCAGGCTCAGGCCGGAAGGATCCAGGGCTGACTCCCGCATGCTCCGCGAGCATCGGGGGCTGTGTCTGGCGGTTCAGCCCCAACGCTTTTAATATAGTCCTTCTGTCCAGTCTTCCCCACCCTTCTCCCAACCCAGGGTTTTGGCTTTTCAGGGAGATTGGTCGACGCCTCCCTGCCTCATCACGGGACCGCCCCATGCACTTGCCTCGACTTCCTCGTTTGCTGGCACTCCCCGTCGCGATCGGCATCTTGTTCGGACTTTCGGCCGTCTCATTTGCAGATGATGCGCCTGAGAAACCGGCCCGGATGCTGATGGTCACAACTTCGAAGACATTCACCCACGAACCGGTTCGTCGCAAGGAACAGCAGTTGGCTCCGGCGGAGGTTGCGGTGACCCAGATTGGGCAGCAGACCAAGTTGTTCACGGTCGACTGCACGCAGGATCCCGTCGCCGATTTCACTCCCGAGAATCTCAAGAAATACGATCTGGTGTTCTTTTACACCCAGGGGCCCAGCCTGGAGATTCCCGAACCGGCGCTCGATTTCTTCTTTAACACCTGGTTGAAGCAGAAGGGACATGGTTTCATCGCCACCCATTCTTCGACCGACACCTACGGCGGCTACAAGCCGTACTGGGACATGATCGGCGGCACCTTCGACGGCCATCCCTGGAATGCCGGCGACACGGTCACCATCACCGTGCACGACAAGAACCACCCCGCGATGAAAGTGTGGGGAGACGAGTTCCAGATCCGTGATGAAATCTACCAGTACAAGAACTGGCAGCCCGAGAAGGTCCACGTGCTGATGAGCCTGAACATGGCCAAAACCGGCACAAAGAAACCCTATCATGTCCCTGTCGCCTGGGTGAAAAACTATGGTGACGGCCGGGTCTTCTACACCAATCTGGGCCACAACGCAGAGACCTGGGCCAACCCCAAGTTTCGTGATTCGCTGATTGGCGGAATCCGCTGGGTCATGGGCCTGGAAACCGGCGACGCCACCCCCAACCCCGACGTTTCGAAGGCGTGGCACGAGAAGTCGATCTCGGACGCCGCCGGCAAGTAATCTACCCCGGTTTTTCCCAGTCTGTCGAAAAGGCCGTTTCTTTCGACGGACTGGGGACAGTTCGCAGAGGATGGCCCCATCGTGACGACCGCATCCGCAGCCATGTTGCTGGATGGCGTTGAGATCATCGACACCTTCGCCGAGGCATTTCCGATCACCGGGACCCGGCTGATCATCACCGCCAGCACCCGTAAGTGGGCCTGGACGGCGGCCACCGTCATGACGGGCAACGCCACCAGCGTCATCGCCTGCGATTGCGAAGCCGGAATCGAGCGGTTTCTTCCGGAGTCCGAGACTCCTGACGGTCGTCCCGGGGTCAGCGTACTGGCGTTCGCGTTCAGCCGTGACGCACTCGCCAAAGCGCTGGTTCATCGCGTGGGCCAAAGTGTGCTGACGTGCCCCACCACCGCCTGCTTCAACGGCATCTCCGGGTGTGCCCCCGACCGACAGATCTCGGTGGGGGGACAGCTGCGGTTTTTCGGAGACACGTGGCAGAGTTCGAAGAAACTCGGGGACCGGCGTTTCTGGCGTGTCCCGGTGATGGACGGCGAGTTCGTCTGCGAAGAGAAACTGGGCACGGTCAAGGGCGTGGCTGGTGGCAACCTGCTGTTGCTCGCCAGCGATCCTGCGGCGGGCCTGGCTGCCGCCGAGTGGGCCACCCGGGCCATCCGCAAGGTTCCCGATTGCATTCTGCCCTTCCCCGGCGGAGTGGTCCGGTCGGGAAGCAAGGTCGGCTCCAAGTACAAGACACTCAAGGCCAGCACCAACGAGGCGTACTGCCCCACTCTGCGCGGGGTCGTCGATTCCGAATTGCCACCCGAGATCACGGCGGTCTACGAAATCGTAATCGACGGGCTGACCGAGTCGGCCGTGGCCGCCGCGATGCGGGCAGGCCTGCATGCGGCCTGCCGCCATCCCGGCCTGCTGCGGGTTACGGCGGGCAACTACGGTGGCAAACTGGGACCCTTTCACTTTTCGCTGCGCGACCTGCTGACCTGACGACTCCGCCATGTCGGTCTGGCCGTCGCTCGACCTGCCACTTATGAGCGACTTACGCGACATCGCTTCCCCCCCTTCCAGCACTTGTCTGCCCCAGCCTGCGCGCTGGGGCCTGTACCTCGCCATCATCGCCTTTGCGGCGTGCCAGGGCTGGGCCCAGATTCACACGGCGACCGTCAAGTACAGTCCCGACCGCTGGCAGGAAGCCCGCCCTCCCTACACCCCGTTCTTCAGCGCCAACGACCGCTCGCGCTGGTGCACTGTCTGGTCCCTCGCCGAACGAGGCACCTGGCAGATCGATGAGATCATCACCCGCCCCGGGTGGGACACCATCGACAAGGTGTACGTCAATGGGCACTTTTATTCTTCCAAGCCCCCTTTCGTCGCGTTGATGGCCACGCCGGTCTATCTGGCGGTCCGGCGTGTCACCGGTCAAACGCTCGACTCCCACCTGCATGAATCGGCCCACGCCGTCCTGCTGCTGTTCAACCTGCTCCCGTGGGTCGTCGCGCTCCTGGTGCTGGCCCACTTGCTCGAACGCTCCGCCCAGTCCGATTTCGCCCGCCTCTTCGCCCTGCTGCTGGCCGCAACCGGAACCTTCCTCACCCCGTTCCTCATCACGCTCAACAATCACACCCCCGCCGCGATCTGCCTCATTTTCTCGCTGGCCCCCCTGTGCCGCCTGCTGACGGGCCCGGCCAAGCCGACGCAATTCGCAATCGCCGGCTTCTTCGCCGCCGCCTGCACCTGCTGCGAACTCCCCGCCGCCCCCTGGGGCCTGGTCGCCCTGGCGGTCGCCTGCCGCTCTGGATGGAAACCAACCCTGACATGGTTTGCCCCCGCCGCACTCATTCCCCTGGGGGTTTTTCTCGCCAGCAACTGGCAGGCCACCGGCAGCCTCGTTCCCACCTACGCAAGTTTCGGAGCGGCCGGCA
>Ga0315901_10004768_pt1 | contig 16774 bp, 13 predicted proteins | sample LakEriMetagenome_10_FD_203761 | JGI IMG/M metagenome (GOLD analysis project Ga0315901, IMG submission 203761) | Freshwater fungal communities from buoy surface, Lake Erie, Ohio, United States - Buoy 2 MA116 | ecosystem: Environmental > Aquatic > Freshwater > Lake | place: USA: Lake Erie, Ohio...
AAAAAGAAATTTTGGAGTCTAAAACACTTATTGAACATAAAGCCTTAGAACTGCTTGATAGTTACAGTGGCGCGAATAACTATATACTTTATTTGAAGAACAAAAAAGATGTTTCACAAAAATTTTACCCAACAAGGAGTCAGGCTGAATATATAACAACACATTACAACACCTCACCTAAAGTCGCTCGTAAGTGGGTTGATTTGGATTCATATTTTGCAAAAAAGTTTGCCGAAGAACGATACCTATTACAAGTTCCTGAAAAAATTTTTATTGAAAAACTTTTGGTTGAAAAAGAAAAATCATATCACGTTTGGGGTAAGTTTTTTGAATCTGATAAATTAAGTGAGTTTTGGGTACCAAAATCCGCACTAATAAAAACACATAATGTACAACAGGTTAATATTGAATATTCGAAATATTCTCATCGCCCTCCGTTATCTCATCAAAAAATTGCGATAGAAAAATTAGCGGGTTCTAAAAGATTTATTCTTGCTGACGACATGGGGTTAGGGAAAACAACTTCAACTATTATTGCCGCCTTAGAGACAGAAGCAAAAAAAGTTTTAATTGTTTGTCCCGCATCTTTAAAAATTAACTGGCAACGAGAAATTGCAAATTATTCAGATAAAACCGTTTTCATTGCAGAAGGTAAAAAGTTTTCAACCGAATCTGATTTTGTTATTGTAAATTATGATATTCTTAAAAATTTCCATGATTCAGATCCAAAAAAGAAAGAGGATTCTTTATTATTAAAAAGTGGATTTGATTTAGTAATTCTTGACGAAGCACACATGATCTCAAATGTTCAGGCTCAAAGAACAAAAATTATAAACAGTTTTACTAAAAAAATAGATCGTGTTTGGTTATTAACTGGTACACCAATGACTTCACGTCCTATGAACTATTACAATCTTTTGAGTATCATTGAAAGTCCAGTGGCTCAAAATTGGAAAGCTTACGCTATACGTTATTGTCAAGGTTTCCAATTTACTGCAGGAAAAAGAAAAGTTTGGAATGTATCGGGAGCTTCTAACCTTGAGGAATTGAGAGATAGAACATCTAAACAAATTCTTCGTAGACTAAAAGAAGATGTATTAGATTTACCTGATAAAATAATCACACCTGTTTATTTACGGTTAAAATCTAAAGAATATGAAGATTTAATGGGTGAATATTTTGATTGGTACGATAGAAACCCTGACGAATCTTCATCTCTTACGGTCCAATTCTCAAAACTGATGAAAGTTAGAAAGGTTATTGCGAACGAAAAAACAAAACAAACGATTGATTTTGCTGAAAATATTTTAGAACAAGGTAAAAAGGTTATTATATTTACCAACTTTACAGATACCCTCCAAACAATATATCAACATTTTGGAAAACAAGCGGTTTATCTTGATGGTAGCTGTTCAAACGCAATGCGTCAACAAGCAGTTGACTCATTTCAAAATGATGAGAAGGTAAGGGTTTTTGTCGGTAACTTGAAGGCTGCGGGTGTTGGTTTAACCCTAACCGCCGCTGAGGTTGTCATAATGAACGACTTATCTTTCGTACCTGCGGAACATGCACAAGCCGAAGATAGAGCCTATCGTTACGGTCAAAAATCAAATGTGTTGGTTTACTATCCTTTATTTGAAAATACAATAGAGGGAGTTATATATGATATCTTAAATAAGAAGAAAGAGATAATTAGAACCGTTATGGGTGATCAAATTACACATAGTACTGGTGATATTGTTGAGGAAATATTAACCTTAATAAACAAACAAAGATAAACTTCTTGTATTTAAGATATTTATCAAGGATGAAAGTTTCAATAAAGTACGAAAACAAAGAAATAAAAAAATACAAAGATTTTGTAGATAAGTTTATTAACTTATTACAAAAAGAGTATCCTCTTAAAGAAAATTTGACAATTGCATTCTTGAATGGTAGAAAAGGGGAAATGTCGACAGGAAGTAGGAGAGATGATCATCTAATCAAAATTTTAGCGAAAGATAGACTTAACAGAGATATTATGAGAACCCTTGCTCATGAATGGGTCCACGAATTTCAAATGTCAATTCAAAAAAGAAAACAGGGTCCTGATATTGGTGGTCAAAACGAAGATGAAGCAAATGCATTTGCAGGACAAATCATTAAAAAATTTGAAAAAAAATATCCTGATTTAGAAGAAATCATGTATGAAAACAAAGGTGTTGTTGGTAAATCAAACCTTTTATTGGAACAAATATTACTAGTTGAGAAGGGATCTATTAAAGAAAATTTAATTGTTGAAATGAAAAAAATTGGTATCGAAAAGTTACCGTATTCATATTCATCTCTCAAAAGATTTATTGATTCTAAAACGATGGATATTCATTATAACAAACACTATAAAGGATATGTAGATAAGTTAAATGATTCATTAAAAAATAAAGATATTGACATAAGTTTAGAAGATATTGTCAGAACCATTAGTAAGTTTGATAATAAAGTAAGAAATAATGCTGGAGGTGCTTTTAATCACGCTTTATTTTGGAAAATGTTGTCACCAAAAAAACAACTACCAAAAGGTGAGATATTAAAAAAGATAACTCAAGATTTTGGTAATATTAAAAAAATGAAAGACGAATTTAATCAAGCAGCAAAAGATCGATTTGGTTCGGGATGGGCTTGGTTATATTTGGCCAAAGATGGAAAACTTAAAATAATGTCTACACCCAATCAGGATAATCCACTTATGAATATTGTAAAAGGTGGTGGGTTTCCTTTACTTGGTCTTGACGTTTGGGAACATGCCTATTATTTGAAGTATCAAAACAAACGTGATGAATACATAAAAAAGTTTTGGGATGTTGTAAATTGGGAGTTTGTTAACGATTTATTTTTATCTAAAATAAAAAAAGAAAAAAAACAAATCAATGAGATTGCACAATTTACGGACATAACTTTGGGTAAATTATGTAGTTATTCTAATAAAAAAGGAATGGTTGATTCTCCGTATTGTAAATTACAAGAATTACGAGATAATTTAGATGATGAATATTTAAAACGTTCACTGGATTCATCTATTATACAATTAGATAAATTTTTTGGTAGAAAAATTTTAGGTCCATTCCCTTACATAATTAAATTATCTCTTGAGCATGATAATCCAATCAACTTTATTAGTTTAATTGCTGAATTTATAAATGACCCTAAACACAAAAAAAATCGATTATATAAAATTTTACTGAATTTAAAAAATGATTTTGATATTGATGATATTGAGTTGTTAGATAAACTAACAAGAAAAATGAGATCCTCTGAACACTCTGAACACGAGCAAAGTTTAGATGGTGACTTTTTTGAACTGTCTCCAACAAAACTAACTTTAAATTATAGGTGTGGGGAAGACCCCAAAGACACTATACCAAAACTTTTGAGAAAGATAGGATCTAAAGAACTTACAATAGAAACTTTGGTTAATAGTATTACTAAATGTGTTTTAGAAACTATGAGATCTTTAGATAAACCAATAAAACGAGATGTTCTATCAAAACAAGATCTTTTGGATCCTGAGGGTAATGTTGTAATTCCTTCATCGTCAGGAGTTGAAGCAAAAAAAATGGATCCTTTAGTTGATAGTTATTTGTCTGAATTTTTTGCGATTTTTAAACAAAGTTCTAATAAAGAACTTAAAGGAGAATACCTTGATGTTTATAATAAAGTTATTGACGGAGTATATTATAAAATCCAAAATTCTAGTGAGGGTGAAGAATTTTTAAAAAATATTAAAGATAATATGTCAGCAATAATTTTTGAAGATAAGTACGTTGTACCTTCAAAATACATCGATCTTTATTGGTCAAACAAAGGTCAGTGGGGTTGTGAAGAAAAAAGGTTAGCAATTAGATTTAGAATAAATCCTGATTTAACAGAATTAAACGGTTATAAATTTGTTGATTCAAAAACGTTAGTACCTTCAGTCATTAAAATAGTAAGTCCAAGAACCAAAAAGATAGTTTGTCCTTAATTTTTATAAGGAGATATTTATATTAAAAAACTATTATGGCAATAATCAACGAACCTGAAAGAAGTCAATTCTACCAAAAAGTTAGACACTTATTGGGAGCACCTTTAAGATCTGTAGAATTGGAAGATGAAATGATGGATACTTTATTGGAGTATTCAATCGATGACTATTCTCAATATGTGCAAGATTGGTTAATCGAATCTCAGTGGACAACCCTAAATAATTTAAACTTAGATACTCAGTCTTTGTCTCGAGCATTTATCACCAAAAGTTTAGACTTCGAAACTAGATACACTTACGCTTATTCAAAAATTGTTGGTTTACAAGCAGGTGGAGATTGGGAGATAAAAAAGGATTATATACAATTAGTACCTAATCAACAAATTTACGAAATACCTGCGGGTCGTGAAATAAATGAAGTACTATGGTTTACACCATCAACACTTAATAATTTAATGTTTGGTTTAGGTGGTTTTGCGGGTGCGGGTATCGGAACAGGACTTGGTGGTGGTGGAGGTCTTGCTCAGATTGGTAACATGGCAGGAAGTTATTATTTAACACCGGCCTTTGATACATTACTAAGAATGCAAGAGGTTAACATACAAAGAAGAATATATGCGGGTGATTTAACATATTATATCACAGCACTTCCTGGTGGTAAAAAGGCGTTACACCTTTTAAACACACCCGGTGGTAAGTTTGATTTTGGTAATGCTGAATTGTCAAAAGGACAAGTTTGGTATTGGTATTACGACACTTCACAAGGTGATAGAGATAAATGTTTGGCAGACAATCCTGATATTGTATTATTACCATCAGATGTTCCATTTAATAAAATAAGTTGGTACAAACTAAATAATCCGGCTCAAGTTTGGGTTCGTAGATGGTTTATCGCTTACTGTAAAGAAACTTTAGCAAGAGTACGTGGAAAATTCAGTGGTAACTTAAAAACTCCTGATGGAGATTTAACCATGGATTACGCGGCGTTAGCGACTGAGGCCAAAGATGAAAAAACCAAACTTATTGAGGAATTGATAGGCGCTGAAGGTAGATTGACAAGATTGAGACCTGAAAAAGTAATGGAAAGAGAAGCTTTGTTAGCGGAAAATTTAAATAAAACCCTCAAGTTTAGAGCAATGCCTAGACAAATATATGTAATTTAATTTATGGTGTTAATTAAAGAAAGACCAATTAGAAAAACAGTTTTTAGAGGTGATAGATCAATAAACTTGGATACATTCGAAACTGTAGTAATAAGTGATAATTTTTACTCAACTAAGGGTGAGCTACTTCTAATAGTTAAAGATGTCGATCATTGTAAAATAAAATTAGATTCTACAACGACCGACAAAGTAAAAATAAAAACTTTAACTAATTGCGTTATAATTCCTGACTTAGGTAGGATTGATGAGGATTGGGATGAAATCTCAATCGGTAGAGGTGCGTGTGTTGAATTACAACACGTTAATGGTGTTTGGTACATCCTCTCCTCCGACGGTCTCAAGATGGAATAAATTCTCATCAGGTAAATACCTCCACATATAAGGGTCCGCGTTTTTATACATATGGTATGGTGTTTCACCTACTCGATTCCAAAATGACATTTCTTCATCAGAAATTTCCATCACATCCTCTAATTTATCTTGATCACCTTCATCAAATGGTTGTCCGTTAATTAACTCACATTGATCTTTAGTAAAGAATGGTCTTTCTTCGGGATTCTTAACCAATAAACCATTTCTAACTTCTTGTTTAAATACAACTAATAAAGGTTCAACTCGCTTGTTAAAAGTCGCAATTGCTCTTTGTATATTGTATTCACCAGTCATTGTTGGGTTAGTCTCAATGTCTGACGGGTCGATTCTATAACAATTTAACTGAATGATTGAATCTACGTTTTCAGGTATTGTTGTTCCCCAATCTCTCATATAATTATCAATGTGTTCTTGTGACCAACCTTTTTTTGGTTTGTTAACTTTCTGAACATCACCGTGAGAAGCCTTTGTACCATTGTTTACATAGAAGATAACCTCACCAAGATTTGCATTTAGTTTGTCTTTGATAGCCAACTCCATGTGTGCTTGACGAGACATCAATGCCCCTGCTTTAGTTTTTGTTTTACTACGAATTATATAATCCTCAATAGTTTGTTTAATTTTTGATTTGTTTGCAATATCCATCAAAGGAATTTTTTGATCAAATATCTTTTGTACGTATTCATAATACCACTCAACAAACTCTTGTCCTTTACCATCGAGTAATAACTTAATTCCTTTATCCAAGAACTTCTCAATATAGATCGGCATCTTCTTAGATTTGATTGAGTTACCTGTGAGCTTGATCTTACCTTTTGCAGTAATCAAAGCGTAGTTCTTACGAGCTAAGTTAATACAAGCCGGCCACTGACCATCAGTATCAAGTGCCATTTCACCTCTCATTGCAAAATCGTTAAATTCCATTACGTCAGCTTCTTCACCAACATACTCTTTACCCTCAACAACTTTCCAATTCAAACCTTTACCAACATACTTTCTTGTTTCTACCCCCTCAGGTACGGAGAAGTTAATACCGTCCGTGTCCATTACGAGAGGGGTATAACCACGATCCATAAAGAAGTGAATCATCATTCTAAGATATTGACGACCCGTACAAGTAATCATTTCACCTTTGTCCATATCACCCCAATGGAATACCTGTGGAGCTGACAACGCACCGAACATTGAGTTAATGAAGATTTTAATTGGTAATTGTTTACGGTCATAAGATGTAGATTTCTTTTTATCAATACTTGCATATTCTTCAGCAAGTTGTTTGTATTTGATACGAGTGTTACGGAAATAAGATAATAAACCTTTCATTGCCCCTGTTACATCACACTCAGGAAATACATCGTGTACCAACTGAATGGAAGGATACAAAGACGAGTAGTCAAGTTTTAATACGTTTCTTGAGTATCCTGTTCGGATCAATCGAGAAAGTCCTCCTACGAAGTTCCCTTTATCATTCTTAGCGGGTATTGCCAAGTTATGTTTGTAAGACCAAGCTAACATCAACATTTTCCATAATGTTGCGGTACCCATCGTTGAAACTCTTTCATATGTTGTTGGAAGTAATGAAGCCAACAAGAATGAACCTTGATTGAATTCTTCATCAACCAATAAAGTTTCTTCTAAGTCATCGTCAAGATAACGCTCAATAATGTCGTCCCCCGTTGTTTTGATATAAACTTTAGAATGTCTTCCACAAACATCATCAACCTTCGGATCTTGTCCTACTTTCTTATACTTACCATTCTCAATATTTAACCAATACTCTTCTTTGTCTCGGTACATAGGACCAATCTTATCATGGTCAACATAAATACGATCAGGAGCCTCAGCCTCAATATATTTGGTAATATACTTCAAACCCGCCTCCTTAATGTTTGAGTTAATCGCTTGAGCTCTACGAACTGAATGTAGAATGTCAATAATGTTGTAACCCCACATTTGAGTTTGATTGAATTTCTCAACCTCATTTGCTAATTTTAACATAGACTCTTTTGTTGAGATTGATTTCTCAGGATTTAATGATTTAGCAACCTTTTTGATATCAAGATTTAACGCCTTACATCTTTCGTAAATCCAATACCAGTCGAAGTTAAATGAATTGTATCCTGATAAGATTGATGGTTTGTGTTCGTCGATTAAATTAAAGAATTCAACAAGTCCTCTTCTTTCATCGTCAGGTGTTGCACACTCAATAACTTTTCTGAACCCCTTATTTGTTTTTACTCCAATCATGAAGATACGACCGTCTTTGGGTTCTAAGGAGGTCGTCTCCAAGTCGAATACCATCCTTGTGATGTCGTTGTATTCCTCAAATCCTTTGAATAGTCGTTTCTCTTTCGAGATAAGGTATTGTTCAACAGGAGGTAGAACCATGATGAGGTCTTTGACATTATCACCCCAAGGATCTAAACCACCTTCTCTAAAAAATTGAATTAGATTTCTGTATCCCTTTATGGATTTAACCATAAATGTCAGACCACGCTCCAAACGGTCATTTCCATCTGTGCGAAGTTTTTCTATAATAATACCATGCTTAGTCATGGCCTCTTTTTGTAATGCTTTTGATTTTGAATAAAAGTTGAGTCTGCGTAGATCCCCAACCCAAGCAAATGAGATTAACGAGTCTCTTGAAATTTGTTTTCCTTTACCTGGAACTTCCTTGATTTTGTAGATTTTGTCAGATACGTAATCGTATTCTACAGATACAATATATTCCTCGGGGTCGTTACCCACAAGGAAATTTTCAATTTCTTCTTGTGATATCATAATTTTTTTACTTTTGGTGTATTATCTACCGAATTAGGTCGGCATTTACCTTCGTAAATAAATATAATATAAAGAAATTACCTTATCAACAGATGTAAGCTGAATCTTGTAAAACTCCGTTTTCAAAACGATATATATTAAAGTTACCCGAAACCCACATTATAAAATATCCTGTGTCATTTGTTGGAAAACAACTAATTTCATTTGAGAATGCTAATGATCCTACAGTTGGTCCGTTAATGTTAAAGTATCTATCATAATATCCATCATAACTACAATTTCCTGCAATTTGAAGACAATAAAGGGCTTCACAAGCTAAAACCTCATCATTTCTAAAATCACCTGTTTGTGAAGTACTATATATCAATTGTTCATATCTTGGGTGCGGACAAATTGGTTGATTTGGTGTTTGTGTTGGTGTTGGTGTTATTGTAGGTGTAGGTGTTACTGTGGCGCTTGGTGTTGGGCTTATAACAGGTTCTTTGGTTGGTGTTGGCGTTGGTGAGGGTAAAGGAGTTGTACAACAATTGAATTCTAAGAAATAACAATTGTTATATGGTAAACTATCTGAAACATAACTTTCAATTACGTTTATAAAAAGAGGTTCTCTTATTGGTAAAACTAAAGTCCCGTCGTCATTTATAAATAAAAATTGACCCTCAAATCTACCAACTTTAGATGTGTCCTGAGCGGTAAATCTATAGTAAACATAATATTCGTCAGAAGAATTCGGATCCATTTCTAGCTTCTCAACAAAACCAGCACTTTTAGTAAAAACTTTTGGTATACCATTTTCTAAGTTGACCATAGAAAAAAATATTGACGACCTTTCAATGAACTCCATCATTGACTCAAAATTTTGCGTACCGTCTTTTACTACTTGTAGTTTAAGTAATGGTAGAGTTGAATTTTGAGCTATTGTAAATTCCATTTTTTATTTATCAATAAATATTAGTTGTTGTGGTTGTTATTGGTATAATAGTTGTTGTTGTAGTAATAGGTATTGTAGTTGTTGTGGTTGTCGGTCCTGGTGGTATTGGTGGGGATGGTGGTAATGGAGCAAAACAACAAGGGTAGTCCACCACATAACAACTTTGAAATTGGAAGTCATCTATTATAAAACTATCAGTTACGTTGATATATACTTCTTCACTTAAAGGTAACACTAATATTCCTGTTTCATTTCTGAAAAGAAATTGACCTTTATATCTACCAACTTTTTTTGTATCAAAAGGTGTAAATTGATAATAGACATAATACTGTGTCTCTGCACTTGTATTAAGTTGTTCTTTTTGCATAAACCCCGCAGGTCTAGTTGATATTCTTGGAACATTAGTTTCTGTATCAACCATTGAAAAGAAAACGTCCGTATTTTCTAAAAAACGCATAGTTCTATCGTAATCACTTCTACCATCTTTGATTACATTTATTTTTAAAACAGGAAGGGTTGCGTTTTTCTTGATAAAAAATTCCATCAGATCTTTTATCTATAAATACTTGAATTAAAATTCTTTTCTCAAATTTCCATGATAGTGATCAAACCTATGATGTTCGGTTGGCGTCATTAGTAATACACCTGATGAAATTCTACCTTTAACCATTTCTTTATAACAATGTGACATTAAAGTTTGTTCATATGGATGTTGGAATTTTGTTTCTATATAACATTTATAATTACCTTCCCTTGACAACACTATTGGCCAATTTGATAAATAAACTTCACCTAAGGCATATGGAACACCTTCATGAGATTTAATGTGTTTGAATTCTAAACAAGGGGAATTAGGGTCTTGACCTTGTTGAGGTAGTGATTGATTAAATGGCCAATTCTTTTTTCTAAATTCTTGATAAACATTATACCATGACCATTGTTTTTCATGACTACCATAAAATTCTGTGAAGTTAAATTTTAAAAAATCTAATTCTTCTTTTCTTATGATTTGAAGTAATTTCTTATAAAGTTTATTGGTTCTTCTGCTAAATCCGTTTTTACATACTGAATCTGGCCCATTATAAAAACTCATATCATCTTCGAAAAACATATAATATTCCATGTCCGATTTATCAAAATGTTCAGCAACAAATACTCTTCCTCCTGTTATACCGATATTATCTTTTTTTATATGCTCAAACCCGTATTTTTCACATAATTTAATATATTCAGGTGTTGTTGAAAGATCTGTAGAGTTATCTAATAAAAATTTTTTTGTTTTTGTTACAAAATCTGAATCGTAATCAATCACACTTTCAATCAAAGTTTCAAATTGTTTTGGGCTATTGAATGAAATAACATATAAACCAACATCACCATTTGTTTTAACTTCAATTTTTTTAATTGTTGATATGGTTTTTACTTGGATAGTGTCGTTCTTTAAATCCTCGAAAAATTTATATAACAAACCATTTGATTCTATTTCTACGTATTCAGTAATTGTTGGGTTATTATATAATAAAATAGAAAACAAACTTTCTTCCGTACCCATCAACCCTTGTTGTAAAGTTGTCTTCATCAAATTATAATACAAACTATTCATTTGTCTTATTAACTCTTTTGTACCTCCAAAAAAACCACCACGACAAACTTTATCAACTCTAACACCTGTAATTTTGTCCATTTGTTTTATGTCAAATCCATGAATTTCTTTATCAGCTTGATATGGAAAACATATGAATGTAAAATTATCAAATAACTTATCTATTTTTGGTAGAATTTTGTCATGATATAGATAACCCATATGAACAGTGTTTGCTAGTCCCGCATCAATCCAATATAATTTTTCCGAATCAAATTTATCCATCAAAAGTGCATCATGTAAAATATACATTTTTGACATTACTAATGGATTATACATTTCTAAACTTGCCTGAGTTGAATTTTTTAACCAACCCGCCAAATTGTACCACCTTGGGTTAGTTCTAATTTTTTGTATTTGTTCGTAAAACTCATTGTTTTTAAACCAACTTAGATCACGTAAAATAAACTGAGTGTTTGAGCTGTCTCTTCTTTCAAAAACAAATTTTTCTAATTCAGAATCACCAAAAATTATCATGTTCGATTGAACTTTAAGTAACTCTGAAAATTTATTTAAGTAATGATCAAATGACCTTGACCAACCTTCAGATAGTTCACCTCTACCAATATCCCAAAGACCAGTAACTAAAGTTAAACCACCCATTATTTTTTAATTTTACAAACCCAAACAATTTTATCAAATTCAGTTTTGTTATAAAATTCTAAATTTTCTTTGATCGATACTTCTGAAATATACTTTTCTTCCACCTCACACCAATCCCAAATCTTTTCTTTAAAGTTTGTTTGGTAGTTTTCCCAAGTATCAATATAATCGTGAGCTAAAATAAAATCACCTTTTTTTATGTGAGGGGCTATAGAATTGAATTCCCCAATTTTGTGACCACCATCACAAAATATTATGGTAGTACCTTCTTCTTGGATATAAGGTACTATTTTTTCTGGTTTAATTAAATTAAGATATGCGTGATCAAAAAGGTTTTCGATATTTATCTCAATATTGAATGTTCTTAATTTTTGATAGTACGGACTTTCAATTACATCAAATGTTTTCACTGTACTATCATTTAACCCAATCTCGTTTAAAATTTCTCTAACAGCTAAAATAAATCCACCACCGGCAGTACCAATTTCTAAAACTCTCGCAGGCCTTACCTCTTCCAAAAATTTTCTAATAGTAGTATAAAAATTGTCTACTTGTTGTGCGGTATAACCTTTATATTCTGTGTGTCCTTTAATCATCTTAATTTAGCCATTTTTCTAATTCTAACAAATCAAAAGTTAATTTTTCTTTGTTTGGTGATTTTATGTTTTTATCAAACCACTTAATTTGATTTTGTGATATAAAATTTAAAAAAGTTTCATTATTTTTTATCTCTAAGTATTTTTTTATATATAAATCCGCAACCCCTTTTTCTTTTTTCCTTTCATATGCAATATAGGCATCTTCTCTCGGAATAGAAATATAATGTTGATTTGCAATTAAAGGATCATGTAACGAATCCTTATATTCAATTCTAATAAAAGGTAGTCCTACACTCATATATTCAATGTCCCTATAACACATTTCACCAGGAAACTCAAATGGATTTGTATACTTATCTAAATCCATATAGTGACTCAAACCTATTTTACTAGTTATTAACTTTTCTAAATAATCATTGAATTCGAAGTTGCCTGTTTGTTGTAGAAATCCTTGAGACTCCACCTCCAAAACAGTTTTTCTATAACCATCAATACCACTTCCCAAATAAAATAATTTATCTTGCAAAGAAGTTATTTGTTTTCTTTTTTCTCTATATAAATCACAATCAAAATCTTTAAATGTTAAAAAAATCCAAGGTCTTACTTTATCAATGTTCTGTACAGATCTTTCTCTCTCAACCCAATGAAATCTGTGATTCCAATTAAAGTGAGCCAAAAGAACTTTTGAGCAGTTTTCGGATTTAACAAAGTGACAAACATAATGGTTAAAGAATTCGGTAAAAGATAAAACTTTGATGTCGTTTGTTTCTAAATTTTCTAATATACACTCCACGTCAGATATAGATGGAGTTTTACCAAAACCAACAATATTACTCTGTAAATTTATTTTACCTGAAAAAGTTTTACCATCTACGTTGTAATTAACAACATCTACATCAAAATATTTTCTTAAGTATTCATCAAACTTTTTAAAAAATGGTAAATGAGATCTACCCCAAATTTCATTTTCATATCTGTGTATTCTTATTTTTGTCATAAATTTCCTACAATTCTATCGCACCAATCTTTTGATATCGAGTGAGGCCAAACCACCCAATATGAAGGTATTTGAGTTGTATTAAACTCTCTCCATATTTTACCATAACCATCGGGGTCATTTTTAATTCTCATAATTTCATTAGGGTCAGCATCTTGTCTGAAAATTGTCTCATGATTTTTATCGTGGAATGCCACAACCCAAAAATCATAATCCGTCTCAGGGACTTGATTTAAATTTAAATCAATACAATGTTTGAATATTGTTGAAAAGGATTTCTTCCATTCATCTTCCGATTCAAAATTGAAAGTGTTTGGTGGATATTTTTTATCAATAGTTTCTTTTTGTATACCTCTTGTTTCAAAGAGTATTCCTGCATATTTTTCATAGTCTTGAATACTTCTTTCACTACCAAACCATTCATTATAATCCCCATCATATTTTTCACCATCAACCCCAAGTAGTTGTCTGTTCTTTACGTGACAAGCCATATTTTTTTTGTACCACTCTTTATCATCGTCCCATTGTTTTACTCTTCCTTTTCTTGTGTATTCGTGCCAAACTAAAACTTTGTGTGGGTGAAACAAATCATATCCATGAGTAAATGCTCTAACTGTTATTGATATTTCTTCGCCGTGAAAATAAAATTCAGGATCATGTTGTACCTCGGTTGAAAATTCACCTAAAGTAAAACAATAATGAGCAGAATAAAATCTGGCAGGTACGGGGTCTTTCAAAGTTTTCCAATTTGGTATTACTTCAGGTAGAAAAAAAACAACTCCTTCGGGTGTAAATCTATCGAAAGACATTCTCCAAGGCTCATTGACTCTCCCCTCAGGATCGTTTTCGGGATTGAATGATGAAACATAACCTGTCAATAAAGGTTTTTTATGCCCTTTTTTTTGGAGTTTTTTAATCATTTTTATCATTTCATCATCCCAATTAGGTGCAAAACGCATGTGTGAATCAATCTGTAATGTGTATTCTTCACCTTCATATAATTGTTGTGTGAGATTTCTTGCCCAACAAACTCCTTTAGATTCTGTGTATGGGATATCTAATATTCGAAAACGTTTATCACCATTGAATTCTGAAAGATCATCAAAACCATCTTCAGGATTAAATTGTCTTGCAATACCAAATCTTAAATTTTTTGGTTTTTTGGCATTTTCCAACATACTTTTTATAGTTGGTATCAATTGTGGATCTCGATAAGATGCTATTTGGACAAATATTTTCATACAAAAAAAATATTATACCCTTTTCAATTGTAAATTGTTAAGGTCCCTCAAATAAATAAATGTCAAAATCTTGGAACATGAAGACTTCAAAATCTTCAAACTGTTTACCATAAAATATTCCACAAGTCAGTAATACAAACTTTTCACACCCTGCGGAATCTATTATTTTTAATATTAAAGAAGTAACATTACTCAAAGGGGGAGGAACTATAAATTGTAAAGGAGGTACAATTGTGGTAGATCCTGATACTAAAAAACAAGACGTTAAAGTTATGTCACAAACATATATATCGTAGGGTGCGGTTCCTGATATTGAATTTATTTGGATTATGTTTGGCATGTCACTAATAAATAGTTATGATAAAATTATTTGAACTATTAAGTTCTATATGTATCTTGTATAAGTATTGTTATAATATTGTACTATATCAGAATTTGATAATGCGGTATTATAAATTAAGACCTCACCTATATTACCTTGTAGGTATTCAGTACTTGTTGTTTTTGCAATTTGTAGTTCACTTGTTGTGACATTATGACCTGAAGGTGTATCTGAACCAACCAAAGCACCGTTGACCCATATACTTCTTGTCGTACCATCAAATTTTGCAACAGCGTTGAACCAACCACTTGTAGGTGACAATGAACTAGTTACTGATAGATCGTTACCCCACCAATAGTTTATCAATTGATTTGTTACTCCTGCTCTGAAGGCATTAGATTGATTATATGCCCCAAATGGTCCTACACTCATAAAACCATTCGAATTCCAAATGCTATCCAACTGTACCCATATTATAAAAGTATATTCTGAATCACCTATTGGTAAGTTAGTTCCTGATAGATTACTAAACCATCCATTTAACCCTGTTGAGAAATAAACCGCTCCTGTATTATTCCAAGTTATACTACCTGAATTAACCATAGTGACATCATTTCCATTACCACTCAAATCATACCAAGTACTACCAATTCCTGAATAACTATTTGGGTCGGCAGCATCTAAATGCAAACTTAAATTTGAAACATATGAAGTCCAATACCCTTGATTATTCAAATAAGTCTTACATTGACCACCCGTTGTAAATGTTTGATTAAAAACTCCGTTCACTAAATTAACAAAAGATTGTTCTGTTTTAAGTTTTGACCGTAAAAATCTTACGTATGCAGGCACACCATCAGGATTAGGTTGATTACCAAAAAAATTAGGTCTACAAATAACATAACCCAAATCCTCATCAGGACCATTCCACCATCTTGGTAATCCTGTAAATCCTGTGGTAGGGAAACCTACCGCCAAGTCACCAATCTGTAATGTTCCTGAAATTGTTGATCCTGTGTTAAAAGCAAAAGGTCTTGTTGTTGACATTATTGTGATTTAACAATAAATATCATTAACTACACTATTTCCAACACTTTATTATAAACCGCAAATATTGTTGGGTGACACTCGAATGTTTCTTTTCTTTCTAAACAATTAACAAGAGATGGAATACCTTGTATTGAGCCCCATTCTCTAACGCCATATTTCATGTTAGAAGCACAATTAAGTTTACAATCACCAACAACATAATGGTATTTGTATTCTTGTGATCCTCGTCTGAATGGTGATCTGAACTCAGGATTTATAGAACTACCTAGTTGGATTATTTCGGCATCTGTTGTTCCTGCTAAATGTAATAATCCAGAATCCATGGTTATAAAACACATACTATTTTGAATTAAATGCCAAGCTTGATCCATGTCAGTGTTGTTCATTAAATTTAAACCTAAGTCGATTGGAAAATTAAAAACAGGTTTATCAACATTAGACCCCCCAAGTTCTGAAGAATCTTTACCTATTGATACAACCGCAATCCCTTTTTGATTCAAAAGCTTAGTTAACAACTGCCAATTTTTTGCATCCCAAGTTCTTGAATTCCAATTTTGAACGGGGTGGATTAAAACATATTTTTCAGGTAAACCTTCAATTTTTTCAATTGGTTTTGGTATGTAATCCATCCCCATCTCATCTTTGGTTAACATAAACCCAAGATTGATTGCATGAAATTGTCTAATGTCCATGGCATTATGTTTATAACAAACTCCATTTGGGTGGTATCCAACATTAAATGAAACAAAGACTTCATGTGATTCTTTTAGTTCATCTGTGACTTCAGTAAAGATTTGATCAACACAAGGATTGTTTGAAAATAAATATGGGTGGTGAGTTGCGACAGATATTTTTTTACCGTAAGTATAGTATAGTTTTCTTAAAGTTGGTGTTACGGCTAAAGTATCACCTAACGCTCTACAACCTAATACATCAATACAAACATCTTTCATACCTTAAAATATAAAATATGTTCAAATAAAATACATAATAACTAAAACTGAAGTAGGTATAATTTGTGTTATATAAATCTCGATACCTGTGCGTTATAATTTTGTAAAATTTCAGAGGCA
>Ga0315901_10004771_pt1 | contig 16766 bp, 21 predicted proteins | sample LakEriMetagenome_10_FD_203761 | JGI IMG/M metagenome (GOLD analysis project Ga0315901, IMG submission 203761) | Freshwater fungal communities from buoy surface, Lake Erie, Ohio, United States - Buoy 2 MA116 | ecosystem: Environmental > Aquatic > Freshwater > Lake | place: USA: Lake Erie, Ohio...
TGCCGTACAAAATGTCAGGTGTAATAGGCTCCATTACACCGCCCAACACGTCACCCAACCCCATAAAAGTATTTACCGGGTGGATAATTGGCGAAATAAGATTACCTGCAAATTCAACCGTACTTTTAGGCAGGTTACGCAATGCAGCGCCCGGCACTTCGGACGCCGCATATTTACGTGGCCCAGGGATCCCGCTAGGGGTTGTGGTAGTAGGCGCGGTCGGTGTAACAGATAGATGACCTAAAATTTCTGCCGAAGAGTAACCCGCGTCAAACGCACTTTTCATTTGAGAACTATATTCCGGCGAAGAGCTAAGATGCTGAGCTATTTCGTCGTCTGAATAGCCCGCGTCTCTAGCTTTAGTAATCTGCTCTTGGATATTAGCCATTATTTTTTACCGCCAAAAATTTCGTTTAACGGCGGGCGATTTGCAGGCGTAGCAGGTTTGTTTACTGACCCCCGCATAGCGCCCGTCAACTCAGCTTTTTGCTCTTTAAACCCAAGCATACGGTTCTGCGTTTCTTGACGCATGGTGTTGAGCACCGCTTGAACATCCTGCGGTGTTTGTGCTGCGTTCAGCAGCTCTTCCATACGTTTAATTTCAGACACTGCTACCGCTGTGTTGCCCATACTGCCGGACACAATCTTGCCGTATTCGTTTTGTACGGCCTTAATAGCTACAGCCAGCGCAGCCAAATTAGGGTCGCCAGATGAGGCTTTCTTGCCGACGTTAATCCATTTCTGCAACAAAGGCACGCCGGTGTTATCCGTTTTTTTGCTTAGTCGATCAACAATGTCGACGTTCTTGACAAAGTTCTTTTCAAACGCGCCGACCATCGTTTCTTGCTTAGTCAGCTGCGTTAGCGCTGAAGTATTAGCTTTATTGGCAAGCTGAGAGACGCGGTCGGGGTTGATACCTTTTTCTTTAGCTAAAGCCGCCGCGCGGTCTACGATAGCGTCACGATTAGGTCTGCTAACCGATGGCAACGTACCATCAGTTAAGAAACGATCAGCCGCCATGTCCAGCGCATCTTTAGATAACGTCGGGGCGGTAACAACCACCGAAGGTTTCCATTCCGTGTCCTTGCGGATGTCTGCTCTGTACTCTTTAATGCGCTGTATCAGCTTGGGGTTCTTGGGGTCTTGCGCCAACGCGTCTTCCAGCTTGACCAACTCATCCTGCTTACGCGCCAAATCAGACAAGTGTTCCGAAGGGTTAACCAGCTTCGAGATACGCGCGTCGTATTGCGTTAGCCGAGGATCGTTAGCATCTTTAGCCGCAATTTCACCGCGCTCACGCTGCAGCCGCGCTAGGTCGCTTTCGTTTTCGCGTGCCGGTGCACGGAACAATTCTTCGCCGGTAGGCGACACAAGCACACCGCCAGGAGCCACCGATATAGGCTTGTTAGCTTCACGGCGCTCTTTTATCATGTCGAACAACTCTTTTGGGTTGGCCGCCATTGCCTGCATACGCCAGTTTTCTGGGTCGCGGTAAAACTCTTGCGTGTTAGATTCAATCGCGCGCTCAAGCGGCTGAATAGCCTCTAAATACGGTTTTAGGTGAGGGTTGTTATACGCCGCAGTGGTGTACTCAACAACGTCATATTCATTTCGAATGCTGGGTACTAACGTCTTAAACGAGCTAAACGTGTTCGTAAAGTTTTTAAACTTGTTAGCCTCTATTTTTTCTTCCAACTCTGCGCGCTTTTGCCCACGCGTCATTACTTCTTCAAGCAAATCAGGCGCTTCTGCTTGCACCCGATTGAGGTATTCTGGCGACCCAATTTGCAGTTTTGGGTCGGCATGAATGCGCGATAGCGCGTTGCGCTGTTGACTTACGCGCTGCGCGTCCGCCATCTTTATTTGCTGGTCTTGCATCCGCAAGGCATTCAAATTTGACGCTTCTTGCAACCCGCGCAGCTCCATAGCGCGCGCCATAGCGTTCATCGGCGGTTCAATCTGAATGCCTTTGAGCTGCCCTGGGATGGTGTAATCGATAGTCGCCATAACTAACCCGTGTCTTTCTAGTATTTAGAGTAATCGCTAGTAGAGCTGCCAATTTGCATTAAGCGGGGGTCGGGCGCGCCGTAATTCTGTTGCTTCGGAAAAAACCGATCCATCATCTGCTGATTCTGGTAGTAGTTCACGCCTTGGCCTAGCGCGTTAGTCAACGCGTTTGCAGTGTTCACGTAGCCCGACGCGCGGATGTTGCCCATCGCAACAGCGTTTGCCGCTTGTGCTTGCCCTAATTGACCGGCTTGATTAGCAATATTTTGCGAGGTTGTTTGGCCCATGCCTGCCAAACTTTGCAGCGGGTTAAGACGTGCGTTACGTTCAGCTTGATAGCGGTTAAATGCGTTAGTGAATTCATCCGATGCAAGCTCTTGGCCAAAACGCGTAGTGCCCCGTAAAGTAGCGCCGGACTGACCCATACCTCTTGCTAATGCGCTGTTTTCTAGGGCGCGTAGGCCTTCTTTCAACCGAAATCCGTAGCCGGGGTCACGCTGAAATTTCTCCATTGTGAAGGGCTCGTAACGAGACGCCGCCACCAGCTCGGGCAGCGCGTTGACGCCTACTTGACGAAACGGCTCTTGCAGCTCAACCTGCCGATTGAACATACGCTCTTGCGCGGCTGTGCTTTCACGCGTAGCCGCAGCTTGCGCTTTAGATGCTCTGTTGCTGGCGCTTGCGCCAATAGCCGCGCCGCCTACAATTGCTGCTGCTGTCCATCCAGCCATAATACTTCTCCTTCGGTTTCGTTCGTAAGTGCTAGACGTTTGCGGGCGTCACCCAATCCGCACTCCGGCACGACGTAAAGCCGTTCTTCAAGTAAATCTAAATCTTGGCAGTCGTCTGGGTTGTCGTATATATCCACCCAAACCACTTCATCTTCAAACACCCGCCCTGCCCGCTGTTCGCCTGCTTTAGCATCAAACTCGCATGGCGCGTTTAGTATGACGACATCAGTATCAATATTGACCGCAATCTTGCCTTTTTCCAACCGTACGCGGTAGCCTGTCTTATGCGCTGCGCCTGTCAAAACCGTCCACGGCGGCACCGTAATCTTTCGCTCATACACGCCCGGCAAAAATGTGTGTGTCGTTACAATATCTGCTTGCGGCGCCTGCAACAGCTCATCTTGTAGTGCAACAACCTTTTGCCTCATTAACTCCGGCGTAACAAGCTGCGTGCCGTCGGGGTTAAATATCTCAACCGCGTTCACATCACCACCCATCGTGAGCCGCTGGCTACTGTCACCGTCGTGCCGCTCGCCACCGTAACCGGCCCAGCTGACATGCCCGACGTACCTGCTGCAATGGTATAGCTGACATCAATCGTTAGATTATTGACAAATATGCCATTGCCCGCTATGAAATGCTCAGATGTTAATTCACCTGTGCTGGGTTTGTACAGATATTTGGCGTTGCTGGTATAGATGGTCGACAACGCGCCGGAGGTGGCTGCCGCAAAGGTCGGGTAGACATTTGTTGCGGTTGTGGTGTCGTTCGTAATCGTCGCGCCCGAGCCAGTAGCCAACGCCCAGACAGCCGTCGTGCCATTCGAGGTCAGAACGTAGTTGTTCGCCCCAATCGGCAGGCGGGTCGAGCTGTTGGCACCGTTGCCAATGATCAGATCGCCCGTGCTGGTGACTGGCGACAAGGCATTAAAGGCTGCGCTGGCAGTTGTCTGGCCTGTACCGCCGTTAGCAATCGGCAGCGTACCCGTCACTTGGGTAGTCAGGTCAACCCCAGTCAGCGTGCCACCGAGTGTCAGGCTGCCGCTGGATGTCACCGTGCCCGACAGGCTGATGCCGTTGACCGTACCGGTGCCAGAGACGCTGGTCACCGTACCGACGTACTGATCATTGGAGGTGATGGTGAAGTTTGGGTACGTGCCGGTAACGCTGGTCGTACCTGCGCCTGTCAGCGATACGATCTGGTCGGGTGCGGTGTTGGTGACGGTAAAGCTGGGGTATGTGCCTGTCACGCTCATACCCGTGCCAGCCGCTATGGAAACGACTTGGTCTGGTGCGGTATTAGTTACGGTAAAGCTGGGGTAAGTGCCTGACGTGCTAATACCTGTGCCACCAGTAAGTGACACCACTTGATCAGGCGCCGTATTTGTAATGGTAAAGCTAGGGTACGTGCCCGAGGTGCTGATGCCTGTGCCGCCGGTCAGCGACACCACCTGATCTGGCGCCGAATTATCAATCGTGACCGCCACCGAGCCGTCATAGGTTGTACCAACGCTGTACGAAATGCCAGTGCCCGCCGTCAACGCATTGGCTACACTGCCTGCTTGGCCGGTTGTGTTTTGGTTAAGCGTTGGCACGTCGGCAACCTGAATGGCGCTCAAAGCCGCGTTAGTGCCGTTTGAGCGCAGGTAGTAGCCTGACGTTTGCGTGCCTGTTAGCGCGGTAATGGCGGCGGCTGCCGTAGTCTGGCCTGTGCCACCGTTATCGACATCCAGCGTGCCTGCCAGCGTGATGGTGCCTGATGTTGTGACAGGGCCGCCTGAAGTCGTCAGGCCTGTCGTGCCGCCGGAGACATTGACCGAAGTGACCGTGCCAGAACCGCCGCCTGTATTGGCTTTGTTCAGCAGGTTTAGGAAGAACCGGTACCAATCACGCGACACCATCCCCGTCCGGTCGTCGGTGATTGGCGACTGGTTCTTAGGTATCTGCGGTTCGTTATCGGCGTTAGGCATTGGTGCCGGTCAACACTAACTCGGCACCCATGATGGCGATCTTGACGGGGTCGGTGCCGGACACCTCGTACACGCGGTCACGCAACTTGTCGGTCATGCCCAGCCGCCGCCAGAAGGCACGGTAGCCGTAGTTGCCGATCTTGCCCATGCCCGTCCAATGCTCGTTTGACCAGGTGTGGCCACCGTCATCTGACCAGCGCATGATGACCTGCGGGTCGTTGCCTTGGCCGGTGATCAGACCGACACCTGTCTCGCACTCGAGCTGCAGCGTGTGCTGAGCGGTACGCTTTAGGTTGTTCTGGCCGGTGGGCAGTGCCCGCCACGACCGCAGCCACTTCTGTGGCAGGTTGTCGTCAGCAAACACGTCCAAGTCGTACGCGTAAATCTTGCCGTTCTGGAAGTCCCCAACGACGACCTCGTTGTTGTAGAACATCTGGCAGTTGGCACGGTGGCGAATAAAGTCACCGTTGGCAAAGCCTGCACGCTCATGCCATGCGCCGGTAGCTACGTCAAACACCCAAGTGCGTTGGGCGCTTGGAAAGCTCAGCACGTAAAAGGCATGGCCGTCTTGCTGATAGGTAAAACCAATGGCGTCCGAGATGGAGCCGTAGCTCTGGATAGCGAATTCGACCGCATGGGTCGAGACACGCTGGCCTGTATAGCCTTGAGCACGGAACACCACGCCTTGACCACGGGCGTCAGACCCAAGCCAAAACAGCGAGTTGTCCATCTTGGCAACCGAGTAAGTAGCTGCGCAGCCTAGCTCGTTGACGGCACCTTGGATGCGAGCCAACGGGAAGGGTGAGGTGCCTGCGTTGTACCAGACCTCAACCGACTGGGTGCCAAACAGCCACACCTCGCGGTGGTCGACAAACAGCGACACCAAGTTGTCCGGCATACCTTCGGCGCTGGCAAAGCTCAGCGGGTCAAGCTGCGTGCCATCCAGCAGCTCAGACACCCAAAACTTCTGGGAGTTAGGCTCTTGGAAGATAAAGTAGCCATCCAAATAGCCGACTGTTACCGCGCCGGGAAAGTCTACGTCCGTGATCTCGGCGTACTCTTCGGTTGACGCGTCGTAGATAAACCCTTCAGGGTTTGCCGCGATGAAGAGCTGCGTGCCGTTGTCAACCATCGACACAGGCCCAGTGCCCGACACGCCGCCGATCTGGGTAACCGTCCAGTTGGTGTCAACCCGATACAGCCGAGAGCCCGACACCACGTAGCCATAGCCGCCGTACGACCACAGGCCACGGATTGGGCCCGTACCGACGGTGGCCAATCGGCGCAAGCCTGGCGCGCGGTTCAGGTACGCAGGCTCGTTGCCTTCTGGCGACGGGGTAATTTCTGGGTACAGGTTGACCATACGCGCCGCCGCAGCGTTCAAGCTGCGCGCGACGTACGATTGGCCTAAGATGGGCGTCTTCACTCTGCACCTAACTTACGTAAACCTTTGCCAGTAGACCAAAGCCAATCGCCAAACCGGGCGGCTAACTGGGGCGGCAAAAAGATTTCGAGCGCGGGCGAGTACATGCGTTTAGTGCGCGCGTTGAACTCAAACCAGCGAGAACGAAAAGTAACCTCCATCAGAAGTTACCTGCGTAGATGTTGTAACGCTGGTGGGTTGCAACCAGCGAGTACGGCATGGACATCACGTCATCTGGGTTGTTGATGCGCTTCAGATTCCGCTTAGATGTCATTGCGATCCGCGTTACCTGCGGCATGGGCTCAACACCAAACTCGTTGGCAATCTCCATCGCCAAGTTGTACTTAAACGCCCGCAGGTAGCCCGGCGGGAAGGATAATACGGTGTTGAGCGTAGCTGGCTTATCCAGCTGCTGCACCGACACAAAATGCCATTCCAAAAGCCGCGTAGGCTTTGGATAGATGGTCATCGTGATGTTGGGGAACGTATTGTTGACGAACATGACCTGCGGATACGTGCTGGTCACGGTCTTAACCGCAATGCCATCGTACTGCTGCTGGTTGATCAGCTTAATGCCGTACGAGACGTTGGTCTGCGGGTCACGGAAATACGTCGCATCGTCAATCAGAATCGGACGATTGCCGACAAAGTTGCCGGTCGGCCCTAACGTGCGGGTAATCGTATCGGTTGGCCAGTTAAACACCTGATCTTCCGTACAGAAGACGGCCAAACGCTCGGTATTCCACGAATCAATCATCTGATTCATGGCGGTCAGCGCATCTTGCGCTGCTTGCGGGGAAGGCTCTTCACCTTCAGCCAGCTGGCCGATAAGCCGGAGGGCCGCTTTAATCTGGTCGAAGGCGGTTGCCATTCAAGCTCCTTATTCTGCCGCTGCTACCTCTACAGGTGGGCGGCTACGACGACGTTTGGGTTCCAGCTCGTTGACTGGCGCCGCTTCTTCGAGAGCCGAAGGCGTGTCGGGATTATACCGTTCCCATCCGTTTTGTTCATCAAATTCGGCTTCCATCGCCATTGTGGCTACTTTGGATCCGTGAACCGGGTGTCGGAGATAAATTGTCATAGGGTGTATAGGGGCCGAAGCCCCTATTTTTTAAGCAACAACAGCAAATTGCCACTTCGTGCCGTCAGACACAAACAGCTTGCCAGCGCCTGTTGCGTTGCTGGTGGTGCCGATTGAACCTTTAGGTGCGGAAGTAGTGGTGGAGTTAGCGGTAATTGCGGTAGTCAGAAAATACAAGCCAGCGGTTGCATTAGCGACGACTGCACTTGTGGTAGCAGTAGACGTAATGGTCGGGGCAGTAATTGCACCGGTAACCGATACGCTTTCAAACTCTGGATCTGAGTACGCAACACCAACAGCTTTAGTGTTAGGCATGATCTATCCTTTAAATAACGGGGGCCGAAGCCCCCGAGGTTTTAGCCGATGCGGTACAGAGTCCAAGTACCAACGCCGCTCTTGCGAGCACGGAAGATTTGCGCCGTGCCAGCAGTTGCAACAACGGTCATCAGACCAACCAGTGTCCAACCAGTGTTGGTTACCAGTGTGATCACACCTGAGCTGGAGCCGTCAACGTTAACTACCGAGAAGTCAAACGAAACGCCTGGCTTGTCGGAGTTAGGCAGTGCAGCTTCCAGATCAGCTACGGTTGGCAGCGTGTAGCTGGCAGCCGATGCGCCTGGGCTGCCGAGCAGAATGCCGTTAAGCACTTGCGCTGCGGTCAGCGTTGCGGTTGCAGTAGCCGTTGCCGGTACTGGGATAACTTGAAAATTGGTTTCGTTGAGGTTGCCATCACCAATCTGATAGCCGCCTGCGCCGTTAGGAAGAGCCATGATGAATTCCTTTCAAATAGAGTCGTCAATGGGGGCCGAAGCCCCCACCAGTGCTTAGCCCCAGAGGCGGCAAGCCATTTGTGGACGGATGGTGCTGTAGCCGTACAGAACGTCGATACGGCAAGGCAGACGGTCGTTGTTGATGTCGTACTGACGAACAACACGCATCGAAATACCGTTGTGAACTTGGCGAGAAGCCATGTCCACGCCTTGTGGCATCAACAGGTCGGCGGTTGCGAAGGTGATCGCATCCTTGTGATAGACCAAGTTCTGTGGGTAGGCAGTAGCAGCCGAACCCAACATAGTGACTACAGCGCTTGCTGCAGGCAGCGTGGTCACGGTAGCCAGTGCTTGGCTTGCCGAGTACAGCGCTGGGAAGATCGACAGGGTTGCAGTCGACGAACCGGTAGCAGCAGCAGTTACGGTGAACTGTTGCAGCGAACCAGTCGACTCACGGGTTTGTGGGTTGACAGCAAACACGCCAGCGATGGTGAACACGTCGCCAACGTTCCAAGTCTTGCTCGAGCCGGTAAAGCTGATTGGCAGAGTGGACTGACCTTCGGTCGTAACAGTTGAAGTCACGGTGATCGAAGTACCCCAGTCACCGTTGGTGTGCTGCTTGATCGACTGAGACATGTTGACTTCGTCAAAGCCGAGCACGCCCATGCCCATCATGCCGTTCTTGAACTGGCGGCTGATGGTGTCGGTTGGGTTGAACAGACCTTTCATGCCTTCAACCAGACCAGCGTTAGCGGCTGGGTTAACGGTTGCGTAGCGTGGCGCCATCACAGCAGCGTTTTCGTTCAGCTTCTGCTGAGCTTGCAACAGAACGAGCGAAGTTGATGGGGTGGTGCCAGGTGTGCCGACCGAGTTACCGATGTTTTTGTATGCGTTAGCAACGTCAGCATCGATGCTGGAGGCCAGCTGCGAAATACGAGGCTTCAATACACGCTCTGCAAAGTCATCCAACTGCATGGTGAGTTCAGCGGAGGTGAAGTTCACGCCGATGTGCTTCTGCGAAGCAACAGTCAGGGTGGTGAACTGTTCGTTGTCGTCCTGCACTTGCAGAGCGGCACCGTCGGTTACCAACGCGCGATCTGGTAAACGGATACGCAGTGTGGAACCAATTTTTGCGCCTTCAACGGCGAAAGAGTCGTCGTATTGACGGTTAACGTTACGAGTGAGCACCAGGTTGTTCTCGAGGATTTCGAGAGCTTTACGGGTGATCATGTCGATGGTAAGAATCGAGTTTGCCATGATTTATATCCTAAAAAAGTTAGCGATTACGTTGAGCTTCCCACTTCTTCATTTGGCGCTGGCGATCCGCCTCAATCCACTCAGACGTACTCATGTTTTTAATTGCACGAGGGTCAGTCGTATCATAAGACGGCGATCCAGAGCCTCTACCCGATATGGGCGCGATAGGCGGTGGGGCGCTTGTCGTTTTCTTCAAAACCGGCTCAGAAGCAATCTTTGCTTCAATTCGGCCAATTTCTTTAGCCTGTAAGATGGGCGAATTCAGTGCGGCAATACGCGCGGCTTCTTTCGGATTTGAGCCCAAGTAATACGCAATATCAGGGCCAATATCCGACGCTTGAATCGTCTCAGCCATCGCGTTAGAGATTGGCAGCTTTGGGTTGTAGGCGACTTGTTCAAAGTCGTCGTACTTACCTCGCGCCTCTTCTTCCCTATCGTGATACGCCTCAAGCAGATCCATTTTCTGCCGTTCGAGTTCACGCTGAGCCAGCAGCTCTTCAGCTTTGCGCGTTGCTAGTGCATCGGCATACGCATCGACTGAATCAAACTGTTCTGGCGGCGGTAACTCTGCAGGTGCAGGTGCTGTTTGCACTTTGCGACTCTGCTCGCGTTCCCACTTCCTTTGCTCTCTTGCAAGCCTTTTGCCTACGATGGCATCCAATTCTTCTTGTGTGAAGGTCTTGGTCTGCTGCTCGTTTGGCTGGTCATTCTCCGGCGCTAGTGTTTCTTCAGCTACAGGCTCTGCCGTCGGTGCCTGTTCTGGCGCGGGTGAATCCGCTAACTGATTTTGAAGCTCGTCTGACATTGTCGATTCCTAAAGAATCCCTAACGTACCGCGTTAGTTCGGTTTGGGGAGAATTTACTCCCAAATTACTGTTGCAGCAACTGTTCCGCCAATCGCCACATAAATTCCGTCTCGGGCGTACGCCCCGTCAAGCGGCAACATATACGATGTCGCGGCGGCGGGGGTAAACACGCCCAGAATAGTTTTGGTGGTTGTCGCAGCTGCCGAGTCGTAGACCGTGATGGTCGGCGTGCTCGATGCGGCGCTAACGAATATGCCTTTCAGCTTACCGGCCATCGGCTTGATGTTGGTAGACGCGGTGATGTAGGTGTAATTTGCCATGATTAGTTTGTGGTGTTTTTAACCAAAAGAATAATGAACATGCAAGAAACGCCATTGTTAGCCGCGCTGCCTACACCGGTAGCTTCAATATCGGTTTTCTCTTCTATCCGCAACGGGTACTCAAACACATAGTCTGCTACACCGTTGTTGACCGTGGTGACCGCTGCGGTGCGACGGATACCGTCGGTGCCTGCAGTTAACAGCCGCCCGCGAACTTGGGTTGAGCCGGTAACTTGGCCCGCAGAAAACAGCCCTTGCGACAGATAGCCGGTGTAGCCTGCCGGAATCGTGTAATGGCCGGTAACGGTGTTATTAAAGTCGTACTTGATAATGTTGTAGGTGGTTGCCGGTACACCGGAAGTCACCGTGCCGGTGCCAATATAGATGTCACCTGCGGCTGACTCTGTGCTACCTGCGGTCGCTACATAAGCGTAATTGACCCGCAAAAACGACTTCGACGTCAGCACTTCGGTTAACCCGTTTAGCGTCACCGTGTCCGTTATTTCGGCGTAGTTGGCGTCAAGCCCTTGAATGACGATCGTTCTTGCGCCAGTGCCTGCCGAGGTGTCGTTGGCGTTGGTCGAACTTACCTTCATCTGCAACGCAGCGTTTGGGTGCGCGATGATGGACGGCAGCGGCCAGACGGTTACTTCAGTCGTGTCAACATCCGCGTTGTAACCAAACACGGTGACATTACGGTGGTTAGGAATCTCGCTGCGTGAGACTTGTAGCTCAAACGGCTCGTTCTTACCAAATTTTGTCTGAGAAACCGGTGCGGTCATGCCAAGAACCTTAGTTTGTACAGCGTGGACAGGTACAGCCCAACAATTTCATCGATGATGTTTTGCAGCGGGCTGTCCGACTTATCGACCACCTTGTACCGCATCTCTTCAATTTCTTCAAGCTGGTCTTGCAAGAATTCCACAATGTTGCCTGGCTTTTTGGTTGACTGCAGCGAAATAGCGCCGATCAGCCCGTGACGGCCTTGGTAGGCTTCCGCAAACTTGTCCGCCAGATCAACAATCTCGTCGTAAAACGTGTTCAGCGCCATGTGCTTCGAGAAGCTACGGGTGTTCAGATGCACCGAATGAGCCACATCGCGGCCCAAAAACAGGATGCCTACAAAGTTTGCGCAGCTCATAGTCGTGGTTCCTCAGGCGGCATATTCAGCATTTCAGGTGGCATTTCAGCCGATTCTGGGGGCATCATGCCCATTTCCGGCGGCATTTGTTGCATGTCAGGGGGCATCATGCCCATTTCCTCGCCCATCATGGGCATTTCGCCCGGCAGCTCTAGCCCACCTTCGCTCATCGCCAAGTCGCCGGTGCTCATGATGTCGCGCAGGGTCTGCATGACGACGTCCTGCACCTGATCGGGCGACATAGCGGCGCCAACAGCCGACAGGCGCTGTGTTTCGGCCTGATACGCCTTGATCTCGGCTTCGAAGTTCTTGCGCTCCATATCCTGCACCTCGACCGACTGGCCGACGTTTTGCAGCATTTGTTGCATTTGCTGCAGTTCTTGGCCCATCGCTTCCATCTGCTGCTTGGCCATCTGCATCTCGGGCGACTCGTCGCTGCCTTCCATAATCTTCGGATCGATGATCTTGGCAAAGCGTGCTGCCATCTCCTGCGCACCAGGCCAGTCCATGTTCTTGATGAACAAGTCGCCTGCAACCTGCCAGAGTTGCGGGTTGGATTGCAGGATCATGCCCATTGCGTCCAGTGCTTCCTGACGCTTGGTCAGATAGGACGGGCCGGTGGTCACCACCACGTCGTACTTACCGACGCTGGGGTTGTAAATCTTATCGATGACGATGTCGTTCTGGTCACGAATCTCTTTGACCGCTTCTTGCTGCATCGGGTCGAGCTTGACCATCTCGGTGTCACCATCAACACCGATAATGCGAGCAATGCGTTGGGTGTCGTAAATCTTCGGGATCAGGCCAACAATTTGACGGGTAACGTGCCTAATAGCCCGCGCCAGATTGTCCACGTAATGATAAGTGCCAGTATCAGACTGACGCTCGCGCGCCAAAATCGCTTTGCCGGATCGCTCGTTAGACGTTGCGCCCAAGCTCGTATCGTACTGGCCAGTCGTTGACTTGATATCATCAGACGCCCCCATCTTGGCTTGGATCAGCCCTGTCTGCGGCAGCGGCGGTGCGGCGCGCTGCGGTAGCGGCAGCACGGCACCCGAACCATCCGTTACATCAGGGTTGACCTCCAAATACGGCCAGTTCTGCGTGTTGGCCGTCTTCCACTGCATCTCATAGCCTTCAAACTGGCCGCCATACCCAATAAACGGTGCCTTGGGCGCCAAGGCCAGCATTTCAGCTTCTTGGCTTGTCCAGTAGTTGTACATGCGCTGGGCATCCTTGGCGTTACGCACCAGACCCGATATGTACAGCTTACCGTCAACTTCAAATTCGTTACCAATGACACGCACCACCGGAATCCAGTGGCCTGCCCAGTCGTTTGACTCGAGCATCTCGTAGCCGTTGGTCTTGCACCACTTGACCCGTTTGGCATTCACCTCGCGAGTGCGGATAGGCTTGATGCCCATCTGCTTCATCTGCTTGGCCTCGGGCGAACCTTCAAACGCCGTGATGTTGCCGGGGTACAGGTGCAGCGTGGCCTTCTCATACTCGATGTAGTAATACTCAGCAATCCTCACGGTATCCTGGTTGATCCAGACCGAGATCGACTGGTCGCCCACGCCTTGCGCCTGTAGCGTCGAGAGCGGGCTGGCGTCTGGGAACATGCGCTCGTAGTCGGAACGCTGCAAATCTTCGGTGATGAAGCACCATTTAGCATCCGCACCGCATGGGTCTTGAATGGTTGGGTCCATGTAGACCGAAAAGCTGTTGCGGATGCGTGCGATCTTGATGTCTTGATCGAACGTGTCGTCGTCGCAGTATTCCGTCAGGATGCGGATGTACCCTTCGCCGTAGCTGACTTGGTTCTCGCAGGCGGTGTCGTAGGCGACGTCGGCGTCCGAGATGTACTCGATGTGCCTGACCATGCCGTTGTAGATTTCGGCAACTTCAGGGTCGGCGCGGTCGTCAGCGGGTATAACTTTGCCGCTCGGACGGTTTTGTCTTTGGTCATTGGTGACCTGCCGTACGTGCTGGGGCAGCTTGTTGATCGTCAGCGTCGGGCGGGCGTTGATGGTCTGCCCTTGCACGGCGCCACGCGTTGCCAACACGTCCGCTGGCCACTGCCAGTGGTTATCAGGTGATCCTGCATAGAAGCGCAGGTCGTCTAGTTCGTCTTCTCGGCTCTCAGACAGCGCAGAAATGGCCATAGTCAGCCGCTTGCGCATGGTCGACAACACATCCTGTGTGTCTTTCTTCATGTCGTCTGATGGCGGGTTTCCGCCAATATCAGCGACTTTTGCTGCCTTATTTATGCCGGTGTAGTCCATTTATTCGGTGGCCTGTTGAGGTCTTGCGGCGTAATCACGCAAATCCTGCTCCATAATCTGATGCAGGCGTTGTTCAGCAGCTAAGGCTTCCTTAACTGTTTTGTACGTCGGAAATTTTATGCCGGATTTTATGGCAAATCGCATGGCTTGCGGAATATCTCGCACTTGGCCGTGCCAATATGTCGGCAAAATCATGTGCCCGCCGTCCGCGCCAATCACAGACCCTTTAAACGTCGTCATCGACCCGTCAGGGTTGCGAAGCCCTTTACCTTGATACAGGTTCGACCGGTGGTAGTCGATGACTGCTTGTTCGGAGGGCGAAAGTTCCATTTATTTCATCTTTTTGGCGGGTTTTGCCGCTGCCCGCTTGGTTGCGTACGCGATTGCGACTGCCTGTTTGACCGGCTTGCCGCTCTTGACCTCGGTACGGATGTTCTGTTTGAAGGCTTTTTCCGATTTTGACTTCATCAGCGGCATGTTACTTCCCCTTCTTCGCCGTTTTGGCCGATTGCTTGAACGCTTTAGCCGTCGGTGCGCCAGCAGCGCCCGGCTTACGCATCTTTTCGCCGCTTCCGGCCTTGATGCGCTCACGTTTAGCGTGAATGTTTGCGTACAGTCCTGGGCCGCCTGGCTTTTTCATCAGCATTTCCACCTTTTCAATGACGCTTTGGCACGTTCGCCATCTTTTGCCTTCGCCGCTACGGCACCCATGCGGGCACAGAACGACTTCTTTCTGCCTTCATCCGCTTTCGTCTTCGGACTCGGCGCAGGCGGCTTCAAATTCGAGCCCGTCTCGCGGTTGTACTTCTCCCGCCCCTTGGCGGTCAGCCCTGCACCTTTACTGACGGGCAGCTTCTCACCTCGTCCAACGCTTAGCGACACGCCTTTCTTAGCCATTACGCACCCATCCAGCCGGTCGCGGCTGCTACGCGGGGCGTGTAGCCATCACTGCGCCGTGCCGCACGCTCGTAACCCGACTCGCGGCTGGCCACCGGGAACGCGAACGTCACCGCGAGGGCGTCTGCTGCATCCGGCGAGGCGAGGCCGCGTGACTTCATCTCTTTCTTGCCTTCCAAATAGATCGTACCCGACGAGTCGGGCTTCTTCATCGGGCCGGTCAAGTCCGCTTTTAACTGCCGATCATTCGGGATGCTGGCCGTCTTCAGCCACTCCTTCATCGCGCCCCACATCTCGGCGCGCTTGTTACCCCACATGACCGGCTTGCTGGACTTCCAGCCGAAGTTCACTCCCCGCACCTTGTATCGCTGTTCTTTTAACCTGTCAAGTATGCCGTAGCCAAGACCACCTTCGTCGATAATTGTCAGTGCTGGCCGGTACTCTTCAATCGCGTCGATCACCCGTCCGACGGTCGTCATGGTGTCCTCGCCGTGGTAGCGTTTGATCGCTACCAAGTCGCGTCCTTGCCGGACGACGATGACGGTTGCGTCCGCGCCGCCGCGAGCTGGGTCAACGCCGATAACAATTGGCGCCGTTTCGTCCTTGTAGCGTGGCCGACCGGCGGCGTCGTCGATAGCACTCGCACCAATAAACTGATCTTCGCCAGCCGATGGAAATTCACCGTAGACTTCAACCCGAGCCTGCGGCGAATCTTCGCCATACTCCGCAATGATCTGCTCATAGATTTGCTTGTCCGTATCTTCGACTGTGCGTGAGTCGATGTTCTCCGTCTGCCAGAAGTTGCGCTTGGCGTGGAAGCACTCGTAGAAGTAGCCCTGGTTACGCCGCGGGTTGGAGAACGCAAACCAATACCGGTCTAGGATCGGTTCCGTAAAGAAGCCCGCACCCACCGACCAGATGGCGTCGGGGATACCCGAGGCCTCATCGAAGATCAGCATCATGCCGTCGTGGTTGTGCACACCCGCGTAGCTGTCGGGATTCTCTTCCGACCAGAGCTTGCCCTCCGCTGCCCAGTAACGCGTACCCTTCTTCAAGTCGCGCTCGACCAGCTCAGTCAGCCACTTGGCAGGCGTCAGCTTAGTTGCGCTGATCTCCCACCAGTGGTTGTTGATCACCATCGCCTGCCACTTAGTCAGCTCACCCCAGGTGACTGACCGGAGCTGCGCTTCACTGTTGGCGGACACGATGACGCTCGATCCGATGCGGGTGGTCAGCATCCATAAGACGAGCCAGCTGACTAGGGCCGACTTGCCGATACCCCGGCCAGACGCGACCGCTGTGCGCAGGGCGTCCATGTCGACTTGACCTTTGTTGGTCTTGATGTGCGTGGCGATCCTGCGCAGTATCTTGCGCTGCCATGTGCGCGGGCCTTTGAACTTAGCGAGCGGTGTGTTGGGTTGCCCCCACGGGAAGGCGAACAGCACGAACGCCTCGGGATCATCTGCGAGCTGTGGCGCCCACAGCCGGGTCATCAGTAACTGCTCGCCCTCGGCGTCATAAATGGGTTGCTGGGCCATTATTTACCTTGCAGTCGCTTCAAGTCTTGCAGGTGGTCGGAGCCTATAAAGTACACACCTTTAGGCTGCGACAGCAGCCAGCGTTGGCGGTGTTCGTTAGCTTTGTTGGCCATCTGACGTGCGGGCGTGTCGTCAGCATCCCACATCTCTTGCTCACCCCGGTCTAAGAACGCCGCTACGTTTTCTTTTGACGCCGGGCGCTGGGCTTCTTGCAAAAACTCCGGCCCCATGTTTTGCAGAAAAGTCGCCAAGGTTTTGCTGTCAAACTTGCGGTCTTTGAAATACCCAAACTTGTCTTGGTTTTCCAAGATGCTGTCAAATATCGTCTTGTCGCTAGGCAGCACGTCTTTTTGCTTGTTTACGTCCGTGTTGGTAAACAGCGTAAACAGAAATTCTGACGGGTACCCTTTGACTGCTTTAGCGGCTGCGTCGTCCCACGACCCTTTGTACGCTACGCCCGGCAGCTTGTCGCCGCCCGTGCCTTCGTAGTACGCGCCGTGTTGCGCAGCTTCTGCTTTGATGCGAGCAGGCAGTGTCATGG
>Ga0315901_10004774_pt1 | contig 16761 bp, 32 predicted proteins | sample LakEriMetagenome_10_FD_203761 | JGI IMG/M metagenome (GOLD analysis project Ga0315901, IMG submission 203761) | Freshwater fungal communities from buoy surface, Lake Erie, Ohio, United States - Buoy 2 MA116 | ecosystem: Environmental > Aquatic > Freshwater > Lake | place: USA: Lake Erie, Ohio...
TGAGGTTACAAGACACCCAAGAGTATACATCGCCAAAACTAAAGACCCCAAAACGGATTTGTACTATCTTAATTGTAAAGTATTTTTTCCAATCAGTATTTCCAAAAGAAAAGAGGTAAAAGTTTACATCGGAAAAATGTCTGACTTTCCAAAAGGAACTAAAGACCCGTTGGCTAAAAAAATAGGAACACAGAAGATGAGAGAAAAACTGAAGGAGATGGTACAGGTGGGAATTTGATTGGCAAAAATAAATTTGGAATATCAGAAATATAGTTTTATATTTGTATAAACAAAACCAAACAAACTATGTCAGTAACATTAGAAATTTTGAAGCCCTTTTGTGAAAGGGAGTTCGACCCAAACGAAACTTTACAAGTTCTTCGCCACAACCAACCTATGTATTGGAGTTGGGGAGTATCCAAGTTGGTAAACATTGACAACAAAGGTTTACTAATGAAAGTAAACGGACATCACCACAAAGGGTATGTTTTTGTAACTTTGGGGCATGAAGATTTGTACAAAGTTCACATTCTTTCTACTCATGGAAATTTGAAACAATCATTTGACGGAATTTGGTTTGACATGTTGGCGGAGGTAATCGACAACCGAATCGAAAGAATTAAAGATTATGTAATTTAGTTGTCATTGGTATTTAGGAGTTATTAACGACAACTATTTGGAGGGGGTGAGAAATCATCCCCTTCTTTTTTGCTCTGAAGTTGGGATGTTCGTCGGCACGGTGCTCAGGTTGATTTTAGTTTGGCAACCATAAGTTGTACCACACCTTGCCAATTAAATTTCCTCCAGGTCCCTGAGGTACCCCTTCAAAAAATATTTTAAAAAAAATAAAAATAATTTTGGATATATTGAAATAATGTGTATATTCGTATTACAAAACACGAACAACTATGATTAATGCTATTTTAAACCCACAACCAAATGTCTACGGATTCGGACAAGATTGGTATTTAGATGTTGAAACCAACGACGGATGTAAACAATTCCGACTTGGTCAAGATGTGAAAGTATGTTCACGACTATTAGGTATGACACCGAAAGAAGTAACAACTGAAATTGGTAGTAACGACCTACGAAGAAAAACTACTCGTAAGAAACTCGCGGAGTTTATTCTTTACAAAATTGGTATTTGTTACGAAGAAGAACTTGACACCCTACAACCTTGGGAATTGTCAGTTGATTAAGACCTTTCATTTTTTCATTTGTTTTACATTAAGCCCCAATGTTTCATTGGGGTTTTTTGTTTCTCAGGGGACTCGTGAGTCACGGTTCAGGGTGAAAATAGTTTGGCAATAAAAGATGAAAAAAAATTTGGTGTATAAGAAAAATAGTTTTATATTTGTATAAACAAATCAAAAGAACTATGAAAAATTTATTCGTTTACCTCACACTTTCAACCATGACCTATTTCGGTATGTGGATTGCATTTACTTGGAACATTCCCGTTGACAACCAAATCGGTATGTTCATTCTATCTTGTTTGTGTCTTAGTTTATTAACCCTTGTGGTAATTGAAGACATTAGAAACTACATTAAAAGTAAAAAATTAAAACCTCAAACATTTTAATCATGAAAACAAAACAAGAAATTGAAACCTATTGGGTTGACCAATGTGAAAAAGTTCTCAAAGGTCGAATTATCAAATCGGTACGTTATCTAACTGATGATGAAATGGAACTGATGGGGTGGTACAAACGACCTCTATGTTTTGAGTTGGACAACGGAACACTTTGTATTCCCTCTATGGATGATGAGGGTAATGATGGTGGAAGTTTGTTCTACCAAGAAAAAGAAAAAGAACTTGATGTTCTCCCCGTTATTTAAAACTTAAAAAACTCCATTACCCCTACGAAAGTAGATTACGGTACCGAGTTTCCCTCAACGAAAGTTGGGGGTTTTTTATTTGTATGACGTTCCCGCTGCGGGACCTGGGATGTTGAAAATAGTTTGGCAAGAATATTCTAAAAAAAATTTGGTATATCCGAATAATAGTTTTATATTTGTGTTATGGAAAAGAAAATCACACTAAACAATGACAAAGAGGTATTAAATTTCCTCAGAAAGTTAGAAAAGGAAGGTAAGGTTGCATGTGTCATACATAATGAATACATTATTGCTGTTGATGTTAACTGGTCTCATTGTTTTGAAGGAGGTAAAAATGAACGCAGAAAATTTATCCGTCTACTTACTATCTCAAATTTCAAGTATCAACCGGACGTTTGTGTTTACGTTAGAGAAAAGGATTGGTTATTTGAATCTAAGAGAGCCGAATCTCTAACAAATTTTTACAAAGAAGTTAAAAACAAGATGTTGAGCCCGTAATGTAGTTTGGCAAGAATATTCTAAAAAAAATTTGGAATATCAATATTATAGTTTTATATTTGAATAAAGATTACAACTATGACTAATTCTAAAGAACTAATCGGAAAGAGAATTAAACTCATTCAAATGAATGATGACCCGAACCCTATTGAGAGTGGAACAATGGGAACAATTTATCATGTTGCGAATGTCTTTGGTAACGACATCATCCATGTTAAATGGGACAATGGTAGAACCTTAAATGTTGAGGATGGTGTTGACCAATACGAGATTATGGAACCCACTCCCGACCCTTTACCTCCAAACAACTTCCTTGTCTTCTCGGGAAATATCTGAGGAGATGAGCACACGGGTGGAATTAGATTGGCAAACATTCCACCCATTGTTTTGATATTCTAAAAAATCTTTGTATATTTGCACTCTAATAATTAAAACACACATGTTAGTTAAATTGACTTATTACGGAACGGGAAAGCCAACTTTGGTAAATCTTAACAACGTTGAAACTGTTTACCAAGTGGTGGACAAGATTCAACAAAAGTTATCTACCAAGATTTTATTCAAAGGTGGCAACTACATAAATGTTGAAGAAGACCTACAAACCATATTGGGTTATCAGATTGATGGCTTGAATGGCAATCCACAATCTACCAAATGGGAAAGTCCTTCTATTGACGAGATGTTGGAGACTGACTACAATCGGAAGAGTTACCAAGAGGAACGTCGTCCACGTTACAACACTCGTAAGGAGTATACACGAAATGACAACTTCGCAAATCGTTATTGATTAGTTCATAGTTTATAGTTTAGGTTTGGTTAGTAAGCCCTCATCAGAAATGGTGGGGGTTTATTTTTTGTATGACACTTCACCGGAGTCGACGGTGAGCAGCTCCATCCGGGATTTAGGTTGGCAATTGTATTACACTTGCCAAACAATGTTGTGGATTAGCATGACGGTGAGCAACTCCTCAAGAAAATAAATTAAAAATAGTTGAAAAAAAATTTGGATTATATAAAATATAGATTTATCTTTGTATTCTAAATTCAACATTATGACCGAAACATCAAATCGCATTCAAGACGTACTGAATCAGACGGGCTTGAATTGGACTGTAAGACAAGAAGCTCTAAACACGGAGAGTGGAATTGTTGTCCCTAAACAAATGGCAATTGTCCGTGAAGACACTAACACAGTATTATCTGTGCATGGTGATGGTTATTTCCCTTACCAAAATCATCAGTTGATTGAACTATTGGACAAGGTATCTAATCAAATTGGTTTACCTATTCATCGCGGTGGTATGTTCGGTGATGGTGCCAAAGTGTTCATTCAATTAAAGAGTAATGACCTAAAGCTGGGTACTGACCGAGTAGAGGGTTTCATTACTGGTGTGAATTCTTTTGATGGTTCAACTAGTTTGGCATTTGGACCTAGTAACATTACTATTAGTTGCCAAAATTCATTCTACGCGGCATTCCGCAACATGGACACAAAGGTTCGACACACAAAGAACATGATTATGAGAGTGGATGAAATCTGTCGTGGTTTGGAAGGAGTAATCAGAGAAGAAGCTGAAATGTTTGAGGACATTAAGAAGTTGAACGAAACTCGTTTCAGTAAAGAAACCCAAGAATGGGTATCGAAGTTGTTGTTCAACATTTCAAGAGAAGTAAACTTGAACGACGCAGATGCATTATCTACGGTTACACAAAATCGTTTGTCACGTTTCCACATTGACCTTAATGGTGAGTTGAAAGAAAAGGGTGACAACCTTTGGGGATTGTTTAGTGGTGTTACCAAGTACACAACACATTCACTTACTAAAGGTGACAATTCTGAAAACAAGATGTTTGGAACTTACGGACAACGTGAGCGACACATTTTCAGAGAATTGGTAGAGATGGTTTAAGTTTTGGTTTTGATTTCATAGGTACAACCCCTGGTGTTTCTACATCGGGGGTTTTTTATTGCTGTTATGTGTGCACTGGAGCTGCACAGTTGCTGTTCGTAATTTGTTTGGCAATCACATATCATCTAAAAACCTATTCCTATCATCAGCTTCATCTTGTTTTAACTCCTTATGTAATGTGTACATATAGTATAGTACAAAAATTAAACCTTCAACCCATAGTGTATATAATATTCCTTCTGTCATGTTTGATAAATACGACATTGCCAAACTAAATCGTCGAATCCCGGACAGGTGAATTGGTCATCAGATAAAAGATTTTGGTCATTCACAAAAAAATAAAAAAATATTTGTGTAATATGAAATATTGTTTTATATTTGTATTGAACTTTAAAACTAAACAAAATGACAAAGTACATTGATTTCTCTATCGACTACGATGGTAATTGTGAGTGTGTAGATGAATTCCTTATTAACGATGAGGAAGTATCTATTAATGATGATTCAGATGTCCAACCTCTAATTGATGAATTAGAAAAGGTTGAAGGTTTTTTTATTTCCGAACACCGAACACAAGTACGTGTGTGGTGGAAAGAAGATGGAACTATGGATGTTCGTTTCCGTTATTTCAATGAACCCGATTGGGCGGAATTTGATGAGTACGAACTATTGGGTATCCCACCGATTGAGTTTGAACCCGAAGTGGTTTAACAACGAACCCCTACCGAAAGGTGGGGGTTTTTTATTTCCCGACGAACTTGAATCAGGGGCCCTGAAGGAAAATAGTTTGGCAAAAATAAATAAAAATTTATTTGGATTATACGGAAAATAGATTTATATTTGTATAAACAAATCAAACAAATCATGAAAAGAAAGAAGTATCAAGTATTATCTCCCGATGGTTTCACCATAGAAAGGGATGTAAACTACTATCCAAGTAGAAAGAAAATGATGGAAGCATTTAACAAGTGGAGGGAAAACTATTCCCAACAAGGTTACTATTCATCAGTTAAGTTTGGTCGAATTCACTTATCCGACCTTGTAGATTATTGTCAATTCATAACCCTCTAAATTAAAAGTCATGAGTAAATTCAATCAATTATGTGTATGGGAAGCCACGATTGTTGGTGATGACCTTATCAAAGATTTCACAAAGTTCTTCAAAGAAGAAATGGGTGTTCGTGTAAAGTTCTCGGAAGAAGTTAAAACTTTACCAACTCCAAATGTTCCCGACACGGGTGGAAGAAACGATGTGTTCTTTTATGTTCACGATGATGACATTATGAAGTTCGCGGTTCCCCGTTTACAAATGGGTATCCGTTGGTGGGAAGATGTACTCGGAAATGGAAACGGAGAATTGTATCCTGAAACTTGTTTGGCAAAGTACCCTAAAACTTGGTAACTATGGAAAAGTTTAATTTCTACCTTGACCAAAAGGTAACAACATGGATGAGAACGAATTTCTCAGTGGAAGGTGAATCCCGTGAAATTGCTCGGCAAAAAGCTGTGGACTTTGTAAAGGAAGGTAATACATCAGAGTTACCTTGGGATGAAGTAATGGACACGAAAGAAGTTATGTCCTTAGAAGACAATGGTGGTATGTCCACCGAAGAAATCTTTGAAGAAGATGGAACTTATGTTTACGTAAATGGAAAAGACCATGAGTAATTTAATTGAATGTACATTCTGCTATTGGGTTGGGGAGGAACAAGACCTCCTCACCCAAATGGTTGATAATCAAATCAATCCACAAGACCACACTCTATATGAGGAGAAGGTATGTCCACAATGTAAAACCAAAGATGATTTATCATGCAATATCAAGTAGTAACATCAACTGACAAGAACGAGTTTGTAACGAAGGTGAACGAGCTCGTCAACTTTGGTTGGCAACCAATTGGTTCCCACCAAGTAGTAACAAACCAAATTACCGAAGTAGGTAGTAAGACGTATTACAACAATGAGTACTCCCAAACAATGGTGAAGAATGTATTACACATTAAAGAGAATGTGGTAGATGTTCTTAACACATTAAAGAGAGATGCTGAGATGGCATTAAGTGGAGAATGGGATTGTACTACATCGGAAGGGATTGAGAGTTTCAATGACCAAATTGAATTAATTGACAAACTACTTGACAAATTGAAGTAAGTTTCGTATTATTAGTAATATAGATTACAAATTCATAGTTGTAGTTTGTGTTTGGTAGAAGGTCGGGAGTAGTTTCCCGACCTTTGTTTTTATACAAAATTCCCGATTGGAGGTATCCCAGCCCAGAAACTGGGAAGATTTTGCTTGGCAAAAAAAGATTAAAAATATTACTGTTATATCTAAAATAAATTTGTACAGAATAAAAAGTCGTATTATATTTGTGTCTGTACAGAGAGAAACTTTAAAAGAAAAAAGTCACGAAAAGTTTTTTAAAAAAAGTTGAAAAAAAATTTGGTGATAAAATAAAAAGGTTATATCTTTGTACCGAACAATTAATTTTTTAATCTTTAATCTTTAAATCAGAAACGACTATGAAAAAGGTTTCAGTCCAATTCACCCAAAACTTGGGTATGTTTAAACTTCACAATGTAAATCGTGAGGTTGAATCTCCTCGTGTTAAGAGGATTACCGAATCAATGAAGAAAGACGGGTTAAAACTCGTTCCAATCATTGTTACTTCTAACTACATTGTTGTTGACGGACAACATCGTTTAACCGCCGCTAAGGAAGCGGGTAAGGGTATCTACTTCATTGTGGACAACACCATTCCTAACACCACGAAAGGTATCTTTGAAGCCGCTCGTAAGTTCAATCAGAACATGAAAGAGTGGGGAAAGAAAGATTACATTCACGGATTTTCTGAACAAGGAAACAAATCCTACAAAACTTTGGAGGAGTTTTCAAAAGAGTTCCCGATGTTCTCTTTGACCGAAAGAATTATGTTGTTAACTAATTCGGGTACTCGTCATGTGGACAAACAAGATTTCTCTGACGGAAAATTTGTGGTGGGTAACATGGACACCGCTAAAGAGTGGGCTAATAACCTACTTCAACTTAAACCTTACTTTGAAAAGGGTTACAACAAATCGGTATTTGTTCGTACACTTCTTACCATTTTGGAAAAGAAACCCGAATTCAAGTTTGAGGAGTTTCTTCACAAAGTAAAACTTCGTCCAAGTTCAATCTATATGTGTGGCGATAAGAAGTCATACGCCGAAATGATTGAGGACATTTACAACTACAAACGTCGTAATGACGAGAAGTTAAATCTTCGTTTCTGATTCTAATTTAAGGGTTAGTAATTAGAGGGGGTAGCCGAAAGGTTACCCTTTTTTGTTTTTGTATGACGAGTTATCCACAGAAGACCGGCCAGATGATTTAGTTTGGCAAGAACTTAAACTCAATGGTGTCAAGGGTTTATAGTGATTAAGTTAAAGTATTACTTCTCTATGTTTAACCTTTTGGGGAAAAACTTAAACAAAAAAAGATATTTTAGTTGGCAGTATGAATATTTTTCGTACATTTGCACCCATAAATCAATAAAACACATATATGATTCGTAAACCAAGAAAAACAACCGCGACTTCATTGAAGAAATCTTTGAATGAAATTCGTGAATGTTTAAATGAGAGTGTACCAGGTTTTGAGAAGAAGGAAATGGTTGGTATTAAATTTTCACGAGTAGGTACTCGTTACCATATTGAAAACGCTCCCGTTCCTCCATCCGATAAAGTTGGTGTACAATTAGAAAGGTCGTTTAACGACTTTATGAAAAAGTTGAAAGTGACCTACGGCGGAATGAAGCTGGAAGGTTCAATGTTGCTTGGCACCAAACAAGATATGTTCTTGGTTGGTTACAACAACTACGAGAAGAAAGGAAAGAACCTTACGAAGAAAGGTCATTCCATTGAAGGAGTATTATAGTATATAGGTTTATAGTTTAGAATTAGTTGTTCGGTAAAGCCCTCACCTGAAAAGGTGGGGGTTTTTTTATTGCTTGCTGCACTCAGCGCAAAAGATGCAGCTACAGGTCGGATTTAGTTTGGCAAGTGGAACCATTGATTTTATTGGGTTTTCTGTTTGCCAACCAAAATTACCTACAGCACGTGCAACCAGAATCTGGTGCTTGCGCAGCTAAAACTGGTAGCTGCGCTGGTTGCTGGTCCAGGTATCCCAAAAATGTTTGGCAAAAATAGATGAAACTTTATTTGGAATATCAAAGTATAAGTTGTATATTTGTATCATAAATCAAACATTAAAATTATGGGACAGTATTTTAAACCAGCAATTCTGGATGAAAACAACAAAGTACAGGCGTGGACTTACTCTCACGAGTACGACAGCGGACTTAAACTAATGGAGCACTCATGGATGAAAAATCCGTTTGTTCAAGCTTTCGAAAAACAACTTAGCCGCAGCGGTGATTTCTACAAATCACGTGTAGTATGGGCAGGTGATTACGCAGATGAAGAACCTGGTGTAAAAGTTATTGATGAGGGAAAAGAGTACGACGCAAACATCTACGCTTTATGTAACGACGAAAACAAAATCAATCCAAAGGTTACAAGTACAGAGGATTACCCGTACATCGTAAACCACACCAAGAAAGTATTCGTCGACAAAAACAAAGTTCCAGATTCTGACGGATGGAGAATTCACCCTTTACCTTTATTAACAGCAGAAGGTAACAGCAGAGGTGGCGGTGATTATCACACACAGAACGAGGATGAAGTTGCGCTTGTTGGAAGTTGGGCAAGGGATGTTATCTCAATAGAGAAAGAAACCCCAATCTTAACTACCGGTACAATGGATTACAAAGAGATTGAGTTCTTGCTAAAAGAAGAATGGTAAACAACAGAACCCCTGGCAACCACTCCAGGGGATTTTGTTTGGCAAAAATAAATTTGTTTTATTAAAGTATTACAATTATATTTGTGTTATGGATAAGTTTCAATGTACAAAGTGTGAATGGGAAGGGAAGGAAGATGAACGAGTAGAGGTCAAAGTACCACATACCGACTTCTCTTGTCCCACGTGTGGTTGTCTATTTATGATTAACCTTACTGAAGAAGAATATATTACTAATTGGGCAAGAACCATAAATCCAAATCAACTATGAGTAAAAGTATTAAAATCCGTTTCAATCTTGGTAGAGGTAAGAATTATCTCAAGTGGAAGATTGAGTATCCGAATGGTGAGGTTTCTTACATCGAACCTGATGGTGTACAACTTGTAATGAGAGATTGTACTTTCAAGAACTACAGGAAAACTGCACAGAAGATTTACGATGGGGCAGACAAGACAGTTTGCGCTTGGATACTCTGCAAGCAAATCGAAATCCGTACCGACAACTTCATCACGGAAGAGCAAAACAGGGCGTATTACAATCCAAGAGTACAACCTAATTGGGTAATGAATGATGTTGTGGTGGATGGCAAAACAGCACCGCAACTACACACCATCAACAGAGGAGTTTTTCTCACCTGTGGCTGAGATGGTGGATTTAGTTTGGCAAAGAAAGTTAAAGAAAAATTTGGAATATAAAAATATCCATCTTATATTTGTATCATAAAACTAAACACTATGTCATTTACTATCGAAAAATTAAAACCCTACAAGTATGAGGGTGACAAGAAGTGGACGGTAACTGCCGACCTACGAGGATTAGAAACATTTGACAACTGCGAAAGCAACTATGATGTTGTTGAGCGGTTAAAAGAAAATGGTGTGATGACCGAGAGAACAGATGAGGACAGCGAGTATTGTCAGTTCTTCGCTTACTTCTCCACCAAGCAATCTGCAGAGAACTTCATTAAGAAACTCGGCAAGTATGTAGAAAAAAGAAAACAATTAATCAATTCACTTTAACCAATTAAAATTCAAAGTCATGGGATTAGACATGTATCTATCGAAAAAGACCTACGTTAAGAACTGGTCTCACCAACCTGCTGAAGAACAACATTCAGTAGAGGTAAAAAGGGGTGGTGTATTACACTCAACTATCAACCCTGAAAAGGTCACTTACATAACAGAAGAAGTTATGTACTGGCGAAAAGCAAATCAAATTCACGGATGGTTATGTAACAACACTCGTGAGTTGGTGGACAATGTTCGCTACGAGTTAGAGAGAGATGACTTGGAGAGATTGCTTTCTGATTGTAAAAAGGTTTTAGAAATCTTAAACACATCAACAAAGACAACCAAACAAGTTGTTGGGGGTTGGAAGAATGGTGAGGAGTATCTTGTTGATGTTGAAGTTTATGACAACATTGATGAGGTAATGGAAATCTTACCACCGACGCAAGGTTTCTTCTTTGGTTCAGAGAACATTGATGATTACTACAAGCAAGACATCGAGGAAACCATTAAGGTTCTTCAAGCTGAATTAGAGTTACCTATTGTAGGTTATGGTGTGGAGTACGAATACTACGCATCTTGGTAAATTAAAAAAATGGGGATACCATTAGGAATAATGGTATCTCCTTTATATCTTTGTATCATAAGTTAAAAAAGTTATACTATGCCAAACTGGTGTTCAAATTATCTAATCATTACTGGCGAATCTAAAAAGATTGCCAAGATTAAAAGAATTATTACCGCAGCACAAGCTGACACTCCTGATGCTGGTTTATTTGAAACCCTTATCGGTAAGAAACCTGGTTTAACTCAAGAGGAGATTGACAACGGCGCTTGGTATGAAGCAAACACATCATACTATGGAACGAAGTGGGATGTCAGTATAAATGAGGTTTATCACAATCTTACTGCACACGACGACCACATAACATTTAGTTGTGAAACTGCTTGGGCACCACCCATTGCTTTCTTGGGACACTTCTGCAAGATGTATGGTTTGGAGGGTGAAATCCAATACGAAGAACCTGGTTGTGATTTTGCTGGTAAAACTACTATTGACACTGAAGGTAACATTATCGAGGAAGAAGATTACCGATATGAGGAGGGAATATATGTGTTACAGAATGGTTACTTCTGGGAGAACCTTGAAAACAATATGGATTACTATGCAGAAAACAATATAACACCTGAAGAATTTGCTTCAAACTATTCATTCGCAACGGACGAAGACAAAGAAGAAATTAAAAAAATGTACGAATCATATCTCGTAGAAAATGAAATCACTATTGAACCACAAGAAAATGAGTAATCCAAAGTATCAATCGGTATCCTCTCCTGAAGAAATCCTTACATATGAGGAATGGAGAGTACAATTAGGGGTATCAAAGCTCTATCATGCAAAATCAATTATCGAAAGAGTGGTGCATGACGAAATAGAGATGTACGGGAATGATTTCCAAACAACTCACCTCGAGCAAACAAATCGACGAAGTTTGCTTGGCAAGTTCATCCACAGATTTTCAAAAACAACAGGGACCGCTGAACCCCAAAATTAGTTTGGCAATTAAAACAGTAATATGGGACGAGTAAACAAAACAATCGAAGGAGTTTTTACCAATATTGTTGGTACCTCCACTGAAATCAGTTCTTACCATCAGTTTATCAACAATGGCAAGAAGAAAACATCTAGTGAGTTAACAGAGCTCACTGAGATGTACAAGAAAATGGTAATCAAAAACAAAGCAGCTTTCGAACAGCTTGCGGCACTCGAGGAAGTTATCATGCAAATGCGTATACGTGAGGACCTTAGTGACATTAAACTTTCCTTGGTCCGCGAGTACATCTATGCAAGGACTCCATTCTATCGTAAGGATAAGAAAGCAAAGGATGTCCGTGTGATTGTCGACAAAGTTGAGTTCCAACCTGAAGTTCAGGACTCCGGGGTGGAGAAATTGCTTGGCAATACTGAATTCATGGCCAAAGCTAAAGAGAAGCTCGGAGCGGCAATGGATAATGAGATTCAAGAGAACCTCAGGACATGGAAAGAATATTATAAAGTCAAGTAGAATATTTTGAAATATTAATATTAATTTTTAAATTCACGGAGTTATGGTAACAATGAACTCGCATTTCAAAGAACAACTCGACAATTTAAAAAAAGACGTGGTATTAGATATCATGAATCTTTTTGAGCGGAACACTAACGATACTGTCGTTGCGTCCGAGATTAAACTTAACGCTCCTTACATCTTTACCTTAGAGTACTATCATCCTGTAGAGGAAGATACTTTCGAAAAGGTTATGATTACGGGGATAGATGATAATGGGAATATTCTTTCCACGAGTATGGATGGTGATGAACGTAGTGTATTCTTTGATGATTTATGTGCGGATGATTTGGTTAACTTACATGAATTGTTCACCCGTAATCATATACACTATGTTTTCAAGTAGAACTCCGTCATACACGGAGCAATTAGATAAGTTAAGGAATGACCTCCACCGTGATGTAGTACAAACCGCAGGACTCAAGGATATAACATTCGAAGGGTTCTATGAATTTGTAACACCCATCGAAACATATGTTACGTATTACAGCAACGACCGAAACCTGAAATCTGCTTATATAAAAGTGGTGGGAGTAAGTTGGGACGGTAACCTCATCGCCGAAGATGAGAAAGGTCAGGACCAACATATCCGTTATAATCAATTGTCCCTCGAGAACCTGAGTGACATATTAATAAAACTAAAGAGTGAGGAGATGTTCCTCAGGAGAGAGTTACACTGTTAAATTAGTTTGGCAAATTTTTAAAATTTAAATTCAAATATCATGAAAAAGAAAACAATCACCTACACTCAAGTAGCAATCACAGTAGCAATATGGTTCTTCCAAATTCTATTGTTCTGTCAAATTCCTGTTGACTTCACCACTAACGTGTTCTTATCGTTTGTATGTATGGGGTTGGTATTCCTCGGATGGGTACCATATTACTTCTACTTCAAGAATCGAAACCTGAAGGTGACGGGGGAGATTTAGTTTGGCAAAGATATTCTAGAAAAAATTTGGATATCATAAATCAAATGATTACTTTCGAACAACTAAACTTTATATTATGAACAAAATCAAATTAGGTACAGAGGTCGTAGTATCCGACCCTTGCTACACAATCCCTACCTGGTGTCAGGTAATCGTAAACAATGTTCTACCTGGTTACTACGAACCCATCGTGAAGAAACACGAAGTTGATGGTTGGGGTAACAGAGTATCTGTACAGATGTGTATCCACGAGGATTACATTGGTAAAGAAGATGAATTGGATTTAACTTGGGTTGAACACGGTGGTACCGTGGGAGTAGATTCAGGTCAAGCTGGTATCTTCTCAAGAGAATCTTACCGTAACGATTCCATCACTGACCGTATTGGTTTGGGTGACGGGGACATCTCATTCTTTGGAAACTTCAATCGACTTGATGAGGAAGGTGAGAAATGGTACATAAATATGTGTTCAAGAACACTCGGTGTATTACAACACGGTGTGTATGACGAGGGTATGGTTTCATCATCAGGATTTGGAGATGGTTCTTATGACCTGTATGTATTAACTACACCTGATGAAGTGGTGGTGGGATTCTGTATAGATTTCCAAGTGGAGGAAGATGGTATTGAATTAGATTTCTATAAGGACCCACAGTATACAGCACAATGAAAAAATTAATTTTCCCCCTAAGTGTAATGGTGATGGGATTGATGTCATGTCAATCCCACTCATCTTTAATTCAGGTATCTGATTTCACAGTGATGACTCAGGATTCAACCAAGTTATGGATACGGGACACCGAGTTCGGTAAATCCCTATACCAAACATGGCAGAAGGATTCCTTCGGTCCTGACAAAACCAAAGTAACGTTGGTGGACAGTGTTGAATTCGGGAATCTATGTAACAGAGCTATTCACCACAAATCTTATCGTCCGACGGTGAGCTTGAATCCTTAAATTAGTTTGGCAATGAAAACTTCAACACAAGATGAGAACGAATATGTTCTGACCCTGAAACCGTCACAGTGGATTAATGCGGGATGGTTCATCCTCCCGATAGTAGCTGCGGTAATCTATCTACCACTATGTGGTTTGGCTTTAATTGCTGCAATATACAAGTACTATGAAATATCAACGTGGAAGTATGATGTATACACACGAACCATTCAGGAGAGTAAAGGAGTTTTCACTGTTGTATCTGAAGAGATTCAATATTTCAGGATTAAATCCATCATGGTCGACGAACCGTTTTGGATGAGGGTATTGGGGTTGTCCATAGTACGTGTGGCAACTTCAGAGAAATTTAAACCATTTATCAATCTTTATGCAATAGAGAATGGTGAAGAGGTAAAGAAGTTCCTTAGTGATGCATCATATATGTGGAGAAAGGAACTTGGTATTCGTGATTACGACATCTATAATTCTTAAAGCAATGACACCAATTGACAAAACCATTCTACATGGATGGATTAAACAGCAACTACAGAAGACTTCGTCTGAAGATGCTAAGCTAGTACTCGAGACATTGTTCGAGGACTTCTATCTTGAGGAAGTAGAGGAGATATCTCAGGAAGGGACCACACTGTCAAATTAGTTTGGCAAATGACACCCTTAGAGAGGTTGGCCACATGGATGTTGGAGGAGGAAAAAAGTGGTAAGAAGCTTGCTGTCTCCGACATCAGAGAGAAGATACGTTCTTTGGTAAAGAATGAAGAGAGGAGTGAGATGAATATCTTCTACATCCTCGGGAAAACATATGGGACATCGGTCCCATTTAAAGAGGTATACGACGAACAGTACAGCAAAGGTAAGTTCAGAAGATGACCTCAGGAGGAAGACGACTCCGGATTTAGTTTGGCAAACTAAGGGTATCCACCGACGGTGACCCTGGTCATCCCGAATTAGTTTGGCAAATAGTTCTTTGAAATATTCCCACAGATATTTGGAAATGTGAAAGTTTCTTGTTATATTTTATATATAAACCTATATGTTATATGGCAAGTAAAAAAACAACCACAGCAAAGCGTACACCGGTTACAACATATGTACCTGTGTCGCACCACATCTACTTCGACGGTAATAGCTACCGTGTACGAGTAAGTGTGGACGGAACCCGCTACAGCCAAAACTTCTCTAGTAAGAAGAAAGCTTTCGCGTTCCGCAAGAGTTTGATGACGGCGTAACAACCGAAATCGATTCTACCATCCAAGGACCTGTGGGAATACCATGGGTCCTTTTTATTTGATAACTAACCAAATGGTAAGTTACCATCTCAGAAGGAGGACGACCCCAGATTTAGTTTGGCAAGAATAGTTGTTAAAACAATTGATGTTGTAACATCTATCGGGGTAGAATTAGTTTGGCAAAAGTATTTATCTGTATGAAACACAAGATGTATGACATAGTATCCGAAGCGGTGAAAGGTGAAGAGAACATCCAAAAGATGAAACAGATGATATCTGAATTCACGGGGTACAAGAAACAAACTGAACTATATGGATTAAGAACCAGTTTGGATACGAATAAGAGTAGTGGTACAGATAATGACGAACCATTCCAAGAAGGTCCAACCTTCCTTATGGGTATAGATTTATATCAACCTGATTTGAACCTCATTAATCGGGTGTTAAAAGAATTAGGTCAAGATATCCAATCCAAAGGTTATGGGGATATGGAATGTACATTCTCCATACATGAGATAATTGTAAATGTGAATGGTATAACGGTCGACGCAATGAGTGTTCTATCTGTGGGATTAAAGAATGACCTTAAACATGAACACCCCACACTTCAGGAGGTTCTACTGAATGATAATATATTCGAGTTAGATAACCGTGTATTACCTAAGGTAGATGACGAACTGAAAGAGTGGATGGAGAAAGTTAAGAAGAGAGGGGTTGTCGGATATGAAGCGTTAAAACGTGGTCAGATAGATGGTGTGTATTACACCTTGTCCCCACGACGTGGGGAAACAATTATCCCTGAGATTCATGTTTCCCTCGGTAAAATTGTACCGGGTATAAAACTTACTTCGAAGATGATTTACCCCATCATCCATGTGTACATAACATCCGTTTCGGATAGAGGTAAGTTGTATGACACCATGGATAAAATCACTGACATGTACTATAAGATTACCGGTGGTAAAATCGAAATCGCTACCCGATTAAAGTAACAATATAACATATATATTTATATATAACCCTGTCATACGACGGGGTTTTTTTGTGTGTATCACATTATAACCCTTATAAATTCCCACGAAAAATAAAATAGTGTTCTTATTTCACACACAGTACAATCCCAGTGGGTATTTGTGGGGATAAGTGGGAGAGTGTGGAATTACCGATTGTAATACGCCCAGCTGAAAATATAAAGAAAAAATACGTATATTAGTATATAAAAATCGTTACGACAAAAAATGTTTTGATTATGGGGTTAAAATCGGGGATAAATTAGGTGTTTTTTCCCGAATCCTGTCATCCACATACATCATAACCGATGGTAAACCGCTGTACTGACAAACCTCTTTTTCCCTATCATCAATCAGTTGTTGTTTCGCGAACTCGGGGAAGTAAACACCATCGGATTCCATATCCGCTAGTGGTCGATGTAGCATGTAGTGTT
>Ga0315901_10004781_pt1 | contig 16749 bp, 12 predicted proteins | sample LakEriMetagenome_10_FD_203761 | JGI IMG/M metagenome (GOLD analysis project Ga0315901, IMG submission 203761) | Freshwater fungal communities from buoy surface, Lake Erie, Ohio, United States - Buoy 2 MA116 | ecosystem: Environmental > Aquatic > Freshwater > Lake | place: USA: Lake Erie, Ohio...
CGCGAGCAGCTCGACCCGGAGCGGCCCAATGCCCGGCTCATGGATCAGATCGAGCGGCTCTACGAGGAGATCGTGGAGGTCAAGAACCGCATCGTGCGGGCGAACCTGCGGCTGGTGGTGTCGATCGCCAAGCGGCGGGTGGCCCCGGGCGACAGCTTTTTCGACCTGGTCAGCGACGGCAACATGTCGCTGATTCGGGCCGTGGAGAAGTTCGACTACGCCCGCGGCAACAAGTTCAGCACCTACGCCTCCTGGGCGATCATGAAGAATTACGCCCGCACGATCCCCGACGAGCACAAGCGGCGGGATCGCTTCCGGGCCGCCGACATGGAGATGTTGCAGACCGCCGCCGACCGGCGGGCCGACGAATACCAGCAGCGGCTCGCCGCCAACGACCGGCTGCGGCAGGTGAGCAAGTTCCTCGACCGGCTCGATCAGCGGGAGCAGACGATCATCATCCGCCGCTATGGGCTCGACCACGAGCACGAGCCGCAGACCTTGAAGGAGGTGGGCTCCGCCCTGGGCGTGACCAAGGAGCGGGTGCGGCAGATCGAGGCCAAGGCGCTGGAGAAGCTCCGCGAGGCCGCCGCCGCCGAGGCGATGCTGCCGGAGCTGGAGTGACGGCGCGGGTCGGGCGGCACTACCGCGGGCGGACCGGGGCCTCGAGCGATGCCGGAACGACGGCACCCGGGGCCGGCTTCGCCGAGCCGGCCCGGGGCTTCGCCAGATCCTCCGCCTCGGCCCGCGTGAGCGACGAGCCCGCGACGGCCTTGCCCGACTGGCCGGCCGCCGTGGCCGGGCGGGTGGGCGATTGGCTCGTGCCGGCGAGGAAGTTGTCGATCGCCGCCGCCTCCCGCAGGTGGGTGAAGTAGCGGGCCATCTCGATCCGCTGCTTCTTCTCGAGGATGTCGGCGTGCAGTTCGTCGCGGACCTCGGCGAACGACACCTGGGCGGGCTCCGTGTAGCCCTCGCAGAACAGCACCATGAAGCGGTCGGCGATCTGCACCACGCCCGACAGTTCGCCGGGCTTGAGTGCGAAGGCCTCGCGCTCCAGCGTCGGCTGGCCGCCGTGCCGCCGGATGGGCGGCACCTCCCCGCGCAGCGACTTCGTCGTGGGATCGACCGAGTAGGTCTCGGCGAGGTTGCCGATGTTCTCCAGGGTGGGATTCTGGCGGGCGAGCTGCCACACCTCCTGGGCCCGCCGCTGGTTGTCGAGGACGACGACGCGGCACTTCGCGCGGGGACCGAAGGTGGCGGCGAAGGCCTTGTCGAGGTCTTCCTGGAGGACGGGCACGCCGCCCACGAGCTTCTTCAGGGCCACGCTCGGCCAGACGACGTCGTCGAGGTAGTGCCGCAGCGGCACCTTCTCCGCGGACGTGACGTGCTCGAGCCAGGCCGCGGCGTCGGCCGTGCCGTCGGGCCGCTTGAAGCCCATCGACTCGGCGGCCCGGGCGATCTCCGCGTCCAAATCGGCTTGTACGACCTGCTGCCGCTCCCTGGCGAGCGCCTGCTCGATGAGCCGCCGGGTGACGAGGATCTCGAGCACCTCGGGTCCATGCCGCTCCAGGCACGTCGCCTGCACCTGCTCGACCGCGACGGCCTGGCCGTTGACCAGGGCGGCCACGCCCGGGCGGCGGGCGGACTTGGCCGGGTCGTTGAGGACGTTCTCCACCGTCGCCGCGTCCTGCAGCCGACGGAACACCGTGCCCGAGGTCTGGCGGCTCTTGGCGTCGCGGATGTCGGCGGCCAGGTGCTGGCGGACGTCTTCGAGCTTCACGCCCGCCGCGGGCAGGTGCCCCTCGCACTTGATGATGATGAACTGGTCGGCCACCTGCACCACGGGGGAGATGCCGCCGGGCTGGAGGGCGAAGGCGGCGTGGTCGAACTGCGGCTCGCCGGAGTGCAGTCGGATGGGCTGCACCCAGCCGTCGGCGCTGGCGCTGCCCACGTCCACCGAGTGGCGGCGGGCGAGACCGGGGAAGTCGTCCGGGGCGGCCACGGCCTGGGCCCGCAGCGCCTCCGCTTCCTGGCGGGTGCGGGTGACGATGATCCGCGCCTTCACGGCCGGGCCGAACTGCTTCTCGAAGGCCTGTTGGATCTCGTCGGCCGAGGGCTCGGCGGTGCCGGCCGAGAGGCGGCGCAGGGCGAGCATCGGCCAGACGATGTCGTCGGCGTATTGCCGCGCGGTCACGCCCCGCTCCCGCTGGATGAGTTCCACGTACTTGTCCTTGGGGAGGTTGAAGCGGCGGGACATGGAGTCGATCTCGGCATCGACCTCCTGCGGGGACACCGTGATCCCGGCCTGCCGGCAGGCCTGCTCGATGATCTCGCGGTTGACGATCGCCTCCAGCACGGCCTTCCCGTGCCGGGCGAGGCACTCGGCGGCCAGTTGCTCCTGCATGATCTCCACGCCGTTGACGATCGCCACGGGCTTCGCCCCGGCCGGCGGACCGGCCGGCTTCGCGGCCGCCGCTTGCGGCCTCGCAGGCGGGGGGCCGGCGTCGGCCTGCGGGCCGCCGGCCATGAGCCGCCAGGCCACGCAGGCGGCGACGATGGCCAACGCGATGATCCCCTCGCGGGCGTACTTCCAGCCCGTGGTCTCCATCTTCATGCCCATGCCCTCCTTGGCAGACGCTGCGACACTTTCGGAAGCGAACGGGAGGAATAGGCAATTCGGGGCTCGCCAGCAAGGCGAATCGGCGGCCGATTGCGACGGCCCGCGGCAGTGGTTTACGCTGGCTCGACTTCGCCCGTCCGCCCAGAGCCCCCAAGATGCCTGCCCCCCTGCCCGCCAAGGTCGCCGACACGGATCTGCCCGAATGCCTGGCGATTCTCGGGCTGCGGCCGCCGCTGACGCTCGAGGACGTCAAACAGACCTACCTCGCCAAGGCGATGGCCGCCCATCCCGACCGCGGCGGCGACCCGGCGGCCTTCGTGCGGCTCCAGAAGGCCTTCGAGGAGGCCAACGACTACGTGAAGTTCAAGGCCAGCAAGATCGAGTGGCTGGCCTCGAAGATCGAGGCCTACGCGCAGCAGCAGGAGGTGGCGACCGAGACGATCGAGCGCGGCGGCGAGATCGAGATGGAGGAGACCGACTGGCTGCGGAAGTCGTTCGGCGAGGACTTCGGGCACGTGGCCGACAAACTGGTCACGGTCCGCCTCCGCAATCCCGCCGCCGACGACCTGTTCGCGATCCTGATCGGATTCCGGGCCGAGTCGCTCAAGGATCTGGCCGTGCTCGACCTCGCCGGCGGCTCGCTCACCGACGAGGGCCTGCTGCAGCTCAAGGAACTGAAGAACCTGCGCCGGCTCGACCTGCGGGGCACGCGGGTCGGCAAGCTCGGCGCGGAAGCGGCCCAGTGGTTCGAGAAACTCGAGTTCCTCGGCCTGCCGAAGGGCGCGGTCGGGATGCTCGGCCGCCTGGCGATGCCGCGGCGGGTGAAACTGGAGATCGGCTGAGGCACCTCGGGAGCGAGACGATGCGAAACAGTGTCCTGGTGGCCTGCGGAGGAGCGATCATGATGGCGGCGTCGCAGTGCTTCGGAGCCGTGCCCGAGGCGTTCGCGGAGCGGAAGGTCTCCGTCGCCGAGGATGGCAAGCCCGTCGAGTTCCGCTCCCGGCTCATGCGGCCCGCGACGCTCGAGCCGGGACCGACGTACCCGCTCGTGCTCTTCCTGCACGGCGCCGGCGAGCGGGGCGACGACAACGAAAAGCAGCTCGCCTACCTGCCGACGTGGCTGGCGGAGGAGGCGAATCGGCGGGCCTATCCGTGCTTCGTGCTCGCGCCGCAGTGCCGCACCGACCACCGCTGGGTGGAGATCGACTGGTCCGACAAGAAGAGCCTGCCGCAGAAGCCCGAGATGACGGTCGACATGACCGCCGCCGTGGCGGCGCTCGACGCGGTGATGAAGGACGAGCAGGTCGATCCCAGCCGCGTCTATCTGACGGGCATCTCGATGGGCGGCTACGGCTCGTGGGACCTGGCGGCGCGGATGCCGGAGCGGTTCGCGGCCGTGATCCCCATCTGCGGCGGCGGCGACGAGGCCACGGCGCCGAAACTCAAGGGCCTGCCGATCTGGTGCTTCCATGGCGACGCCGACAAGGCGGTGCCGGTGGAGCGGTCGCGGACGATGGTGGAGGCCGTGAAGGCGGCGGGCGGCCGGGTGCAGTACACCGAGTACGCGGGCGTGGGCCACGACTCCTGGACGCCCGCCTACCGCGACGCCGCCACGCTCGACTGGCTGTTCCGCCAGAAGCGGTGAGCGGACGTCAGCGGCCGCCCTCGTTCAGACCGTTGGTCCTCGGCGCCAGGGCGATGACCAGCAGCCCCAACAGGTAGATCGCCGACAGCACGGTGCCGGCCTTGGGGAAGCTGCCGCCGAAGAGGGCCATCAGCGGGGCCGTCTGCAGCGTGCCCACCGCCGCGAGCACGCGGCCGAAGTTGTAGGCGAAGCCCTGGCTCGTGGCCCGCACGCTCGTCGGGAAGAGCTCGGGCAGGTAGAGCGGGAACCAGCCGTAGAACGCCGCCGTGACGGCCCCGGCCAGGCCGTAGGCGGCGAGGAACCGGCCGTCGAAGGCGGCGTGGCCCTGATAGAGCCAGACGAGCGTCGCCGTCGAGGCGACGCACAGCACCGCGTAGGTGATCCGGCGGCCAAACCGCCCGGCCGCCAGGGCGGCGATCACGGTGCCGATGACGGCGCCGATCGAACCCACGAGCTGCGTGTACTCCTTGGCGAACGGCACGGGTACGGTGCTGCCCTTGGTCATCTCGATCGCCCAACTCGGCCCCCACTGCAGCGCGCCCCACGTGCCCAGCAGCGGCACGCCCGCCAGCAATGCTCCGATCATCAGCCGCCAGCGGATCGTGGTCGCGTCGGCCGTCCGGACGGCGCCGCCGGCCGTCGCCCGCGCCAGGTACATCCGCACGGGATGGACGAACCCGACGAACGCCGCCGCGAGCCCCAGCGGCGTGATCACCGCCCGCACGGCCCACGACGTCACGGCGGGCGACCAGGCGGCGATCACGATCGCCGCGCCGATGGCGCCTCCGAGCGTGGCGAGCAGGTCGTGCACGGCCCAGTGGCTGGTGCGGCCGCTGGCCTGCTCCTCGTGCCACTTCTCCGATTCGGGCACGAAGGCACGGATGAAGAACACGAGCAGGGCGGGAACGGCGCCCACGATCATCAGGAACCGCCAGGCCTGGTTGGCCAGCAGCGGCTCGACGATCGTCTCCGGCAGGAAGGCGGAGAGGCCCGATCGCACGCTCACGATCAGGGAGCCGAGCAGCATGCTCACGATCGGCACGAGGCCGATGCCGACGTTCGAGGCGGCGCCGATCAGTCCGGCGATCCAGCCCCGCGACCGCTCCGGCCAGACCTCGTTGACCAGCGCCACGCCCAGGGACCACTCGCCGCCCATGCCCAGCGACGCGATGAACCGCAGCACCGCGATGTGCCAGGCCTCCGTGGCCAGGCCGCAGGCGCCGGTGAACAGCGCGTAGGTGAGGATCGACAGCGACATCGCCCGCACGCGGCCGATGCGGTCGCCGAGCCAGCCGAAGAGCACGCCCCCGGTCGCGGCGCCGATGAGGAACACCGCCATGATGACGCCGAACCAGCCGTTGACGGCGGTCGCGGAGTCGGGGCCGAGGAGTTCGCCGAGGGCCGGCCGGCCCACGAGGGGAAACATGCCGATCTCGAACCCGTCGAACATCCATCCCAGCAGCGCCGCGACCAGGGCCATCCATCGGCCGCGGTTCGTCGTGGCTGCGTCCCTCTTCTTCGTCATGACGTGGCTCCGTGCGCGGGCTGCCGGCCGCGGCCGCCGGGAAGATGCTCGATCGCGATCGAACCGGCGACGGCCTCCGGCTCCGGCAGCGGCCGGCCGATCTCGGCGACCCGCTGGCCGAAGCCCGGTCCGGTGAACGTGCCCAGATCGACGGTCCCGCCGCGGCGGCGGTAGGCGTCCGGGTGCACGGTCGCCTCGGGACGGGAGGCCTCCGGGTAGTACTGCATGCCGTTGGTCTCGACACCGGCGAGGGTGCCGGCGTGGGCCGCCAGCCGCAGGTGCGGGATCACCGCCAGCATCGGGTTGGTGAGGTCCTGGACCATCACGTCCATGCCGTGGGCCCGGGCCCAGGCCAGCGCGAGCAGCGCGCCCGACTGGGTCTTGCAGGTCTTGAGGGCGACGCCGTTCCAGCCCAGCCGGCGGCCCTGCTCGACGTACCGCCAGTCGTGGGCGCTCTCGTCGAGGAACAGCCGCGTGCGGGCCGAGATGGCATGCACGTCGATCGGGTGCTTCGCGAGGTCGTACGGAAACGGCTGCTCGACGTACAGCAGCCGGGCGGCGAGGTCCGGCCGGGCCGCGGCCACGGCGTCGAGCGCGGCGAGCACGTAGGCCGGATCCTGGACCGTGCAGTTGAAGTCGGCGCAGAAGTGCCGCACGCCGCGCGGGATGCCGATGTCGGCGATCCGCACCAGCCGATCCACGTCCCAAGCGAGATCGTTGCCCCGGAGCTTCACCTTGAGGCAGGTCAGGCCGTCGGTGTCGATCCACTGCTCGAGCGTGACGGGATGCCCGTCCCGGGGCTCGCCGCCGGTGAGGTCGGCGGCGGTGAGCGGGTCGAGGCCGCCGACGAGGTGCCAGGCCGGCAGCCGCCGGGGCGGGTCGGCGACGAGGAAGTCGGCGGGAAAGCGGCCACGGAAGCGGTCGTCGTCTGGCCGATCGAAGAAACTCGCCAGGTCGCGGGTCAGGTGGTCGCGGCCGTACGTGGCGTAGGTGTCGATCCCGTGGACGACGCCGAACGCGTCGTGCACGGCGAGATCGACGGGGCTGGCGCAGATCAGCGCGGCCAGTTCCGGGATCGGCTCGCCGATGCCGGGGTCGTCGCTGTCCCGGGCGAGGCGGTCCAGTTGGCCGTGGCGGAACGCGGCGCCGATCTCGAGCGGGTGGCCCCGCTCGCCGCCGGCCACGATGCCGCGGCAGCAGGCGGCGGCGAGGCGGATCATCGCCCGCTCGCGGGCGGCCAGGTCGGCCGTCGATGGCCAGCCCCAGACGACCGACAGCGGCGTCTCGCCCCAGCCGACGGCGCGGCGGCCGTTGCGCGTCTCGACCTCGACGGCCACGCGGGCGCAGGTGACCGACGTCATCACCTGGGCCCCGAACTTCAGCGGGACCCGCATCTGCACCGGCAGCAGCCAGAGCGCCGCACCGGTCACGCGGACGTCGCTGTCTCGAGCCATCGCCAGACCCTGCCGAAATCCTCGCCGCTGCCGGCCCGCGGCCGATCCGGCCGCCGCCGATCCGGCCGCGGAGGACGCTATGATAGCGTCGGTATCCGCGGACGCATGGGACAGGGTGTGCAAATGCGAAACGGGATGTTCAGGATCTCGCGAACGGCCCGGTGGATCGCGGCCGGGCTCGTGGCGACCTGGTGCGGCGATCTCGCGGCCGCCGAGCCCGCGAAGCCCCCGGCCCCCGCGGCAAAGCCCCACCTCGTGATGGTGATCGCCGACGACGAGTACCGCACCGCCGAGACGCTGCCGGCGTTCACGACGGCGGAACTCGGCGACGACTTCCGGGTCACGACCGTGGGCCCGGACGCCGGCGACCCCGGCGGCATCCCGGGCCTGGAGACGGTCGAGGGGATGGACGTGCTCCTCGTCAGCGCCCGCCGCCGGCCGCTGCCGGCGCGTCAACTCGACCGCATCCGCGGGCACGTGGCCGCGGGCCGGCCGGTGGTCGGCATCCGCACCGCCAACCACGCCTTCCATCTGCGCAGGGGCGTTCCCGCCGCAGGGCTGGAGCAGTGGCCGACGTTCGATGCCGACGTCTTCGGCGGCAATTACTCGAACCACCTCGACAACTCGTTGCGGACCTCGGCCCGCCGCGCGGCGGGCGTCGAGCATCCGATCCTGGCGGGCGTGCCGGCGGAGGAGTTCGCCACCGGCGGATCGCTCTACGTCGTGTCGCCGCTGGCGCCGACGACGACCGCCCTCATGCTCGGCCGGGCGGCCGGCGTCGATCGCGAGGAGCCCGTGGCCTGGGTCAATCACCGGGCCGACGGCGGCTGGTCGTTCTACACGTCGCTCGGCCATCCCGACGACTTCGCCAATCCGGCCTTCCGCCGGCTGCTGGCCAACGCGATCCGCTGGACGGCGAGTAAGCCCCGGCCGGAGGCGAAGCCGCCCGCTGCCCGCTGACTCAGCCGGACTTCATTCCGGGTCGTGCCGGCACCTTCTCGGCTGCCCCGGCCCGCGCGAACCCGGCCGGCATCACTCGGGGAAGAGCCGCGTCGAGAGGTAGCGCTCGCCCAGGTCCGGCAGCACCACGACGACGAGCCTGCCGGCGTTCTCCGGCCGGCGGGCGACCTGGAGCGCGGCCCAGGCGGCCGCGCCGCAGGAGATGCCGCACATCAGTCCCTCCCGCTTCGCCATCTGCCGCGCCGTCTCCATCGCGTCCTCGTCGTCCACCCGCACCACCTCGTCGATGACGTCGAGGTTGAGGATCTCGGGGATGAAGCCGGCGCCGATCCCCTGGATCGTGTGCCGTCCCGGCTTGATCGGCTGCCCGGAGAGCTTCTGCGTGATCACCGGGCTGTTGGCCGGCTCGACGGCCACGACCTTGAGGCCGGGCTTGCGGCTCTTGAGCACCTCGCCCACGCCGGTGATCGTGCCGCCGGTTCCCACGCCGCAGACGACGATATCGACCTGCCCGGCGGTGTCGGCCCAGATCTCCTCCGCGGTCGTGCGGCGGTGAATCTCCGGATTGGCCGGGTTCTTGAACTGCTGCGGCATGAAGAACTGGCTGCTGGAATGGCTGATCTCCTCGGCGTGCCGCACGGCGCCGGGCATGCCCTCGGCCGCGGGCGTGAGCACGAGCTCGGCACCGAGCGCCTTGAGCATCCGCCGCCGCTCCAGGCTCATGCTCTCGGGCATGGTGACGCGGAGCTTGTAGCCGCGGGCCGCACAGACGTAGGCCAGGCCGATGCCGGTGTTGCCACTGGTGGGCTCGATGATGATCGTGTCGGGGCCGATCCGGCCTTCCCGCTCGGCGGTGTCGATCATCGCGCAGGCGATCCGATCCTTCACGCTCCACAGGGGGTTCATGTTCTCGATCTTGCCGGCGACGGTGGCCACGCAGCCCTCCGTGACCCGCCGCAGGCGGACCAGGGGCGTGCGACCGATGCACTGGGTGATGTCGTCGCGGATGCCGGCGGGCAGAGTCGTGGTCACCATGGATCACCTCCCGAAGCGGTTCCCGGGCCGCCGGCCCTTTGCCGGCGCAGCCCGCACCACCCACATTATCGGCACCACCGGCCCGAAACTGGAATCGCGGCTACGGCAGCCGCTTCACGCGGATGTTGCGGTAGTGGACCTCGCTGCCCGGATCGTGGGCCTGGAGGGCGAAGGTGCCGGCGGAGAGCTTTCGCGTGCCCGTCACCCCGTCGGGTTCCACGAACTCGTAGAGCACGCGGCCGTCGACCCGGACGGTGACGGCCTTGCCCACCACGAGCACCTCGAGCGTGAACCACGTGTCGTCCTTCGCCGGCGGCGTGAAGTTCTTCACGACATTGTAGAGGCTGCCGGTGCGGACCGGATCGCCCTGCGAGTTGTTGACCTGCACCTCGTAGCCGTGGGCCGGCCAGCCGTCGGGCTGCATCCGGGTGTGGAAGAACAGGCCGGAGTTCGCCTTCGGCTTGGTCAGCACCTCGGCCTTGAGGTGGAAGTTCTTGAAGTCGGCCGGCTTGGCGGCGTCGGAGCCGACGTAGAAGAGGTGGCTGCGGGGGCCGTGGCAGACGATCGCCCCGTCCCGCACCTGCCAGCTGGCGGGGTTCTCGTTCGGCTGCCAGCCGGCCAGGGTTTTGCCGTCGAAGAGCGGCTCGAAACCGGCCTCGTCGTCGGCCGCGGCCCCGCCGGCGGCCAGGAGCAGCCACCCGCCCAGGGCGCCGCACGCGGCGATCGTGCGAACCCGGTACCATCGACCTGCGTATTCCACCTGCAAACTCCCTGGCACCCGGGGGTCGGCCGCGGCCGCCCCGGGGGATCGTGAAGGACACTGCGATTCAGACCTCTGCCGTCCAAGGCGGTGAGCATACGGTCGGCGCCGCGACGCTGTCACCCGTCCCACCGGGTCCCGAGAGGGGCGGGGACGCGAATCGCGGCTGCACGCCGCCGGCCGGGGCGGAGGCCGCCCCGCTGCTCGTCGTGGAAACCGACGTGGCCCTGGATGGTGGCCCGTCTCCCGAGCGGCTCGTCGTCACCCGCGACCACCTTGCGGCCGAGGCCGGCGGCCTGGTCCTCCGCCGGGTGGCGTGGCCGGCGGTGGCGGAGGTGCGGACGACCGCGGGTCTCGGCGGCGGCACGCTGCAGGTGAAGGTCGAGGGGTGCTGGATCGATCTCGTCCGCTATTCCAACGCGCTCGCCACGCGGTTCCACAAGATCTCGCGGGCGCTCGAACGCGGCCGCGAGGGCATGGCCGCCGGGCGGCCCGCCGCCCTGGTCGAGGTCGAAGGGCCGCTCGATCCGCCCCGGTGCGGCTCCTGCGGCCTGCGGCTGGCCAACCAGGAGGACGCCTGCCCACGCTGCATGCAGAAGGGGCAGATCCTCCGCCGCGTCGGCGAATTGCTCGCACCCTACACGAAGGGCGCGGCCCTGCTCTGTGGGCTGACGCTCGTGGGCGTCATCGCCGAACTCGTGCCCCCGAAGCTCCAGCAGTACATGGTCGACGAGATCCTCTCGGCCAAGGCGGCCGACGGGGCGGCCGGGCCGGCGGCGCCCGACTTCCGCACGGCCCTGCTCGTCGTCGTCCTGGCCCTGGCCTTTTCGCGGATCCTGCTCTCGGCCGTGGGCGTGCTCAAGGGACGGCTGGCGACGGCGATCGGCACGGGCCTCACGGCGACGCTCCGCGACGAGATGGTGAGGAAGCTGCAGAGCCTGTCGGTGGCCTACTACGACCGGCATCAGGTCGGCTCGATGATCAGCCGCGTGGCCCACGACAGCGAGGTGCTCCACGGCCTCATGCACCAGCTCACCGGCGGCTTTCTCCTGCAGATCGTGCAACTCGTCGGCGTGGGGGCGATGCTCGTCTGGATCAACCCCAAGCTCGCCCTCTACACGCTGATCCCGGTGCCGCTGGTGATCCTCGGGTCCTGGGTGTTCTGGCGGCACGTCTATCCGCGGCACTACCGGCTGTGGGACGCCTCCAGCAAGCAGATGGCGACCCTCTCCGGCATGCTCTCGGGCATCCGGGTCGTCAAGGCCTTCGCCCAGGAGCCGCGCGAGAGCGACCGCTTCCATGCCGCCAGCGACCATCTGCGGCGCTGGCGGGAGTGGGTGGAGCACACGAACACCACCTACGCCGCCTCGATGCAGATCGTCTTCGGCCTCGGCGGCCTGATCGTGTGGTACGTCGGCGGCCGCGACGTGATCGGCGGGAGCATGACGCTCGGGCAGCTGATCGCCTTCCTCGCCTACCTGGCGATGTTCTACGCGCCGCTGGGCGCCCTCTCGAACTTCACGACCTGGCTGACGAGTTTCCTGTCGGGCAGCAAGCGGGTGCTGGAACTGCTCGACACGCCGGCGCTGATCGCGGAGCCTGCGGCTGCCGAGCCCTGGGCCGACCCCCGCGGCGAGATCAGCTTCGAGAACGTGACCTTCGGCTACGACCGCAACCAGCCGGTGCTGCACGACGTCTCGTTCACGGTGGCCCCGGGGGAGATGGTGGGGATCGTGGGCCGCTCGGGCTCCGGCAAGACCACGCTCGTCAGCCTCCTGGCCCGGTTTCACGACGTGCAGGAGGGGCGGATCCTCGTGGACGGCCACGACATCCGCGACCTCTCGATGCGCGACCTGCGGGAGAAACTCGGCATCGTGTTCCAGGACTCGTTCCTCTTCCGGGGCACGATCTGGAAGAACCTCTCCTACGGCCGCCCGCAGGCCACGATCGCGGAGGGCCTCGCCGCCGCCAAGGCTGCGGGAGCCCATGATTTTCTCTGCCGGCAGCCGCTGGCCTACGAGACGCTGCTCGGCGAGCACGGCGCGGGCCTCTCTGGCGGCGAGAAGCAGCGGCTCTCGATCGCCCGCACCCTGCTCTACGACCCGCGGGTGCTGGTCCTCGACGAGGCGACGAGCAACATCGACGCCGAGGCCGAGAAGAGCATCCAGGAGGCGCTGGCGGTGCTGGTCCGCGGACGGACCACGATCGCCATCGCCCACCGGCTCTCGACGCTCCGCAACGCCGACCGGATCCTGGCCTTCGACCGCGGTCGGCTCGTCGAGCAGGGCACGCATGCGGAACTGCTCGCCGCCGACGGCATCTACGCCCGCCTGGTCCGCATCCAGACGCAGGTCTCGAAGCAGCCCACGGTGGACACGCTGCTCGTCGAGGAGCAGGCCGCGCGGCCGCCGGCCGCGGCGCCGGAGAGCCGCCCGCCGGCCACGCCCGCCGCGTCGGCCATCGTCTGGCTCGATCCGGCCACGCACCGCTTCCGCGTCGGCGACCACGAGCGGATCGAGCTGTGGGACACGACGGCGGCCGCGCCGCAGGCGGCCGGCCTGTTCATCGTGCGCACGTTCCCGGCGTCGCATCCCGAGGCCTGGCTCTCCGTCCGCGGCTGGAGCGACGCGGGCGAGGAGATCGAGATCGGCATGGTCCGTGACTTGGCGGCCTGGCCGGAGGCCGATCGGGAGGTCGTGCGGGCGGGGCTCCGCCGTCGGGCGCTGGTGCGGACGATCCAGCGGGTCCACGAGGTCCGGCTCGCCCATGGCTATCTCGATTTCGACGTCGAGAGCGACGTCGGCCGGCGGACGTTCACCGCCCGCTGGACGCAGAGCCAGGCGACCGACTTCGGCGGGGCGGGCAAGATGCTCGTGGACACCGACGAGAACCGCTGGGTGATCCCCCGGGTGGACGACCTGCCGCCGGCCGATCGGGAGCGGTTCCTGCACTACGTCTATTGGTGAGCCGCCCCGCCGCCGGCAACGGGCGGCGAAGGGGCGCCGGTTCCTTGCGGACGCCAAGGACGGCCACTACAACCTGTCCAGGAAAAGCCAGCCGGGTCATCGGCCGGTCGCGGCCGGGGTGTCGTGCCGCTCGTCAGGGAAGACGGAACAATATCGGTTCGTGATGCGATCTTCGGTGTTCTTGCTTCTTCCCTTTTCTTCTGGAGACGAGTGATGAATCTTGTTGACCTCATTGCCGGCCAACTTTCGTCGGGCGACGTGCTCGGCAAGCTCGGCGGCCTCATCGGCGCCAACGAGTCGCAGACCAAGTCGGCCACGTCGGCCGCGGTCCCGGCGCTGCTCAACGTGTTCTCGAAGCTGGCCTCGACCAACAGCGGCGCCGACCAGCTCGCCAAGGCGATGGGCGGCCTCGACCTGGGCATGCTCGGCAATCTCGCCGGCGCCCTGGGCGGCAGCCAGGCCTCCGGCATCGGCAGCCTGGGCGGCAACCTCCTCGGCTCGCTGCTCGGCGGCGGCAACAACCTGCAGAGCCTGGTCGGCGCGCTGGCGTCGTTCGCCGGCATGCAGCCCGGCATCATGAAGACGCTGCTCACCTACCTGGCCCCGATCGTGCTCGGCATGATCGCCAAGCAGTTCACCGGCAAGCCCGACGCGGCCGGCATCTCGCGGCTGTTCTCCGAGCAGTCGGCGAACATCCGCGGCGGCCTGCCCAAGGGCTTCTCGCTGCCCGACCTCGCCCTGGGCGCCGTTTCGGGTGGCGGTCGGCCGAGCGAGCCGGCCCGCAGCCACGGCCATGCCCACGCCGAGGAAAAGGCGGGCATGCCGGGCTGGCTGCTGCCGCTGTTGTTGCTCGCCGCCCTCGGGGCCGGCTACTACCTGTGGCAGCAGAACCAGAAGAAGGACGGCGCGGTCGCCGTCCGCGAGGAAGTCGTCAAGAACGGTCCGGTCATCCGGGATCGCACGGAAGTCGTCGGGCGGTCCGGCAAGGACGTCGTGGAAGCCGTGGCGGAGACGATCTCGATCGATCCCCGGTTCCTGGAGGCGGGCAAGGTGGCGGGCGGCCTGTTCACGGGCCTCTCCAAGGCGCTCTCGGGTGTGACGGACGAGGCTTCGGCCCGGGCCGCGCTGCCCGAGTTGGAGAAGTTCGCCCCGATGCTCACGACGCTCGAGGAGGAGGCCGGTCGGCTGCCGGTCGACGAGAAGCCGGCGTTCGCCAAGGTGATCGCCGACAACCTCGGCCTGCTCGGCAAGATCATCGAGCGGGTGATGGCGATCCCGGGCGTGAAGGACGTGCTCGGCCCGGTCGTCACGCCGATGATCGACACGCTCACCAAGATGAGCAAGTGACGACCTGACCGACGGCTCGAGATCACGACCGGCCCGGGTCGGCCTCGCCGACCCGGGCCGGTTCCGTTTCCGGCCGTGACCCGCCGGGTAGACTGCCGGCATGGCCTCGCGCGTCGATCCCGTCCATTGGCAGCTGCGCACGCGCGGGCTCGCGCTTCCGCATCCCGGCGGCGGGCCGGGCCGGCCGCTCGTGATGGGGATCGTCAACGTCACGCCCGACAGCTTCTCCGACGGCGGCCGGCACGCCGACCCGGGGGCGGCCGTGGCCCACGGCCTGGCGCTGGTCGCCGACGGCGCCGACATCCTCGACGTCGGCGGCGAGAGCACGCGACCGTTCTCGGCCGCCGTGGCCGCCGACGAGGAGTGGCGCCGGGTGGGCGCCGTCGTCGGCCGACTGGCGCGGGAGGCGGGCGTCCCGGTGTCGATCGACACCTCCAAGGCGGTCGTCGCGGCCCGCGCCCTGGAGGCGGGGGCCGAGATCGTCAACGACGTCACGGGGCTGGAGGGGGATCCCGACATGCTCCGCGTCGTCCGCGACGCGGCCGCCGGCGTGTGCGCGATGCACATGCGGGGCACGCCGCAGACGATGCAACTCGACCCGCGGTACGACGACGTGGTCGCCGAGATCCATGCCTACCTGCGGGGCCGCCGCGACGCGCTGGAGGCGGCCGGCATCCCCCGGGAGCGGATCTGCCTCGATCCCGGCATCGGCTTCGGCAAGACCCACGAGCACAACCTCACGCTGCTGGCGGAGGCCGGGCGGTTCCTCGACCTGGGCGTGCCCATCCTCGTGGGCCACTCCCGCAAGGGCTTCATCGGCAAGGCGATCGAGCGGGCCCTCGGCCGGCCAGCCACGCTGGAGGAGCGGGACGCGGGCACGGCGGTGGCCGCCTGCCGCCTCGCCCGCGCGGGCGTGCAGATCGTGCGGGTGCACGCCGTCGGCGTCGTGCGGGCGGCGCTGGCTCTCGCCGCGGCCGATCCGTCCGACCCGCGCCGGGGCTGAAGGCGGCCGCGAGCGGACACGGCCTCCGCACGCTACGATGACGGATTGCCCGACCACGATTTCGCGATCTTCCGGCATGTCCACCGCCCCTCCCGCCGCCCGCTCCGATCTCCACGCCCAGTGCCGCGGCATCGCGGAGCGGGCCCGCCGTGCGGCCATCGACCTGGCCGCCGTGCCCGGCGATCGGAAGGCGGCCGCCCTGCGGGCCGCGGCCGCCCGGATCCGCGCCGACGTCGATGCGATCCTGGAGGCGAACCGACTGGACGTCGCCGCCGCCCCCGGCTACGGCCTCTCTCCCGCCGCCGTGGACCGCCTGCTGCTCGATCTGAAGCGGGTCGAGGGGATCGCCGCCGGCGTGGAGGCCGTGGCCGGGCTTCCCGACCCCGTGGGCGAGGTGATCGAGAGCACGACGCGGCCCAACGGCCTGGTCGTGAGGAAGATCCGCGTGCCGCTGGGCGTCGTGTTCTTCATCTACGAGTCGCGGCCCAACGTCACGGCCGACGCGGCGGCGGTGGCCCTCGCCGCCGGCAACGCGATCATCCTCCGCGGCGGCAAGGAGGCGGCCTGGTCGAGCCGGCGGATCGTGGAGAGCATGCGGGCCGCGATCGCGGAGCAGGGCCTGCCGGCCGACTGCGTGCAGCTCGTGGACACGGCCGACCGCGAGGCCGTGGGCGAGTTCCTGCGGATGGACGACCTCATCGACATCGCCATTCCCCGCGGCGGCGAGGCCCTGATCCGCCGCGTCTGCGCCGAGGCACGGATGCCGGTCATGAAGCATTTTTCCGGCAACTGCCACGTCTACGTGGATCGGGCCGCCGACCTGGCGATCGCCGAGCGGGTGACCGTCAACGCCAAGTGCCAGCGGATGGGGGTCTGCAACGCGGCCGAGTCGCTGCTGGTGCACCGGGCGGTGGCCGCGGAGTTCCTGCCGACGATCGCGGCGGCGCTCGCGGGGCACGGCGTGGAGATCGTCGGCGACGAGGCCACCCGCCGGCTCGTGCCCGCGGCCGGTGCGGCCACCGAGGCCGATTGGGGCACCGAGTATCTCGGCCCGAAGATCTCGGTCGCCGTCGTCGATTCGCTCGACGCCGCCATCGATCACGTCAACCGGCACGGTTCCCGGCACACCGACGCGATCATCACGGCCGACGCGGCCGCCGCCGAGCGGTTCGCCGCCCGGGTGGACACGGCCGTGGTGATGGTGAACGCCAGCACGCGGTTCAACGACGGGGGCGAACTCGGCCTGGGTGCGGAGATCGGCATCTCCACCGACAAGCTCCACGCCCGCGGCCCCTGCGGCACCAAGGAACTCACCACCTACAAATACGTCGTCACCGGCAGCGGACAGGTGCGGGCTTAGGTCGCATCCGAACGTGGCGAGGCACCGGCTCGGGGACGGCATGAGTTGCGTCGCTGACGAAGGTCCGTCACGCTCCA
>Ga0315901_10004782_pt1 | contig 16746 bp, 14 predicted proteins | sample LakEriMetagenome_10_FD_203761 | JGI IMG/M metagenome (GOLD analysis project Ga0315901, IMG submission 203761) | Freshwater fungal communities from buoy surface, Lake Erie, Ohio, United States - Buoy 2 MA116 | ecosystem: Environmental > Aquatic > Freshwater > Lake | place: USA: Lake Erie, Ohio...
CCGGCGGTCGAGCGCGGCCGCGGCCGCGACCGGCAGGGCCGCAGGTGCGGCGGCGGCCGGCGGCCGGGATGTCCGCGCCGCGGCCGGCGGGCTGGCGGGCTGGGACGGTGCCGGCGTGACGTTCGCCGTGGCCGCCAGCGCGGCGGCCGGCGTCCGGGTCCTGGTAGCCGGCTCGGTGGCCAGCGGCGCGGCGGCCTGGCCGCCGGGCAGGGGCATCCCGGCCGGGGAACGGACCGCCGGCGACACGGCCACCGGCGGCGGGGCCCCCAGCGGAGCGGCGGCCTTCGCCAGGAGTTTTTCCAGTTCGCCCCGCGTCGTGGCGCCGTTGATGCGACCGACTTCGGTGCCCTTGACCAGGAGCACGTAGCACGGCACGCCGCTGACGCCGAACCGGCGGACGACGTCGAGTTCACGGTCCACGTCGACGTGCCGCACGACCCAGCCGGCCGCGGCGACCTCGTCGATCACGGGGGCCATCTGCCGGCACGGGCCGCACCACGCGGCGGAGAAGTCGAGCAGCACCGCCTCGCCCGCCATCGCGACCGCCGCCGGGTTGGCGCGGGCCGCGCCGGCCGTGGTCCACAGGGTGAGGATGGCAGCGCCGCAGGCCGACAGGGGTGACGATCGCATCATCCTCGGGAACTCCACGCATGCACACGATGCCCACGACCGGGCCTTCGGCGGCCGGAAGGGGGCGGGATAGTGCCGGGGTTCGGCGCCGACGACAAGACCACTTTGCCGCGGCCGGCCCTTGCCCAATCGGCCGTGGCGGCCGCTGTTTCCCCGGTCGCGGGCCGCTTCTACAATCCGCGTTCCGCCCGCCCCGCCCCGAGCCCGTCGCCGCATGGCCGCTTCTTCCGACCGTCGCCTCCTGGTCACGTCGGCCCTGCCCTACGCCAACGGCCACATCCACCTCGGCCACCTCGTCGAGTACGTGCAGACCGACATCTTCGTCCGCTTCCAGCGGCTGCGCGGCCACCGCTGCATCTATCTCTGTGCCGACGACACCCACGGCACCGCGATCATGATCCGGGCCCGGGCCGAGGGTCGCAGCGAGCAGGACCTCGTCGCCGCGATGCGGGCGGCGCACCTGGCCGACTTCGCCGGCTTCCACGTCGCCTTCGACCACTATGGCTCCACCGACAGCCCCGAGAACCGGCGGCTGTGCGGCCTGATCTGGCAGCGGCTGCGGGACCGGGGCCTGGTCGTCTCCCGGGGCGTCGAGCAGCTCTTCGACCCGGCCGCGGGCGTGTTCCTCGCCGACCGCTTCGTGAAGGGCACCTGCCCGAAGTGCGCGGCCGCCGACCAGTTCGGCGACTCCTGCGAAAAATGCGGTGCCGCCTATGCGCCCAGTGACCTCCGCGACCCGGTGAGCACGCTCTCCGGCGCCCGGCCCGAGGTTCGCTCGGCCGAGCACCTCTTCGTGACGCTGGAGAAGATGCACGGCTTCCTGGCGGATTGGACCCGCGGGTCGGGGGCGCTCGACCCGCGGATCGCCAACTACCTCGCCGGCCATTTCCTCGGCGAGGAGCTCCGCGACTGGGACGTCTCCCGTCCGGCCCCCTACTTCGGCTTCGAGATCCCCGACGCCCCCGGCCACTTCTGGTACGTCTGGTTCGACGCGCCGATCGGCTACCTCGCGGCCACCAGCGAGTGGTGCGCGGCCCACGGCGGCACGCTCGAGGACTGGTGGGGCCGCGGCGGCACGAACGCCCCGCCGGCCGAGATCCACCACTTCATCGGCAAGGACATCACCTACTTCCACACCCTCTTCTGGCCCGCGATGCTCGAGGCGGCCGGCCTGGCGCTGCCGACGAAGGTCCGCATCCACGGCTTCCTCACCGTCAACGGGGAGAAGATGTCGAAGAGCCGCGGCACCTTCCTGCTCGCGCGCCGGTACCTCGACCACCTCGACCCGGGGATGCTGCGCTACTTCTACGCGGCCAAGCTCTCGGGGGGCATCGACGACATCGACCTCGACCTCGACGAGTTCGCCACCAAGGTGAACGCGGATCTCGTCGGCAAGGTCGTCAACCTCGCCAGCCGCACGGCGCGCTGGCTGGAGCCGACCGGCCTGGCGCCGGCCTATCCCGACGACGGCGGCCTCTTCGCCCGGGCCGCGGCCGACGGGGCCGAGATCGCCGCCGCCTACGAGGACTGCGACACCGCCCGGGCGATGCGGGTCATCATGGCGGCGGCCGACCGGGCCAATGCGTTCGTCGATGCGGAGCAGCCCTGGAAGCTCGCCAAGGCGGGCCCGGAGGCCGCGGCGCGGCTCCGGGACGTGGCCACGGTGGCCCTCAACCTCTTCCGGCAACTGGCCGTCTACCTGGCCCCGGTGCTGCCGCGGCTGGCCGAGCAGGCCGGAGCGCTCGTGGGCGGGCCGATCGGCTCCTGGCAGGAGTCGCAGGCGCCGCTCGTGGGCCTGCCGGTGGCGGCATTCAAGCCACTGATGCAGCGGGTCGAAAAGACGCACATCGAGGCGCTGCTCGCCGCGGCGCGGGCCGAGGCCGCGAAAGACACACCACCCCAGGGAGGCTCACGCATGGATCCCACACACCCGACCGCGCAGGATGCGGGAGAGCCGCTGGCGGCCGAGCCGCTCGCGGCGCAGTGCACGATCGACGATTTCACCAAGATCGATCTCCGCGTGGCCCGGATCGTGGCGGCCGAGGAGGTGCCCGAGGCGAAGAAGCTCCTCAAGCTCACGATCAGCCTCGGCGGCGACGCGACCCGGACCGTGTTCGCGGGCATCAAGGGGTTCCACGAGCCCGCGGCGCTCGTCGGCCGGCTGGTCGTCGTCGTGGCCAACCTCGCCCCGCGGCAGATGAAGTTCGGCTCCAGCGAGGGCATGGTGGTCGCGGCCAGCGGCGCAGGGGCTCCAGGTGTCTACCTGCTCTCCCCCGACTCGGGAGCGTTGCCGGGCATGCGGCTGCATTGACCTCCGGGGCCGCGGCGTAAAATGGGGTACTCGCGGAGACCAGATCATGGCCCAGAAGACGATCGTCTTTCCCACCGACTTCTCCACCGCCAGCGACGCGGCCCTCGTGCACGCGGAGGCGCTGGCCAAGCAGACGAACGCCCGGCTGCTCATCGTGCACGTCGAGGAGCCGCCGCTGGCCTACGGCGGCGGTGAGCTCTATTACGGCCTGCCCGAGCCGAACTCGGAGCGGATCCTGAAGATGCTCGAGGATGTGAGGCCCTCCGATCCGTCCGTGCCCTACGCCCATCGGCTCACGATGGGCGATCCCGCCGGTGAGGTCGTGCGGATCGCGTCCGACGAGGCCGCGGAGATGATCATCCTCGGCACCCATGGCCGCACCGGCATGACGCGGCTGCTGATGGGCAGCGTCGCCGAGGCGATCGTCCGCCGGGCCCCCTGCCCCGTGCTCGTCTACCGCGAGACGGCGGAGAAGCTCGCCCGGAAGAAGGCCTCCGCCAGCGCATGACGGCCCGGCCGATCCTCGAACTGCGGGCCTCCGTGCGGAAGCGGATTCGCGACGTGTTCGACGGGCTCGGCTTCGTGGAGGTGGACACGCCAGTGCTCTCGCAGGAGGTGCTGCCGGAGGCGCACATCGACCCGATCGCGGTGCCGATCGGCGGCGGGGCGCCGCGGTTCCTCCAGGCCAGCCCCGAGGCGCTCATGAAGCGGCTGCTGGCGGCGGGCGCGGGGCCGATCTATCAGTTCGCCCGGTCGTTCCGCGCCGGCGAGCGCGGCCGGCAGCACGACGTCGAGTTCGTGCTCCTGGAGTGGTACGCCCCCGAGACGTCGCTCGCCGACGCCGCCGGCCTGCTGGAGCGGCTCTGCGGGGCGGCGCTCGGCACGCAGGGCATCGAGCGGGTCTCGTGCCGCGAGGCCTTTCTCGCCCACGCGGGCGTCGATCCGCTCGCCGCGCCGCTCGACGAGATGCTCGCCGCCGTGCGGCGGGCCGGGATCACCGTGCCGGCGGCCTGGGAAGCGACGCCGCCTGCCGACCGCCGGGATCGGGCCTTCGAGATCCTGCTCGCGGAAGTCGTGCAGCCGCGGCTCGGCCACGCCCGGCCGGCGATGCTCGACGCCTGGCCGCCGGCGCAGGCGGCCTTCGCCCGCCTCGATCCCGACACGGGCCTCACGGCCCGCCGGTTCGAGCTGTTCGTGCGCGGCGTCGAGCTCGCCAACGGCTGGGAGGAGGAGACGCGGCGCGAGGTCGTCGCCGCCCGGATCGCGACGGCCAACGCCGCCCGCGAGGCCGACGGCCGGCCGCGACTGCCCGAGCCGGCGCGGCTGCTCGCCGCCCATGGCGAAGCGATGCCCGACGGCGTGGGCGCGGCGCTCGGCTTCGACCGCCTCGTGATGCTCGCCGCCGGCGCCGAATCGATCGACGCCGTGCGCTGCTTCTCCTCGACCGACGCCTGACGGTCGCCGCGCAGGGTCGGCCCGCCGGCGATCGACCCGGTTTGTCAGCGGGCGGCGGCCTGCCGCACGAACGCCAGGATCGCCTCGCGGGCGGTGGCGGCGTCGAACTCGGAGCCGCCGTGGCCGGCACCGGGCAGCACGATCAGTCGCGACGACGCGCCGGCGGCGCGGAGCGCCGCATCGAGCCGCACGCTCTGCTCGAGCGGCACGAGACGATCGGCATCGCCGTGGAATATGAGGAACGGCGGGTCATCGTGTGACACGTGCGTCAGCGGGCTGGCCGATCGCGCCCGGTCGGCAAACTCCTCGGCGGGCCCGCCGAGGAGTGCCGCGATGGAGGCCCGCGGGGTGGCGACGTCCTGCCGCTGGGACGATCCCTCCGTCGGCGCGGTCATCGTCGCCAGGTCGCTCGGCCCGAACAGGTCGATCACTCCCTGCACCCGCCCGTCCCCCGTGTCGGTGGTGCCGACGAACGCCGCCAGATGTCCGCCGGCGGACGAGCCGCCGACGAAGACCCGCTCGGGATCGAGTCCGTAGGTCGCCGCCTCGCGCCGCAGCCAGGCGATCGCCGCCCGGCAGTCGTCGATCTGGGCGGGCCAACGGGCCTGCCACGAGAGCCGGTAATCGATGCTGACCACGGCGCAGCCCTCGGCGGCGAGCCAAACCAGCGGGCATCGCTCCTTGCTGCCTTGCTTCCAGCCGCCGCCGTGGATCCAGAGCAGCACGGGCCTCCCCCGGCCGGCGGGCCGGGGCACGGCATCATCGGCCGGCAGGTAGAGATCGAGCAGCAGCGCCATCGGCCCGGGTGCGGCGGCCCGCGCGTATTCGACGTCGGTGATCCGCTTCACGCCCGGCGGCACCGTGGGCCGCACGTCGCCCGCCGGCCGCCGGCCGCTGCCCGCTGCGCCCGCGAGCGAGTCGCCGAGGTCGGCGCGGGCCGCCGCCGCGACCGCCTCGAGGCGGGCGACGACATCCGGATGCGCGGCGGCGACGTTCCTCGTCTCCCCGAGGTCGGTTTCGAGGTCGTAGAGCGAAAGCGGCAGCGAGGCGACCGAGTATCCGTGGCGGCTGGCGATCCCGCGCACGCCCGACTCCGCCATGGACCGTGGTGCCATGTCGGGGGGCTGGGCAGGCTGGCCGTCGCGGCCCGGAGCCCCGACCACGGTGAGGTACTCGTGCGGCAGGTGCAGTTTCCAGCGACCCTGGCGCACGGCGTGCAGTTCGTCGCCCGCGTAGAAGAGGAAGGTTTCGCGGCCCTCGGCGGCCCGCTCACCGAACAGGAGGGGCGTCAGGTCGAGGCCGTCGGTCTTCCGCTCGGGGGGCGCGGCTCCCGTGATCTTCAGGATCGACGCGAACAGGTCGAGCGTGCTCATCATCTCGTCGGTGACCCGGCCGGCGGGCACCCGGCCGGGCCACCGGGCGATGCACGGCACCCGCATGCCCCCCTCGAAAGCCGTCAGCTTGCCCTCGCGGAGCGGGGCTGCCACCCCGGCGTGGTTTCCGTAGGACAGGAACGGACCGTTGTCGGAGGCGAACACGACGAGGGTCCGCTCGGCCAGTCCGTGGCGGTCGATCGCGGCGACGATCTCGCCCACGGCCGCATCGAGTTCCGCCACCACGTCGGCATAGGTGCCTCGGCCCGTCCGTTCGCGCCATGGCGGCGACGCGAAGATCGGCACGTGCGGCATGACGTGCGGCAGATAGAGGAAGAATGGGCGGTCCTTGTGCCGCTCGATGAACTGCACGGCCCGGTCGGTGAATCGGCGCGTGAACCGGGACTGGTCGGGATCGGTCTCCACGACGTCGTTCCCCTCGTAGAGCGGCAGCGGTGGCATCGTGCGGACCACGGGGTGCAGCGGCCCGTTGTCGTTGGAATAGGGGATGCCGAGGAACTCTGCGAAGCCGCGGCGGGTGGGCCAGAAGGGCGGATGGTGGCCGAGGTGCCACTTGCCGAAGGCCGCGGTGGCGTAGCCGCGCGCCTGGAGCAGCTCGCTCAAAAGCCGCTCGTCCCGATGGATGCCGTTCGGGCTGGTGTGGTTCAGCGCCCCGGCCATGCCGATGCGGTTGGGATAGCAGCCGGTGAGCAGCGCCGCCCGGGACGCCGTGCATACCGCCTGGGCCACGTAGAAGCTCGTGAACCGCGTCCCCTGGGCCGCCAACGCATCGAGCGCGGGCGTCGAGCCGGCAGCCGCTCCGAAGCAACCAAGGTCGGCGTACCCCAGGTCGTCGACGAGGATGACGACCACGTTCGGCAGGCTGCCGACGGCGTCCCCTGCCGGGCCGCCGATCGCGGCCGGCAGGCGGATGCAGCAGGCGATGACAAGCACGAGGCGGCGGACGGAACGCATCACGGGCGGGCTCCGCTCGCGACGGGGCGGCCGGCATGAAGGCAGACCCGCGGATCATACCAACCGGCCCTGGGGTTCGTCGGCGGCGCCGTCAGGCCGGGCCGCAGTGCCGATCGCGGCCGCGCTCGTGGCACCCGCGGGAACGTCACCGCTCGATCGCGAAGCCCGTCACCCGCCAGCGTTCCACCGGCCCGCCCTGCCGCGGCACCCGATCCGGCTCGACGGAGAGCCGCAGCGTCGCTTCCGGTCGGCCGCAGGCCGCCAACGCCGCGACGACGACCCAGCCGCCTTCCAGCGGATCGGCCGGGGTGATCGCCGTCACCCGCGGCGTTGCGGCGCCGCAGGCCGCCACCGCCCGCACCGGGTCCAGCAGGGCGAAGGCCGCTTCCCGCGCCTGCCATGCGTCCGCGCCGCGAGCACCCTCCGCGGGCCCACGTCCGACGTCGCCGACGGGCAGCGCGCGCGGCGCACATACGCTCATGGCGTCGGCCAGCCGCCCGGCGCGGACCGCCTCGATCCAGTGCCGGGCCGCGGCCACCGCCCGCCGCTCCACGAGCCACCGCGTGACGACCGCGTCGGCCACCGCCTGGGAGCCGAAGCCGACGGCCAGCGCCAGCCCGGCGACCGCAGCCAGGCCGCCGGCCTTGTTCGCCCCCGGCCGGTTCACGTCCGCCAGCCCCGCCGCGGCCAGCCCGATCGCCACCAGCGGGATCACCCAACAGATCGGGCTCACGAGCGCCAGGGCCGACAGCCCGCCCGCGGCAAGCGCGGCCACCGCCAGCCGGCTCACCGGCCGGTAGTCGCCACCGGTCTCGTCCATCGCCGCCTCGCTAGCGTTTCACCCGCAGCCCCGGCTCGCCCTCGAGCCGCTTGCGGCGGTCGGCGTAGCGGATGATGAAGTCGGCGTCCTTGTCGAAGGCCGAGCCCGGCACCGCGAACGGCCCGCGGATCGTCGCGCCACGGACCCAGGCGAGCCACCTCCGGTCGGGCCCGAGGCCGAAGAACATCCGCGCCTCCGGGGTCGGCTGCACGAAGCTCCGCGGCACGGGCGCCACGTGCAGCGACGCGGCCGTGAAGCAGGTCATCACCCAGGCGACTCCGGCGGCGACGACGGGGCCGCCGAACAGCTCGACGGGCCGCCGCAGCCGGACCTTCGTCCGCGACAGCCGTTCGGTCGCCTCCCGGAGGACGAGCATCACCAGGCAGAACACGCCCCACAGCGCCAGGAAGTCGAGCAGGTGGGTGTAGCTCGGCAGCCACCGCTCGAGCATCGCGACCACCCGCTCGTACCAGGCCGTGGCCACGGTCGCCGCGAGGACGACCTGGAGCAGCATCACGAGGGAGGCCCACAGGCCCTCCCGCCACAACGCGAACGTGACCACCACGAACACGGCCAGGAGAATCGCATCGAGAATCATTGCGTCCTCGCCTCCGCCGTCGGGGGGCGGGTCGGCTGGGCCCCGGAGAACACCCGCTGCATCTCCTCCAGCGACGTGACTCCCGCCGTCACCAGCGCCAAGCCGGCATCCCGCATCGGCTGCATCCCGTCCTTCACGGCCGCCTGGCGCAGGATCTTCGCATCGGCCTTGGCCGCGATCGCCTGGCGAAAGGTCGCTCCCGACGCCAGCTCGAAGACGGCGGTGCGGCCGAGATAGCCGGTGCCGCGGCACAGCCGGCAGCCGTGGGCCGAGGGCTTGCGCAGGTGGGGAAGCTTCTCGGCCGTCGTCTTCAGCCGCGCCAGCAGCTCGGCCGGCGTGGGATACTCCTCGCGGCACTTCGGGCAGAGCTTGCGGACGAGCCGCTGGGAGAGCGACCCGAGGAGCGTGCGGGCGAGCTGGTCGGGCGGCACTCCGCAGGCCCCCAGCCGGGCCACGGCATCGACGGCATCCGTGGCCTTCATGCTCACGATCACGAACTGGTTGTCGCCGGCGAGCCGCACGAGTTCCACGGCCAACGCCTGGTCGCGGAGGTCGCGGGTCACGATCGCCCGGGGATACTCCCGCAGCGCCGTCGCCACGGCGGCCAGCGGCGTCACGCCCGTGCGGGCGTCGAACCGCACGGGCCGCACGTTCTGGATCTCCCGCGGCGGGGCGGCCGCATCCTCGATCGAGACGAAGTCGCGCAGCAGCCGGTCGGCCGCCTGCACGACGACGTCGAACGTCGTCGTCAGCCCGGAAGACGGCGGCGACGAGATCACGATCAGCCCCTTCTCCAGGGCGAGGAGTCCGGCGATCCGGTCGGCCATGTCCGCGGGCATGCCGATGTCCGCGGCCGTGCGGTAGACCACGGCCGGTGGCTCGACCTGCACGACGACCTGCTCGCCGGCGGCCGTGGCGCGGATCTCCAGCCGGCAGTTACGCGGCTTGCCATCGACGTCGATGGCGAACGTGCCGGTGCGGCCGGGGCGGGCCTGGGGCAGCCCGCACGCCGTGGCCAGCGTCTCGACGACCGCCTGCACCGCCTCGCGGGTGGGCCGCGGCGCCTCCGGAAAGGTCTCCCGCTCCTTGCGGCTGCGGGGTGGCTTCCGCACCCGCGGCTTCTCCCACACGCCGTCCACCTCGTGCCGCACCAGGATGCCCTGCGGGTCGGGCTCGATGAGCACGGTCGTCGCCCGGGCCGTGACGGCCGCCTGGAGGAGCGCGAGCGTCTCGGCGTGGCCGGCCGTGGCGGCGGCCCGCTGCTGGCGATCGGCGTTGTCCGCGGCGTCGCGGCCGCCGGCCGCCGCGAGTTTCACCACGGGCAGCACCTCCGCCTCCGCGCCGGGCGTGCCGATGTCGATCCCCAGCGGTTCGAGCAGTCCGGCGACCACGCGGCGGGCGTGGCCGGGCGTCAGGATCCGCGCGTCCTCCGGCAACTGCCGGTTCCGCGTCACCGCGTAGGCCGCCAGCGGCCCGAGCCACGCCAGGAGCATGAGCAGGAGCCCGCCGAGGGCCGAGGGAATCCACCACGCCAGGAGCGCCGCAGCCACGAAGGGCACCGCCACGACGCCGCTCCACAGGGCCGACTGGAGCCTGTGGCGGCGGGCGTCGCGGGCCACCCAGTCCACCGTCGGCACCCAGCCGAGCAGGCACGCGGTCCACAGCGCCACCGGCACGAGCGCCAGGCCGCCGCCCGGCCCACGGCCGCCCCAGTCCGCGGGCAGCGGCTCCGGCCAGCCGCCGTCGGCGCGGGCCACGCCCGCCGCGACCGCCAGACCGGCCGCGGCCGCCACCACTCGCCAGCCGCCGCTCATCCCATCACCCCGATGCCCTTGAGGGCCATCGTCAGGGCCTCCCTGTTGGGCGCGACCTCCAGGGCATCCTGCCGGTCGATGAGCCCCTCGTCGATGAGGTTCTTGAGGCTCTGCGTGAAGTCCTGCATGCCGTCGCGGTGCGACTTGCGGATGTGGTCGGGCAACTCCTCGTCGCGGCCCTCGAGGACGAACTTCTTCACGATCACGTCGAAGAACATCATCTCCACGACCGGCACGCGGCTCACGCCCGGCTTGATCGACTTGAGCAGCTTCTGGGCCACGATGCCCCGCATGTTGAAGGCCAGGGCGCTGCGGATCGCCTGGTGCATCTCCTCGGGGAACAGGTCGAGGATCCGGGTGATCGTCGTGGCGGCGCTGGAGGCGTGGATCGTGCCGAACACGAGGTGGCCCGTCTCGGCCGCGTGGATCGCGGTCATGAAGGTCTCCTCGTCCCGCATCTCGCCGACGAGGATGATGTCGGGATCCTCGCGGACGGCGTGCTTCATGCCGACCGCGAAATCTTTCACATCCTGGCCGATCTCTCGCTGGTTGATCAGGCACTTGTCCTCGGTGAACACGAACTCGATCGGGTCCTCGAGCGTGAGGATGTGCTTGCGGTAGTTCTGGTTGATGTAGTTGAGCATCGACGCGATCGTCGTGCTCTTGCCCGAGCCGGTGACGCCGGCCAGGAGGACCAGGCCCTGGTCGTACTGGCAGAGCCGCTCGATGGCCGGCGGCAGGTAGAGGCCCTTGAAGTCGGGGATCGTGTTGTTGACACGGCGGGCCACGATGCCGAGGACGCCCTGCTGCTGGAGCACGTTGACGCGGAACCGCCACTTCACCCCGTCCACGACCGCGATGTAGGCGAAGTCGCAGCCGCCGTCGGCCTCCAGGATCCGCCGCCGCCGCTCGTCGAGCATCGGCATGACGAGCCGCTGCATCTGCTCGTCGTCGATCCGCGGCGCCTTGAGCGGCTGCAGCACTCCCTTGACGCGGATGATCGCCGGCTGGCCGACCTTCATGTGCAGGTCGCTGCCCTCGAGCTTGACGAGGGCCTCGAAGTAGCGGTCGATCTCCAGCCGCGGGCGGTCGGCGGCGGGCGCGGAATCGGGCGCGGGCATGGTGCGGATCGTGGGGCGAGCGGCGGGAAAGGATCAGCGGGGGGTGGGACGGACCGGGATCCCCCGACGGGCGAACTCCTCCTTGACCGCCCGGATCGTACACTCTCCGAAGTGGAAGATGCCAGCGGCCAGCGCCGCGTCGGCGCCGCCGACGGTGACGGCGTCGGCGAGGTGGCCCGGGCCGCCGGCACCGCCGCTGGCCACGACCGGGATCCCGACCGCGCGGCTCACCGCGGCCGTGATCTCCAGGTCGTAGCCGTCGCGGGTGCCGTCGCGATCCATGCAGGTGAGCACGATCTCGCCGGCGCCGAGCTCCTCCACGCGGCGGGCCCAGGCGACCGCCTCGAGGCCCGTCGGCACGCGGCCGCCGTTGATGAACACCTCCCATGTCTCGCGGCCGTCGCGGACCACCCGCTTGGGGTCGATGTTGACCACGGTCGCGCAGCTGCCGAGCCTGTCGGCCACGGCCGTGACGAGTTGGGGCGTGCGGACCGCCGCCGAGTTGATGCTCACCTTCTCCGCGCCCGCCTGCACGAGCCGGGCGGCGTCGTCGAGCGTGGCGATGCCGCCGCCCACGGTGAACGGCATGAAGATCGCCTCGGCCACCCGGCGGACGACGTCGAGCATGATCGCCCGCCCCTCGTGGCTGGCGGTGATGTCGAGGAACACCAGCTCGTCGGCCCCCTCCGCCTCGTAGCGGGCGGCGACCGCCACCGGGTCGCCGGCATCGACGAGGTCGAGGAACCTCGTCCCCTTCACCACCCGGCCCCGCTCGACGTCGAGGCAGGGAATCACCCGCCGGGCGAGCGTCATCCCGGCCGCCCCGCGCCACCGATCGTGCCGGTCTCGGGGCTCGATGCGGTGGCGTAGAGCCGCCGCGGGATCCGGCCGGCGAGGAATGCCTGCCGCCCCGCGAAGCAGGCCGCTCGCATCGCCGCCGCCATCCGCGGCGGATCGGCGGCGTGGGCGATGGCCGTGTTGAGCAGCACGCCGTCCACGCCCAGCTCCATCGCGGCGGCCACGTCGCTGGCGGTGCCCACGCCCGCGTCCACGATCACGGGATAGTCGGGATCGTCGCCCTTCAGATACTCCATGCAGATTCGCAGGTTGTTGGCGTTGAGGATGCCCTGCCCGGATCCGATCGGGCTCCCGGCCGGCATGACGCTGGCGGCGCCGAGGGCCTTGAGCCGCCTCGCGATCACGGGATCGTCGCTGGTGTAGACGAGCACGGTGAAGCCGTCGTTCACCAGCCGTTCCGTGGCCGCCAGCGTGCCGACGGGGTCGGGGAGCAGCGTCTTCTGGTCGCCGAGCACCTCGAGCTTCACCCACTCGGCCCCCGGGTTGCCGAGGTCGCGGAGCAGTTCGCGGCCGAGCCGCGCCACCCGCACCGCGTCGTCGGCCGTGTAGCAGCCGGCGGTGTTGGGCAGGAGGACGTGGCGGGAGGCGTCGAGGTGGTCGAGGATGTTCTCGCCCGCGGCATTGACCAGCCGTTCGCGGCGGACGGCCACGGTCACGCAGTCGGCGCCCGAGATCTCCAGGCAGCGGGCCATCTCCGCGTAGGTGGCGTACTTTCCGGTGCCGACGACCAGCCGGCTGGCGAGCGTCATGCCGCCGACCACGAGCGGCCCGTCGGCGCACGCCTCGCCGCCGTCGGCCACGTCCCCTGCCCGGCCCGTCTCCTGCGCCCGCACCTGCCCAGCCTCCCTTCGCGGCCCCCGTCGGCCGTCACCCGCCGCCCACGAGCGTGACGATCTCCAGGCGGTCGCCAGCGGCCAGCATACAGCCCGCCAGCCCGGCCCGCGGCACCACCGCCTCGTTCACCTCCACGGCCAGCGGACGGCCCTCGAATCCCAGCAGGGCGACGACGTCGCGGGCCGTCGCGCCGGCCGCCACCAGATGCGGCTCCCCGTTGACGGCCACGACGATCGTCTCCGCCGTGTCGGGTGGCACGAGCGTCCTCATGCGATCCTCCCGCCGCGTCGCATGCCGATCACGGCGCCTTGTCGCCGCCGCCCCGCGGCTTGACGACGTCGAGGAGAACGAGCGGGCTCACCCCGGCGGCCACGCCGGTGGCGGCGGTCGTGGTCCAGGGCACGCCGTACGCGGCGGTCACGCCCGTGGCCACGTCCGTGACGTAGAGCACCGACTGGCCCAACTTGTTGGCTTCCGGGCCCAGGAAGGCCACCTGGCCGGAAACCAGCAGGAACTTCGGGTTCTTCACCTTGCCGGGCTTGAAGCCGATGTCCCGCAGGATGTTGTGGCGGTAGCCGACCGTGAACTTCGCCGTGTTCTGGTTGAGCACGCCCCCGGAGATGTCGCCGGTCTCGAAGTCGAGGATGAACACGCCTTCCATGTCGTCGCCCACCGGCGCGGTGCACACCGCGAAGGAGTCTTGGACGGCGGTCGCCACGGCCAGGGCCTTGGGCGGTTCGGGTCGCCACCAGCCGCCCACCGCCAGGCCGCATCCGACCGCGCAGGCGATGACGGCCCAGGTCGTGCCAGAGGACATTCCGGGCCGTTCGCAGGGGCCGTGTCTCGTGTCGCTCATCGGTTCACTCCTCGGGAAGGGAAGACGGCTGGATGGCGTGATCAAGGCTGCGCAGGCGCGGCCGCGGACTGGGCCGGCTCTTTGGGCGGCGCGGGCTCCGCGGCCTTCGCGGGCTCGGGGTTCGCCGGCGGCGGCTCCGGCTTCGCCTGTGGCGGAGGCGGCGGCAACAGCTTGGCCTCCGGCGTCGGCACGAGCCGACCGCCGGCGCGGGTGCCGACGAAGATCGTCCTGCCGTCCGGCGAGAAGACGACGCTCCACACGCTCGACTTCGCCGCCTCGGGCCCCTCTTGCTCCGCCTTGGCGGCCACGTCCCAGAGCTTGACCGCGCCGTCGAGGCTGCCGCTGGCCAGTCGCGTGCCGTCGGGGGAGAAGGCGACGCTCGTCACCCAGTCCTTGTGGCCCTGAAGCGTGGCGAACTCCTTGCCTTCCGAGGTGCTCCAGACCTTCACGGCCCGATCCGCGCCGGCCGTCGCCAGCCGCGAGCCGTCGGGCGCATACGCGACCGACCAGATCGTGTCGCCGTGTCCCTCGAACTTGCCCTTCTCGGACCCGCTGGCCGGGTCCCAAAGCTTCACGAGTTTGTCGCTGCCGCCGCTGGCCAGCGTGCCGCCGTCGGCCGCGAAGGCCAGCGCCGTCGCCGCGCCGCCGTGGGCCGCGATCGACTTGAGTTCCGTGCCCGCGGCCGTGTCCCAGATCACGACGGTGCCGTCCTCCCCGGCCGTCGCCAGGCGGCTGCCGTCGGGCGAAAAGTCGAGCGACCGCACCCAGCCCTTGTGTTTCTTGAGATCGTGCTTGAGGGCCCGGGCCGGCAGGTCCCAGAGCTTCACGACCCCGTCGTAGCCCGCGGTCGCCGCGAGCTTGCCGTCGCGCGAAACCCGCACCGCCCACACGGTCGTGCCGTGGCCCGCCAGGTCGCCCACGCGGCCGCCGTCGCCCGCCTGCCACACGACCACGTCCCCCGGCCTGTAGAGCAGGCTTTCGCCCCCGGCGGTGACGAGCTGCTGTCCGTCCCGCGTGAAGTCGGCCGCGATCACCCAGCGCTTGAACTCCCCGAGGTTGGCGGCCGGCGCGGGCGGCGTCGGCGGCTGCGTCGCGGGCGGGTCGGCCGCCGGGGAAACGCCACTGACGATGGCCGCTACGAAGAGCCCGGCCACGATGTCGAAACCGGAAAACCGCCGTCGCACTGTCCGCATCGAAGGATCTCCATGTCTTGAAGGCGGGCTCGGGTCCGCTGCCCGCGTGGCCGACCGCCGCAGCGAACCAGTATAGTTGTCCCACAACGCCACGTCTCAACCGGAGGCTCGCCGATGGCCGCCCCGCGTCGACCCGCCTCCGCCCGCGCCGTCACCGCCGCGGATCGCCGGGCGGTGCTCGTCGCCAGCGGCGACCTGCGCGAGGCGGCCAACCGGGCCTGCTGGCCGGCGCAGCGGCGGATGGAGGCCGATCTCGCCGCCGCCTTCGCCCGGGCAGGATGGCGGCTCGACCGCGGCCACGCGGTGGCGCGGTCCCGCGGCCACGGCTTCCTCGCCAGTGCCCGGGAGGGGCTCGACGCCTTCGCCGCCATCGACCGCACCGCGCCCCTGGTCGTGGCCGAGGCGGTGTGGCAGTACTCGAACCACGTGCTGCCCGGCCTGTCCACGCACGCCGGGCCGATCCTCACCGTCGCCAACTGGTCGGGCCAGTGGCCGGGCCTCGTCGGCATGCTCAATCTCAACGGCTCGCTGACCAAGGCCGGCATCCCCTACGCCACGCTCTGGGCCGACGACTTCGCGAGCCCGAGCTTCGACCGCCACCTCCGGGCCTGGCTCGATCGCCGGGCCGTGCGGCACGACGCGAGCCACGTCGTGCCGCTGGATCGCGTGCGGATCCCGGCGGCGGTCGTGCGGCAGGGCGAGGCGATCGCCGCCGAGCTCGTCCGCTCCAAGGCGCTGATGGGCGTGTTCGACGAGGGCTGCATGGGGATGTTCAACGCCATCATCCCCGACCGGCTGCTGCACGCCACCGGCGTGTTCAAGGAGCGGCTCAGCCAAAGCGCGCTCTACCACGAGACGCTGCAGGTGAGCGACGCGGAGGCCCGCGGCGTGCTCGGCTGGCTGGAGAAGGCCGGGATGACCTTCCACTTCGGCACGGACGAGGCGACCGACCTGACGCGGCGGCAGGTGCTCGCCCAGTGCAGGATGTACGTCGCGGCCCTGCGGCTCGCCGACCGCTTCGGCTGCGATCTGATCGGCATCCAGTACCAGCAGGGGCTCAAGGACCTGCTGCCGGCGAGCGACCTCGTCGAGGGCATGCTCAACGACTCGCGGCGGCCGCCGGTCACCGCCGCGGGCTCCGGCCGCGTCCTCTACAGGTCCGCGCCGCTGGTGCATTTCAACGAGGTGGACGAGTGCGCCGGCCTCGACGGCCTGCTCACGCAGCGGATCCACGCCGCCCTCGGCGAGCCGGTGGAGAACACGCTCCACGACGTCCGCTGGGGCGACTGGGACCGCTCCGGCACGACCGACCAGTGGGTCTGGGTCTTCGAGATCTCGGGGGCCGCGCCGCCGGCCCACTTCATCGGGGGCTGGAAGGGAGCCCAGGGCTTCCGGCAGCCGCCGATGTACTTCCGGCTCGGCGGCAGCACGCTCTCCGGCGTGAGCAAGCCGGGGGCGATCGTGTGGAGCCGGATCTGGGTCGATGGCACGGGCGGCGGGGAACGGCTCCGCATGGACATCGGCCGCGCCGACGTGGTGCGGCTGCCGGAGGCGGAGACCCGCCGCCGGCTCGACGCCACGACGCCCTGCTGGCCGATCATGCACGCCGTGACGCATGGCGTCTCCCGGGACCAGATGATGGCCCGCCACAAGGCCAACCACGTGCAGGTCGCCTACGCCCGCGATGCCGCCGGGGCCGACCGCGCCGCCCTGGCGAAGGCCGCCTGCGCCCGGGCGCTGGGGATCGAGGTCGCGATGTGCGGCACCCGCGGCCCGGGTGGCTCGCCGGCGGTCCGCTGGGACGCGTGAGTCCGCTGCCGCACCGGGTGAGTGGTACGATGCGGCGATCATGGCGCATGGAAACCCGCAGATGACCAATACCCAGGGCTATCTCGGCATCGACGCCGG
>Ga0315901_10004784_pt1 | contig 16742 bp, 14 predicted proteins | sample LakEriMetagenome_10_FD_203761 | JGI IMG/M metagenome (GOLD analysis project Ga0315901, IMG submission 203761) | Freshwater fungal communities from buoy surface, Lake Erie, Ohio, United States - Buoy 2 MA116 | ecosystem: Environmental > Aquatic > Freshwater > Lake | place: USA: Lake Erie, Ohio...
GAGCGCGCCACTAGCCGGGGGTATGGTGCCTGTCAACGCCGTTTGCTTGGCTTTTCGCGTCGATGGACAAAAAAGCGCGGTGGCGGGCGGCGGGCGGTTGCCGAGCGGGGCGGCTTTGTGCCAAGGCTCTGGGCCGAAACGAGGCTCCACGCGAGGACAGGCAGAAATGACGGCGCTTGAAGGCAAACTGGTCGTACTGGTCGGCGGCAGCGGCTTTCTGGGCACGCACGTAGCGCAGGAGCTGCTGGCCCGCGGCGCGCGTCTGCGGATCGCCAGCCGCAGTCCGGAGCGGGCCTTCAAACTGAAGCCGCTGGCCAACCTGGGCCAGGTGCAATTTGCCCGCTGCGACATGACGCGGCCGGAATCGCTGGCCCGGGTGCTGGCCGGGGCCGATGGCGTGGTCAATCTGGTGGGCGCTTTCGCCGGGGATCTCGATGCGGTCCAGGGCCGCGGCGTCGGCACGCTGGCGCGGCTGGCGCGCGAAGCCGGTGCCGGGGCTTTTGTCCACGTTTCCGCAATTGGCGCCAATGCCGAGGGCGAGACGGCCTATGCCGTAAGCAAGGCCGCCGGCGAGGCGGCGGTGCTGGCCGCCTTCCCCACGGCCACGATCCTGCGCCCGTCGGTGCTGTTCGGGCCAGATGACAAGTTCATCAACATGTTCGCCGGGCTGATTGCCGCCGCCCCCGCCCTGCCCGTGTTCGGACCCGAAGCGCCGTTCCAGCCGCTGTTCGTTGACGATTGCGCCGCGGCGATTGCAACGGCTCTGGCCGGGCCTGGCCAGCACGGCGGCAAGACCTATGAACTGGGCGGGCCGGAAGTGGTCACCATGCTCGAGCTCAACCAGCGCATCGCCACGGCCCAGGGCCGCGATCCGCTGTTCCTGCCGCTGCCCGATGCTGCTTCAGCCGCCTTTGCCACGCTAACCGGCTGGCTGCCCTTCGCGCCGCTGTCACGGGATCAATGGAAGATGCTGAAGGCCGGCAACGTGGTGGCCAAGAAAGCCAAGGGCATCGCCGCGCTGGGCATCACGCCGCGCCCGATCGGGCTGTTCCTCGATCGCTGGATGGTGCGCTACCGCAAGCATGGCCGGTTCGGCGACAAGGCCAAGGCGGCCTGATCATCCGATTGCAGGGCGATCAGGCGTTTACATCCGCATAGTGGCTCGGCGGCTGGATCACTTCCATCCGCTCGGCCAGTAAGGGTCGGAAGCTCGGGCGGCTCTTGAACACGGCGTACCAGGCTGCGGCCTGTTCATGGCCCGACCAGTCCAGCCCGCCGAGGTAATCGGCCACCGAAATCTGCGCAGCCGCCGCCAGATCAGCGAGGCTCATCGTTGCCCCGGCCAGCCAGGGACGGTGATCGATCAGGTGGTCGATGTAATAGAGATGCTCGTGCGCCAGCTTCATGGCTTCGCGCAGCACGCGGGAATCGGGGGACTGGCGATAGACCAGCCGCTTCTTCATCCGCTCGTGCAGCAGCGGGGCAGTGACATCGCCGAAGAAGTTCTCGTCAAACAGGGCGACGAGCCGACGGATTTCCGCGCGATTGGCGGCCGTGCCATTGATCATCGGCAGCTTGTCGACCGTTTCCTCGAAATACTCGCAGATCGCCCGGCTGTCGCACAGGGTGATGCCCTTGGCCGGATCGTGCAGCACCGGAGTGCGTCCGGCGGGATTGAGGGCAAAGAACTCGTCGCGCCCCTCCCACGGGTTCTCGCGCCACAATTCATAGGCCACGCCCTTCTCGCTCAGCAGCAGGCGAACCTTGCGGCTGAAGGGGCACAGGGGGAATTGATAGAGTTGCCACATGGCCATCTGCCATGCCCAAGGCCGCGCCCCGCGTCCACCCGGTGAACCGGTGGCGCGACGTAAAAAACGGGGGAAACCGGACCGGAACAACTAACCGGACAATAGCTCCATGCTCAGGCGTAACTGGCCTCGGCCTGGCTTCGGGCTGGCAGCTGCTCGCCCGGCGTTGCTGGAGCCCGCGCAATCCGGGCCTCGATCCCGCGCCACAACCGGGCAATGGCGCGATCGGCGTGGCAGTTCGGCGCAAAGCTGCTTAGCGGCGCCTGGCGGGCGGCGATCTGTTCAATCTGCGGGGACTGGGGAATGATCGGCCACAGTGCGATATCACCTTCCCGCGCCGTGCGGTGCAGCGCGCGATTGCGATTATAGAGCGAGAGCACCGGCAGGATCGGGGCATGGCGGCGGTGCAGCCGCAGCAGCTCGGTACGCAGCTGGTCAAGTGCCCGCATCGACAGCGGCGATGGCGGCAGCGGCACGATGATGGCGTCGGCAGCATCAAGCGCCTGTTCGGTGGCGGCGGTAAAGCCGGCAGGACAATCAACCACGATCCGGGAATAGCTGCCCCGCAGCATGGCGGTCAGCTGCGACATCCGCCGACCGCCCAGTCTGGCCAGTTGCAGGGGTAGCTGGCGCAGCGTGGTATCGGCGGGCAGCAGCGACAGTCCGCGATGGCGCGTGCCGACTATCGCCTCACGCGGGCGGCCGTCGCGCTGAAAGATCGCTGCCGCACGCTTGTGTACCGGCTCGTCAATGCCCAGCAGAAAGCCTGCGCCGCCCTGAGGATCCAGATCCCACAGCAACGTCTCATACTGGCCCGCCCCCGCCCAGCGCAGCGCCAGTTCGGTGGCCAGCGTGGTTTTGCCCACGCCGCCCTTGATACTGAAGACGGCTATTACCGCCATTGTGCGACCCTATGTCTTCCCCGGGGGCTAGAAATGACAATTTGCGGTCGGTTTGCAACCACAACAATATCCACATGTACCAAAATTGGAAACACCCCCGCCAAGCAGGGGGCCTTAACGACGCCGAAAGTCAGATGTTGCCGCGAACCAGCACCGCGAAAATCGGGCCAATCTCGCGCGAGCGGCTTTCGGTGAAGGCAATGGGCGAAGTGGTACGGCGACCGGTCCAGACTGTCCGGTCAAGGACATTGCGCGCACCCAGCACATTGTTGACCGAAGCACGCACGGTCAGCCCCAGCACGTCCTTGTGCTCGACGAAGACGCCCATGAAGGTCGGCCCTTCATAGCTCAGCCCCACCTCACCCAGGCGGTAGTAACCGTTGAGGCGGTTGTGGTTGGCATTGACCCCCCAGGCCAGGTCGCTGCCGGGAATGTCGTGGCGGAAGGCAACTTCCACCCCAAGCTTCAGCGTATTGCTGATCGGGCGTTGCTGAAGCGTCAGCGGATCAGTTACCCGGGTCTTTTGCAGCAACAGCTTGAAATCTACCTTGGCCCCCTTGATGCCGAGCGGCGCCAGCTCGATCGTGTTGAGGGTCTCGATACCGTATCGCCGTGCACCATCAAGGTTGCCGGGGCTTTCGCCCGTCAGCCCGATCGGAACGATGTCGACCAGGTCGGATATGCGGTAATCGAACAGCCGGAGCGTCGTGCTGCCCCATTTGCCTAGGGACTGCTTGACCTCCAGATCGAACTCCCAGCTTTGCGGCGGCACGAGATCGGCATTGCCCGCATCCGCGTTTTCGTTCTGCAACGAAACCCGCGCAAGGAACGCGCCGAACGACAACTGGCCCACGCGGCGGCGCGCCTTGAGCGAAACGTCCAGCCCCTTGGCCGCCTGCCAGGCAAGCGAGAGCGAGCCCTTGGGCCGCCAGAAAGCGCGGCGGACATTGGCGGCGCCGCTTTGGGTCAGGCGCGAGTACTCAGCGCCGCCCGTCAGCTGCAGCGAGAGTTCCGGCGCGAGTTTGCGCGAGTAGCTGAGGATCGACTCATAGCGCTCTTCCTTCACCCCACCCGTGCCATTGGGGAAAGGCACGGCATCGAAGGTGCCGCCGGGCGAAAGGGCGAACAGCCGGGCCGTGCTGTCGAGCCGGTTAAAGGCCGCCTCGGTCGAAAGCTGCCAATCGGCGCCGCCCATCCGCCAGCCGTATTCGGCGCGGGCGATCCGCTCGCTCGATTTCGCATCCTGTTCAAACCGGTCACCGGTGGCCGGCCGACCATCGGCGTAAGTGAAGACCGACTGGACCAGAAAGGGCTCAGTCTCGCCCCGCAGCAGGCCAATCAGCTTTAGCTGGCCGGGGCCGAGGTTGAAGGCGATATCGCCGCCGATCTCGTAATTGCGTTCCTTTTCCTGCTCTTCAAGCGCGCGGTCGCGCACCACCCCGCCAACCGGGCGGCGCTCCTCATCAAGCGTGAAACGGAAGTTTTCCCACATCCGGCTGGCATTGAAGTTAACCGCCAGCCCGTCCGCCCCGGCATATTTGAGGCCCAGCGAGACCTTCAGCGGATCGTAGTAGGACAGGATAACATCGCTGCGTTCCTCCAGCAGCGTGCCATTGGCCGCGCGGATCGCCGCCTGGCCGCCTGCGCCGCCCCGGCTCGACAGGTTTGACAGGCCCAGCGTGTAGCCGACCTCCCCCAGCTTGCCGGTGAGCGAGGCTTCGAACCGGTTGTGCAGCGGCTTGGAGAACTTCTCGCGCGCCTCGAACCGATAGGCAAAGTTACCCGAGATGCCGTCATCCGCGACGATCAGATTGGCAACCTGGCCGACCAACCCCGGCACGTTGAGGGTGGCGGCATCGACGATTTCGATGCGCTTGACGTTCCGGGCCGCGATCCGGCCCAGCTGGGTAAAGCTGTCCTCGCTCTTGCCGGTCAGCCGCTGGCCGTTGACCAGCACGTTGGCCGTGGCCTGTCCCAGCCCGCGCTGTCCGCCATCGTCACGCAGCACGAAACCGGGCACATTGTTAAGCATCTCCAGGGCGGTACGCGGGGCAAAACGGGTAAAGAAATCGGCCTGGTAGACCTGCCCGCCGGCATCCGGCGCAGCGGCGGCAGTAGGGGCAGGGATGACCGCGGCCGCGGCATTGTCCTCTGCCGCGTGGGCGGCAGTACCCAGCATCGCCAAGGTCGATCCGGCCAGCAGCAGGCCCCGCCTGGCAAGACGGTACGCCATAAATGTCCCTCTTCCCATAGTTTTACGGGGCTGCACTAGTAAACTGACACGCTGCGTGGTTAGCGTGGTTCGACTGACCGGCAACCGGCGGCGACCAAGGGCGTCAATGGCAGATGAACCGCGCTCAGCGAACGGTGGGCAGCGTCGCCTCAAGCAGGACAAGGCAGGGCGCCTTGAGGGCGGCGGCGCTGGTGGCAGGATTGCGCTGCGCCGCGGCGCGATCCTGCAACGAGGCCACTTCGGCCCGAACCAGGGCGACAATGCCGGCCCGGTCGACCTTGGCCTCGTCCATCACCCGCGCCGCGATCCGGACAAAGAACTCGCGCCCACGCGTGGCCAGCGGCGGCCAATCTGCTGCGCCGGGCGCACCGCGGGCCTGTTCGCCCGCAACCAGCGACAACAGCGCCGCACAGCGCAGGCCCATCTGCAAGTCCGGTGATAGCAGCGGCGTGGCGACCGGTGCCTGAGCCAGGGCCGGCTGCGGAGCGGACAGCAGGGCCAGCGCCAGCATCTTTACCCCCCACCAACGCCTGACCCTGTCCATGCCCTGAATCCTCCCGGCCGGTCGTCGGCCCGGACTGGCCCTGAACCTGTTTGGCTGGCTGGTCCATGAACGACCCGCCCTATTTGGCGGGAGCGGCGGCACCGCGCAATTGTTCAAGTGCCTTTACCGCGGTGGCCATTTTCGGATCGAGCGCGATCGCCCGTTCATAGCTGGCCTGGGCACCCGCCCGGTCTCCGGCGGTCAGCAAGGCTTCCCCGAGGCTGTCGTGGACATTGGCGGACTGCGGGAACAGCTCGATGTTGAGCCGGAAGATGTCGAGCGCATCAGGCAGTCGCTCGTTGCTCTTCAAGTCATAGCCCAGCTCGTTCAGCAAACGCTCCAGATTGCCACCGACCATCGGATCGTTGGCCGCGCGGAGCGTGCGGACGTGCTGCACCGCCGCCGCCCCGCCGCTCCGCTGGATAATGGTCCAGAGCACATTGAACAGCTGCGGCTTCGCTAGCTCGTATGGCTGGCCCAGCGCGATCGCTGCAAGGCTGCGCATCACCCGATTGGCCGAAGCCGGATCGCTGTTCGAGAGGACCACCACCGTCAACCCGTCATCCGGGAAACGCGCCAGATAGTTGGAGAAGCCGGGGATCGAACCGGCATGACCGACATGGCGATGCGTGCCGATCGTGCCCAGTTCAAAACCCAGCCCATAGTTGCCCTGGCCAGGCACCTCCATTTCGCGCAGCGCGGCGGCTGGCAGCAGCCGGCCTGAGTCCAGCGCGTTGGCCCAGCGGAGCAGATCGTCCACGGTAGAATACATCCCGCCAGCCGCATGGGCATGCCCCGGGTACTCGCTCAGCGGCAGGGAAAACGCATTGGCTTTCCAGTAATAGCCAGTGGCCCGGTTCGGGATGATCGAATGGTAATCCATCAAGCCCGATGCCGTCATGCCCAGCGGGGTGAAGAACTCCTGCGCCAGGTAGCGGCCATAAGGCATGCCGCTGTGCTTTTCGATCACCAGACCAAGGAGGAGATAGCCGGTATTGCTGTAGCGAAAGCGGTTGCCCGGCTCGAACTGCAGCGGCATGTCGCGGACATGGCGCAGCAGCCCGCGCGGGGTATCGGGAATGCGGCCGATCCGCTCGTCCCAGTCCGGCAGGCTGGTGAAATTGGGAATGCCCGAGGTGTGGGACAGCAGCTGCCGCAAGGTCACCGGCTGCCAGGCCGCAGGGCAATCATCGAAATGCTGGCAGAGCCGATCATCGAGCCCTAGCTTACCAGCCGCGCGCAGCCGCATGATCGCGACGGCGGTAAAAGTCTTGGTGATCGAGGCAATCGAAAAACGGGTTTCACGCCGGTTGGGAACGCCCAGCTCGATCGACGCTTCGCCATAGGAATGGACGAACACCGGCTTGCCGCGCCGGGCGATCAGCACCGTGCCAAGGAACTGTTCGTGCTGCTGGGCCCCGGTCAGGTATTCATGCGCGAGCTTGGCCAGCCTGGCCTCACTGGGCGGCTGCGTCGGCTTGGCCGCGGCAGCCGGCGGCACCTTGACAGGGCCGGCCTGGCCCAGCGCAGCAGTGCCAGTGCTAAGTACGAACAGGGGCAAGGCCAACAGCGTCAGCCGGCGAACGGAGTCCGAGAAGGAGATCATTGCCAACTATCTTCATGTAAAGATATCTTGGTCAACCGGCGCCACGTACCGGTACATATCCGCCCGCCACTTCGCAGGCCATCGGGCTAAGTCAACCGGGCCAGCGGCATGGGGAATGGCAATGGATCTGATTGATCACCTGATTGCGGACTGGGCGCGCGAACGGCCCGAGCTGGATCTGGCCGGCATGCAGATCGTCGGCCGGATCATGCGTCTCGGTCGCCGTTTCCAGGATGAGGCCAATGCCCTGCTGGGCCAGCATGGCCTGACCTATTCCGAGTTCGATCTGCTGGCCACTCTGCGCCGCAAGGGCGAGCCCTATAGCCAAACCCCATCGCAATTGCAGGCGGCTGTCGTGCTGACCTCGGGCGCGATGACGGCGTGTCTCAATCGGCTGGAGAAAAAGCAGTTGATCGAACGCTGTGACGGGATCGAAGATCGCCGGCAGCGCCCGGCCCGGCTGACCGCCCGGGGTCTGAAACTGGTCGAAGGCCTGGCGGCCGCCCGGTTCCAGCTCGCCGGACGCCAGGTCCAGTCGCTGGACCCGGAGCAGCGCCAGCGCCTCATCACTGTACTGAAACTGCTAGACGGCTGATCAGCCGACCCAGGCTGCAACCTCGGCGGCAACCGCATTGGCGGCGCGATTGAGCGCCGGACCGATGGCTTGCGGCGTGGCAGACACGCCCGGCACGACGCTTTCAAAGCGACGGGTGGCAACCGTACCCCCGGGGCCGGTACGCACTGCCTCAAACCGCACGACCACGGCCTGGTCGGCAGCGTCATAGCCCATGTCGATCAGCCGCCCCCCCAGCCGGTGCGCGGTCGGGCCGGCCGAACCGTTGTCCTCCTCGATCACCAGCCGCTTGCCGCCAGCGCGCAGCGTTTCAGCCAGCAGCGCGCGGAACTGCCGCGCTGGACGTTCGACCCAGGCGGCATCGGCGAGGTAAGCGACGCTCGCCGCATCGACCTGAACCGGGACCTTGAGCACGGCCAGCTTGCGATCGACCTCTGGCTCCAGCACGACCAGCGCATCGCCGATCTTGCCCGTGGTGCCGCTGCCGGCGGCGGGGCCCTGGGTAGCGGTCAGCGCGATCAGGGTGTCGGGCAGCTTGCCCCCGCCCAGCCCCAAGCAGCCGCCCAGCAGCAGCGCCAGCGAAAGCGCGGCGGTTCGCACAGGCAGAGAACGGATCATGGCTTGTACTCCGGCAGCTTGTTGCCCCCGAGCAGCGCGCCGGCGCCGCCATCGTCGAGCTTTTCGGTGAGGTCGCGCAGCGCCTTGCTGGTCGCGCGCAGGTCGCGGATCGCAGCTTCCGCTTGCGGCAGGGTCTGGTCATTTAGCCGCTCCGCCGCCGGACGGGCGCTGGATAGGGTGGCTTCCAGCTCCTTGGCCGCGGCCGAGGCGGACTTGAGCGTGGCGCGCAGGTCCTTTGACAGGGCCTGGCCATCGGCCGAGAGGAACTGGTCAGCCGACCGGGCGACGTTCTCGAACTCGGTCAGGGTCAGCGTCGCCTGCTTCAGCGTCGCCTGCAGGTCGGTCAGCGTGCGCTGCACTTCAGGCGAGGCATTGGCGAGATTGCCGGTCATCCGGTCGGTATTGGCCAGGATATTCTCGATGCTCTCAAGGTTCTTGTCCGACAGTGCGATATTGAGCCGCTCGGAAGCTGTGGCCAGCCGGTCCAGCAGGACCGGCGCCGTGTTGAGCAGGGCGCCCAGCCCGCCCTGCTTGGTTGGGATCACGGGAACGCCTTCGGGGCCCTTCTCGGTGATCGGCGGCGCATCGCGCACGGCACCCTGCAGCTGGATGTTGGAGGTGCCGGTAAAGCTGCTCTGGATCGTGGCGGTGGTACCCAGCAGGATCGGCACCTTCTCATCCACGCCAATCCGCACCCGGACAAAGCTCGGGTCCTTGGGCCACAGCTCAATTTCCTCGATCTGGCCAATCGGGACGCCCTGGAACGAGACCGACGAGCCGGCCGACAGGCCATCGACCGACTGCTTGAAAAAGATGTCGTAGGAATTGCGGCCTTCCTCATTCCACTGGGCAATCCAGACGATGAAGGCTGCCAGCGCCGCCAGCAAACTCAGGGTGACCACCCCGACCCAGACGTGATTGGCTTTCGTTTCCATCCCGCGCCTCTAATCCCTTGCCTTGGCAGGCTTGTCCATCGCTTTCACCCGGTGCTGCGCCGCAGCCTGGCTCATCTGGGCCGCCCGGCCGCGCGGGCCGTTGAAGTACTCCTGGATCCAGGGGTGATCGAGCTTGAGCAGGTTGGCGATGGTGTCCACCGCGATCACCTGCCGGTCGGCAATCACCGCCACGCGATCACAAATCTCGTGCAGCGTGTCGAGGTCGTGCGTGATCAGGAACACGGTCAGCCCGAGGGTATCCTGAAGTTCCTTGGTCAGGTTGTCGAAGGCGGCGGCACCAATCGGGTCGAGCCCGGCAGTGGGCTCGTCCAGGAACAGCAGCTCGGGATCGAGCGCCAGCGCGCGGGCCAGGCCAGCCCGCTTCTTCATGCCGCCCGACAGCTCGGCCGGATACTTGTTGGCGGCCTCTTCCGGCAGGCCGGAGAGGACCACTTTGAACCGGGCAATCTCGCGCCGCAATTCATCGTCGATCTCCGGATAGAACTCACGCAGCGGCACTTCGACGTTTTCGGCCACGGTCAGCGTTGAAAACAGCGCGCCGCCCTGGAACAGCACACCCCACCTGCTGCGGATATCGACCGATTCCTGCTGGTTCATCCCGTCGAGGATCTCGGTTCCGAAAACCTGGATCGACCCGGCGCTGGGCTTCTGCAAGCCGATGATCGAGCGCATCAGCACCGACTTGCCGGTGCCCGAACCACCGACCACACCGATGATTTCGCCGCGCTTCACCTTGAGCGAGAGGTTATCGTGGATCACCTGCTCGCCAAAGGCATTGCGCACGCCTTCAACCACGATCGGGTAGTCACCCTGGAACGTGCCAGGCATCCGCCGCAGCGCGGCATCGGCCACGTCATCGCGGATATCGGAGAGTTCGTCCCCGGTCATCCCCAGCCCACTTCGGTAAAGAACACGGCGAAGAAGGCGTCGAGCACGATCACCATGAAGATCGCCTGGACCACGGCCATCGTGGTGCGCAGCCCCACTTCCTCGGCATTGGCCTTGACCTGCATGCCCTGATAGCAGCCGGCCAGCGCGATGATCAGGCCAAAGAACGGCGCCTTGACCAACCCCACCCAGACATCGTGCAGTGGCACCACTTCCTGAATGCGCAGCAGGAAGGTCATGAACGGAATGCCCAGCGTAAAGGCCGAGATAAAGGCCCCGCCGACAATCGCCATGACCGAGGCGAAGAACCCCAGCAGCGGCATCATCAGCACGGCGGCAAAGATCCGCGGCAGGATCAGCGCTTCGGCCGGGGAGACGCCGATGGTGCGCATGGCGTCGATTTCCTCGGTCAGCTTCATCGTGCCGATCTGCGCCGCAAAGGACGAGCCCGAGCGGCCTGCCACCATGATCGCGGTCATCAGCACGCCCAGTTCGCGCAGGGCAATCCGGCCGGTGAGGTTCACCGTGAGCATTTCCGCACCGAACTGTTCCAGCTGGACCGCGCCCTGCTGGGCGATCACGATCCCGACCAGAAAGCTCATCAGCCCGATGATCCCCAGCGCCGAAATCCCGACCAGCTCGACCTGGCGCACCACCGAGCGGGTGCGGATGCGCGAGGGGTGGCGCAGGACCACCCACCAGGCAATCAGCACCCCGCCCAGGAATTCCATGAAGCGCACCGTGCCCGCGCCCCAGCCGGCTACCAGTGTGCCAACCCCGGCGGCGACCCGCTCGGCCGGGGGCAGGCGGATGGCGCCGGTATGCCCTTCCCCGCTGGACTTGCCGACCGCCGCCATCAGCCGCTTGGCCTGATCGCTTGCGCCCACCAGTTCCGCCTGGTGATCGCGCACCACCCGCCAGACGGTCCAGGCGCCGACCGTATCGATCTCGCTCACCCCCGAGAGGTCAACCTGCCCGATCGGGCCGGCATATTCGCGCAGCGCCCGGTCGACCACGGCAATCGAGGCGACTGTCAGCGGACCAGACAGCACCGCCGTGGTGCGCCCTTCGGCATCCTGTTGCAGGGTAAGGTCGGCCCAGACGCGCATTGCCGACCTGTCTGGGGGAAAAATCCGCCCCCGGCAAGGCAGTGCGGCTACTAGTACGGCCCGCAACCCTGCCTTGCGCCGCGCTTCCCGCGCTGGCAAAGGCCCCCCACGATGACCGAACAGACTCTCGACAAGACTTTCGACCCCGCCGCGATCGAGGCGAAATGGTACGAACACTGGGAACAGGGCGGCCTGTTCCGTCCGGCACGGTCCGGGGCGGAGCCCTTTACCATCGTCAATCCGCCGCCAAACGTCACCGGCAGCCTGCATATCGGCCATGCCCTAGATAACACGCTGCAGGACGTGGTGATCCGTTACGAGCGGCTGCGCGGCAAGGATGCGCTGTGGGTGGTCGGCACCGATCACGCCGGGATTGCGACCCAGATGGTGGTCGAACGCCAGCTTGAAGCGCGGCAGGACAAGCGCACCAATTACAGCCGCGAGGATTTCGTGGCCAAGGTGTGGGAATGGAAGGCCGAAAGCGGCGGCGCGATCACCCGCCAGCTGCGGCGCCTCGGCTGCTCGATGGACTGGTCGAGAGAGCAGTTCACCATGGACCCGCATTTCACCCGGGCCGTGCTGAAGGTCTTCGTCGATCTTTACAACCAGGGGCTGATCTACCGCGACAAGCGGCTGGTCAACTGGGACCCGAAGCTCAAGACCGCCATTTCCGATCTTGAAGTTGAGACGCAAGAGGTCAAGGGCGGCTTCTGGCGCTTCCGCTATCCCTTTGCCGATGGTTCGGGCCATGTTGAAGTGGCCACCACCCGGCCCGAAACCATGCTGGCCGACATGGCCGTGGCGGTCCACCCCGAGGACCCGCGCTACAAGGACGCCATTGGCAAGGAGATCCTCCAGCCGCTGACCGGCCGCCGGTTCAAGGTGGTGGCGGACGAGCACGCCGATCCCGAACTCGGCTCAGGCGTGGTCAAGATCACCCCGGGGCATGACTTCAATGACTTCGAAGTGGGCAAGCGGGCCGGGATCAAGCCGGCCGACATGCTCAACATGTTCGATGCCGAAGCCTGCGTGATCCAGACCGCCGATGGGCTGGTGCCGGACAAGTACCTCGGCCTCGACCGCTTTGTCGCGCGCGAGCTGATCGTGGCCGATATGAAGGCCGCCGGTTGCCTGATCCCGCACATCAGCAAGGACAAGGACGGCGAACCGGTCGAAGCCGATTTCGAACCACGCGTGATCCAGCAGCCCTTTGGCGACCGCGGCGGCGTGCCGATCGAACCGTGGCTGACCGACCAGTGGTACGTGAACGCCGAAGAACTGGCCAAGGCCCCGCTTGAGGCGGTGCGCAGCGGCGCGGTCGAAATCGTGCCCAAGACCTGGGAGAAGACCTTCTTCAACTGGATGGAAAACATCCAGCCGTGGTGCGTCTCGCGCCAGCTGTGGTGGGGGCATCGCATTCCGGCGTGGTACGATGCCGAAGGCAATGTCTTCGTCGCCGAGACCGAGGAAGCAGCGCAGGCGCTGGCTGGCGGCAAGGCGCTGACCCGCGACAATGACGTGCTCGACACCTGGTTCTCCAGCGCGCTGTGGCCCTTCGCCACGCTGGGCTGGCCGGATGCCGATGCACCGCTGCTGGCCAAACACTATCCCAACAACCTGCTGATCTCCGGCTTCGACATCCTGTTTTTCTGGGATGCGCGGATGATGATGATGGGCCAGGCGATGACCGGGCAGAACCCGTGGAAGCGGCTTTACCTGCACGGGCTGGTGCGCGCACCGGACGGGCAGAAGATGTCCAAGTCCAAGGGTAACGTGGTCGATCCGCTGGGCCTGATCGATCAGTACGGCGCCGATGCGCTGCGCTTCTTCATGGCGGCGATGGAAAGCCAGGGCCGCGACATCAAGATGGATGAGCGCCGGGTCGAAGGCTATCGCAACTTCGCCACCAAGCTTTGGAACGCGGCGCGGTTCTGCCAGAGCAATGGCATCGGTGGCAGCAGCGCAATCGCCGCCCCCGTTGCCACTGCGGCGGTCAACAAGTGGATCATCGGCGAAGTGGTCGAGACGCTCGCCGAGCTCGACAAGGCCATGGCCGACCTGCGCTTCGATGCGGCGGCCAATGCGATCTACCACTTCGTCTGGGACCAGTTCTGCGATTGGTACATCGAACTGATCAAGGGCAACTTCGACGCCGAGACCAAGGCCGTGGCCGGCTGGGTGCTCGACCAGATCCTGGTCATGCTCCACCCCTTCATGCCCTTCGTGACCGAAGAGCTGTGGTCGAAGCTGGCGGACCGGCCGGACTACCCGCTGATCACCGCGAAGTGGCCGGAGCCGGGCGCGAGTATCGATGCGGCCGCCAAGGCCGAGGTCGACTGGCTGATCGCGCTGATCGGATCCTTGCGCACCGCCAAGAACGAGCTGGGCATTGCGCCCGGCGCCAAGCTGGACGCCTTCCTGCCAGAGCCGAGCGCAGCAACCCGCGGGATCATCGAGCGCAACCCGGCCGCCATCGAGCGGCTGGCGCGGCTCAATGGCATCCGCTTTGCAGCAGCCCCAGCCGGCGCGGCGATGCAGGTTGGCGCGGGCGACGCCAATGTGATCATCCCGCTCGAAGGCGTGATCGACATCGCCGCCGAGAAGACCCGGCTGGCCAAAGCGCTGGAGGTTTCGACCAAGGAGGCCAAGAGCCTCGAAGGCCGTCTGTCCAACCCGGCCTTCGTCGAGAAGGCTAAACCCGAAGCGGTCGAAAAGGCCCGTGCCGACCATGCCATGCACGCGGCTGAAGCCGAGCGGCTGGCCGCGGCGCTGGCGCGGCTGGGATAGGTCGCGCCGGGTGGCCCTGACCCTTGCCACCACCGCCCCCGGTGAACCGGAGATCTTCGCCTCGCTCCAGGGCGAAGGGCCCAGCCTCGGGCGGCCTGTGGCCTTCGTGCGGCTGTCGCGCTGCAACCTGGCCTGCACCTGGTGCGACACGGCCTATACCTGGCGGTTCGAGGGCGATAACCGCCCGCACCGCGATGGCATCGCCTTTGCGCGCAAGGCCAACCAGGTCGTGCTCGAGGAAGCCGACGTTGCCGCGCGGATCATGGCGCTGGGGCAGGACCGGCTGGTGATCACCGGGGGCGAGCCGCTGTTGCAAGGCGCGGCGCTGGCCCGGATGGTTGCCCTGCTGGACGGGATGAGCGTGGAGATCGAGACCAATGGCACGGTGGCCCCGCATGCCACGCTCGACCCGCTGGTCAGCCAGTACAACGTCAGTCCGAAGCTTAAGCATTCGGGCAATCCTGCTGAAATCGCGCTGCTTTCCGAGCGGCTGGGCGACTGGGTCAGAAAACCTCAAGCATGGTTTAAGTTTGTCGTCGCAACCCCGGACGATGTGGATGAAGTGCTCGCTCTGGTGGCAATCCACGGCCTGCCCCGCGCGCGAGTGTTTGTCATGCCCGAGGGCACCGACAGCGTCACCCTGCGCGAGCGCGAGCGATGGCTGGCCCCGCTGGCGCTGGCGCATGGCCTGCGGCTGAGCGACCGGCTACACATCCACCTCTACGGTGATACCCGCGGGACATGAGCGAAGCCGCACCCGAAGCCGGCCCGCTGCGCGGCAAGCTGACCGAGGGGCCGCTGACCCGGACCCTGCTGCTGTTTGCCCTGCCGCAACTGGTCGGCAATGTGCTGCAAAGCCTCAACGGCTCGATCAACGCGGTCTGGGTCGGGCAATTGCTGGGCGAGGAGGCGCTGGCTGCCACGGCCAATGCCAACATCCTGATGTTCCTGATCTTCGCGCTGGTCTTCGGCTTTGGCATGGCCGCCACGGTGCGGATCGGCCAGTCGTGGGGGGCCAACGACGTTATCTCGGCCCGGCGCGTGCTGGCTGCGGCATTGGGGCTGACCGGGCTGATCTCGATCATCACGGCAGTGCTGGGCATTGTCTTTGCCGAAACCGTGCTGGATCTGCTGGCCACGCCCGGTGCGGCGCATGACCAGGCGCTGGCCTATCTGCAAGTGGTGTTCATCGCCAACCCCGTCACCACGATCACCACGATGATTGCGATGGGGCTGCGCGGATCGGGCGATGCGGCAACACCGCTGCGGTTCATGATCCTGGCCACGGTGCTCGACGTGGCACTCAATCCGGTGCTGATCCTGGGCCTGGGCCCCGCGCCTGCGCTGGGAATTGCCGGATCGGCCTGGGCCATGGTGATCGCCACGACCATTGCCCTGATCGCCATGCTGGTGTGGATCTACGCCAAGGACGTGCCATTGCGGCTGCGCGGCGCGGAGCTGGCCTGGCTGCGGCCGCGCTGGGAGGATACACGCTATCTGCTCTCGCGCGGGCTGCCGATGGGGGCGCAGATGCTGGTCATCGCCGGCGCGGGCGTGATCATGATCGGGCTGGTCAACCGCGAAGGGCTGATTGTCGCTGCGGCCTATGGCGCACTGCTGCAGATCTGGAACTATATCGGCATGCCGGCCATGGCGATCGGGGCGGCAGTCAGCGCGATGGTGGCGCAACACATCGGCGCCGCGCGCGAGGACCGGGTCGATGCGATCAGCCGCGCCGGCAGCCTTGCCAACCTGGCCATGACCGGGGTGCTGATCGCGGCGCTGGTGCCGTTCGACGGACCGGTGCTGGAACTGTTCCTGGGGGCCGGCAGTCCGTCCGTACAGGCGGCGCTGCATATTCAGGACCTGGCGATCTGGACTTACCTGCCCTTCGGCGTCACCATCGTGCTGTTCGGCACGCTGCGCGCCTATGGCGTCAATTACGCCCAGCTCGTGGTGCTGATCGCCTCGATGTACGGGGTGCGGCTCGGGGCCTATTATGCGCTTTACCCGCTGCTTGGCCCCGATGCGCTGTGGTATTCGTTCCTGACCAGTTCGATAACCTCGCTGGCGCTGACGCTGCTGGTCTATTTCCGGTGGCCGTGGCGCAAGCGGATGCTTGCCCGCATTGGTCTGGAGCGCCAATCACAGCCCTGATTGGCGGGCAGCACCAACAGTTACCGGCCCTGGGCGCGCCAGCGCTGGACAGTGCGCAGGACCATTTCTTCTTCGCCGCCACCGCCGCGCCAGAGCTCGCTGATCGAGGGGTCGGCCGAGGCCGGACGCTTCATTTCCTCGAGCTCGTCGAAAGCGACGCGGATCGGGATCGAAACGCCCTCGCCGCAGATGATGCATTCGCGGTTGCGCAGCGCCGGGATCGAATCGAGGAAGCCGCGCGCCCCTTCGGGCATGGCCGCCTTGACGAAGGCCTGGTCACGATCGTTGTTGAGGCGCATCGAGATGATCGTGCCGCACTGCGAGAGCACACCTTCAGCGAGGTCCGAGGGACGTTGGGTGATCAGGCCCAGCGAAACGCCGTACTTACGGCCTTCCTTGGCGATCCGGCTGAGGATCCGGCCGACCGAGGACCCATCGGCGTTCTTCTCGTTCGGCACGTAACGGTGGGCTTCTTCGCAGACCAGCAGCACGGGCCGGGTCTTCTCGTCACGGGCCCAGATCGCGAAGTCGAAGACCATGCGGCTGAGCACGGCCACCAC
>Ga0315901_10004786_pt1 | contig 16741 bp, 16 predicted proteins | sample LakEriMetagenome_10_FD_203761 | JGI IMG/M metagenome (GOLD analysis project Ga0315901, IMG submission 203761) | Freshwater fungal communities from buoy surface, Lake Erie, Ohio, United States - Buoy 2 MA116 | ecosystem: Environmental > Aquatic > Freshwater > Lake | place: USA: Lake Erie, Ohio...
CGGCAGCATCTTCGTCAGAACCGCTGCCTTCCTCTCCGGTGAATACGCCAACCCGTCATCCTGTCCCGCCCGCCTCAGAGTATACTTTCAAAAGTAGTGCAGGCGACAACTGTTCTGACTGAGGGGGTGACCAATGCTGCCGGGATCAATGTGCAGGGGGTGGCCATCGGGTCCAGGATTGGTGTCGATCCTGCCGCGCCAGCAGGCGCGCTGGGGATCATGCGGCATGAGATCATCCATGTCACCCGCAACGCCGCTCTGTGGGGCAGGCCCTACGGCCTGTATGAGGCACAGGAGTGGCGCGGGCTGGTGGCGGAAGCCCGCAAGGACAAAGCGACCGTGGCGCGCGTCGCGCTGGATTACAAGGACCGGTCCACAATCGTCCAGACCGAGGAAACGGTTGCCGAGATGTACCGGCTGTGGATGGCGAAGCGCGACAAGCAGGGGCCGGTGGCGGCCACCCTGCGCAAGATCATGGGCTTCCTGGAGGCCATGGCCGACGCGCTGCGCGGGCGGGGCTTCCAATCGGCGGCGCGCACCATGGAGCGGATCGCGCGGGGCGATGTCGGCGGGCGCGGGCCGGATGGTGGCGCGCTGCGAGATAGCGCAGGTCGGTTCGTCATCGCAGAGGCGCGAGAAGCGGCGCGGGACACGGAATTTGCGGCCCGAATCATGGCGGAACTTGCGCAAGTCGATGACCTGTTCCAGAACCCGCTCGCTACCGGAGCAACGCTGAAAGCGGTATTTAGATGTTTGATCCCGGACTTTGATGGTGCAATCTTGTCCAGCGAATGGAGGGACGCGGCAGTGGAAGCATTGGACCACCAGATCGCTCAGGAAGCCATTCGCGCGGTCACGACCGCGCGCCAGATCGCGCTGGACCAGTACGACGAAGGTGAACTGACGGCGGCTGAGCGAGACGCGGAAATGGACGTGCTGGACAACCAGATCGTCCAAATGGCCATGCGGGCCACGAAGAAGGCGCGCAATGCCATGTTGATCCGATATGACGATGGCGAACTGACGGCGGCTGAGCGGGACGCAGAACTAGGTTTGCTCGACAATCGGTTCGCACAGATGTTGCATGCCGGGGCAATACCTCCTGTGGGCCAGACCGATCTGCAATCGGAGCGTTGGCCGCTGTCACCAAGTGCTCGCACAGTGCACGATGACGGCATAGAGGTCAGCCTCGACGGGCTATCGCGGTTGCAGTCTGCCGCCGCCGACTTTGCGAAGACCGAATCGACGCGGATCGTTCGCGCGGTGATCGAGGACATGCGCGACAGACCCGCTCAAGGGACGTTCGGTGAGGTAGCAGCGCGGCACATGTGGGACGAGTATTGCTGGGCGTTGCAGGAAGGCCCGTTTGACGACGATGAGGGGTGGGACGATGTGCGCTTGGGATCGTTGTCCGGGGCGTTCGACGAAATGGTTCGGATTCTCATCGAAGTAGAAATCGATAGGCTGCCGCACCATGCGCAGGTGTTCCTGAGTTCCAAGGCCATCGATGATGATTTCGATATGGAAGAGGATGCCTTGGGCACCGTCTGGATGCACGGGATGGTCGATCTGGTTCTTGAAGAACTGAACAGACAGGCGGCTAGGCGGAGCCTTTATTTGATCGGCCCGGACCGTGCTTCTGTGATCGGCTCTGAGGTTGAAGGATCGGGCATCGTCTGGTCCGTGATGTCGGATCGAAGGGAAGCGACTGACATTGTCGCCTCGCACGTCGATGAAATGATCGATCCGAAGAGTGATCTTTCGATGCTGGCCGAAGAAATGGTCGATGCCTTCGTCGCGGCAGCGAAGGGTGAGGTCGATGAAACGGTTGCAGCGGAGTTCTTCGACAGATTTGAGGATCAGATCCGCGAAATGTTGACCGAGCACGACGTGCTTCCTGATTTGGAGGACATGCGCGCGCAGCTTCAAGAGCAGATGGACCGTTGAGTGTTGGCAACAGCACCTACGCCGGCGCGGTCCGAATGATGGGAAATGTTAGTAGATACGAGTGAGGCCTGAGCCGTCACTGCGGATCCCAAGAGAGTCAAGGAAATGGCCGTGGTCGGGTCTGCCGTAAGCGACGACTACATCCACTGTAGGGTCTTCGGTCAGGCTGCCAGCGTCTGTTTCTTGAGGTTTCTCTTGTCCGTGAAGATCGCCATTCGTTGCAAGCTGTCGCATCTGAGCGCAGCTTTTTTTGAAGGGTTGTTTGGGGGGTATCAACAAAAGATCATAAAAAACTATAATGTTTCAAGGGCAAGTGGCGGAAGCGGTGGGATTCGAACCCACGGTACGGTTCCCCGTACGCTAGTTTTCAAGACTAGAGCCTTAAACCACTCGGCCACACTTCCATGTCCCGTCCGGTGATGCGGCGGAGGGGGCCGGGCGGGGCACCCGGCAAGCCCCGGATCCGCACCGGCTGGCAGGGGCGTGTAGCAGAATTCCCCTTGGCCCGTCCAGCGATGACCGCGCGATCTGTCGCAGAATATTCCCGCCGTGCCGCAAACCCGTCCCCGCCCTGTCCGGGTTGTCGCGGCATGATCCATGCAGACCGGGCGGCGCGCAGGGGAAATGTGCCGAAACGGGTTCGCGGTCTTTTCCTTGGGCCGTTGCGGCGGTATGGTCCGACCGGTGCCGGGATGACCGGGGATTGCCCTGGCGGCGGGCGTGACAGGCGCGATAGAGACTGCGCAGACAGGGCGAGGCTTTGCATGGCATCTGCGGGACATCGGCACGTGGCCATCCTGCCTGCGGGCGCGCCCGCACGGGCGGGCTGCGAAGACGGCACGGCCCCGCTCACCTGCGGGACCGCAGCGGATGCCGCGCCCGGCCCGGCGGCGGCACCCGCCCGCACCGGCCGCGCGACGGGGGCGGGGGTGCCGGTGCCCAAGCTCTTCACGCAAGGCGGGCCGGGGCTGTGGGCCGGGTGCCCGCCGCCCGCCCGCGTCCGGGCTGCCTTGCCCGGTGCAGGCAGGCGCGGATGGGGGATCATCCGCAACGATGCAACCGTCAGGACGGTGACCGCCACCCTGTTGGGGCGCAAGCGCGCAAACCCCGGCCCGTCGATTCAGGGTTCCTCTGACACGGACAGGGTGGGCGGCCGTCCGGCCAGACGGCCCGCAACGGTCACAATCACCACGCGGCACCGGCAAGCAGAGACGCCCGTCGCACCCGGGGCTGCCGCCGCACCCGCCCGGACCAAGGCCGTCAAAACCGGCCCGGAGAATGCCGGGGCCGCCCCGGCGGTGACCGGCATGGCCGAGGCCAGGGCCGGGGCACCGGTCACGGGCGCAGGCGTGCCCAAAAGGGCGCGCCGGGCCAGGGCCGCGCCTGCCGCCTTTGCCCCTGCCTGGGGCGGCGCGTCCGGTGTCCGGCCAGGCATCCTGATCTTCGGCGTCAAGGCCAGGCCCGGGCGTGCGGCCGATGCCGCACCCGCGGCCGGTGCAAGCGCCGCCGCGCGCAAGAAGGATCGCACGGGCAAAACCTGTCAGAGCATCGCTGTCAGCCCTGCGGCCGACAGGGCAGACTGCAACGCCCTGATGAAGACAATCAATGGGCCGGGTCTTGCTGACGCCTGTTTCGATTCCCGCTGACCTTCCGGACAAGGATGCCACTGCCCCATGCTGTACCGCCTGATCCTGATCTTCGTTGCCCTGCTTGGCCTTCCCGCCCAGGCCTTTGACACGCGCGCGACGGCCGCCTGGGTCTTTGACGAAACAACCCAGACCGTCCTGCTGGCCAAGAACGCGGACGTGCCGCTGCCCCCGGCCTCGATGTCCAAGCTGATGACCCTGAACATGCTGTTCGAGGCCCTGCAGGATGGCCGCGTGACCATGGACACGACCTTTGCCGTGTCCACCAGGGCCCGCAGCATGGGCGGATCGACGATGTTCCTGAACGAACGGGACCGCCCCACGGTGCGCGACCTGATCCATGGCATCATCATCAATTCCGGCAACGACGCCTGTGTCGTGGTCGCCGAAGGTCTTGCAGGCAGCGAAGAGGCCTTTGCCGCGCAGATGACGGAACGCGCCAGGGCGCTTGGCATGACCCGGTCCAACTTTGTCAATTCCACGGGCTGGCCCGATCCGGACCACCGCATGAGCATGCATGATCTGGGCCTGATCGCCCGGCGCCTGATCGAGGAGTTTCCCGAAGAATACGTGATCTTCAGGGAAACCGAGTTCAACTTTGCCGACCGGTCCGAAGCGAACCGGTTCAACCGCAATCCGCTGCTGAAACTCGGCATCGGGGCCGACGGCCTGAAGACCGGGCATACGAAAGAGGCCGGATACGGATTTGTGGGGTCTGCCGTTCAGGGCGACCGCAGGGTCATCTTCGTCATCACCGGGCTGGAAAGCGACAGCGCCCGCGCCGAAGAGGCCGAGCGCATCGTCAACTGGGCCTTCCGTCAGTTCGTTCTGAAGACGGTCGCCAAGGCCGGCGTGCGTGTGGCCGAGGCCCCGGTCTGGATGGGCCGCGGGCGGACTGTCGGGCTGGTCCCGGCCCGGGATGTGGCGGTGCTTGTGCCTGCGCAGTTCCAGGGCGGCGTTTCGGCCGAGGTCAGCTACACCGGGCCCCTGGCGGCCCCCCTGATCGCGGGTCAGCCTGTTGCGGAACTGGTCATCCACGTTCCCGATCTTCCCGATGCGCGCATTCCCCTGGTCACCGAAGCCGCCGTCAACCGGGCCGGCTTTTTCGGGCGGCTGGCGACGGCGGCGCGGGTCCTTTACGCCCGCTTCGCCCCAGAGGCACCGGCAAGCTGAATGCCGGGTCCGGGGCATTTCATCAGTTTCGAAGGCATCGACGGTTCGGGCAAATCGACCCAGGCCCGGCTTCTGGCGCAGAACCTGCGCGATGCGGGTCATGTCGTGACCCTGACGCGCGAGCCGGGCGGAAGCCCCGGTGCCGAAGAGATCCGCCGCCTGGTGCTGGAAGGCGATCCCGGGCGCTGGTCGGCCGAGACCGAAATCCTGCTGTTCACCGCCGCCCGCCGCGATCATCTGGAAAAGACCATCCGCCCCGCCCTGGCCCGCGGCGAAACCGTGATCAGCGACCGTTTCGCGGATTCGACGCGGGTCTATCAGGGCATCACGCGCGGCGATCTGCGCGCCACCGTGGACCGCCTGCATGATCTGATGATCGCAACCGAGCCTGCCCTGACCCTTTTGATCGACATCGACCCGGCAACGGGCCTGTCGCGCGCCGTCGCCCGGCGGACCAGCGAACAGCGATTCGAGGATATGGGCCTGGCGATGCAATCGGCCATGCGGGCCGGGTTTCTGGCGCTGGCGCAGGCCAACCCTGCCCGCTTTGTCACGATCGACGGCGCGCGCGATCCGCAGACGGTGGCGTCAGACATCCTGCGCGCCGTGCTTGCCCGCCGGCCGCGCTGATGGCCCGTGCCCCCGACCTGTCGGAAGAACCCGTCCCGGAACCCGACCGGGTCGAAGGCGCGCCGCACCCGCGCGAAACGTTGCGGCTGATCGGGCAGACGGCGGCAGAGGCCGCCTTTCTGGAAGCGTACCGTCAGGGACGGATGCCGCATGGCTGGCTGCTGACCGGGCCGCGCGGTGTCGGCAAGGCCACCCTGGCCTGGCGCATCGCGCGCTTTCTGCTGGCCAGGCCCGAAGAGGATTGCGGCCTGTTTGCCCCGCCCCCGCCCGCCAGCCTTGATATCCCGCCCGACCATCCGGTCAGCCGCAGGATGCTGGCCCTGTCGGAGCCGCGCCTGTTCCTGCTGCGCCGGCCCTGGGATGACAAGGCAACCCCGCCGCGCCACCGGCAGGAAATCACGGTGGACGAGGTCCGCCGGATGAAGAACTTCTTCAGCCTTTCTGCCGCCGACGGCGGGCGGCGCGCGGCAATCATCGATGCGGCGGACGATCTGAACACGAATGCCGCCAATGCCTTGCTGAAACTTCTGGAAGAACCGCCCCGGGGCGTTACGCTGCTGCTGGTCAGCCATCAGCCCTGGCACCTGTTGCCAACCATCCGTTCGCGCTGCCGCGAGCTGCGGCTTGGCCCGCTGTCCGCCCCCGACCTGGCGCAGGCCCTGGCCGCCGCAGGCGTAGAGGTGGACGGGGCCGGGGCCATGGCCGAACTCAGCGGCGGCTCGACCGGCGAGGCGATCCGCATTGCCAGCCTGGACGGGATAAAGCTTTATGCGCAGCTTCTTGCCCTTTTCGCCACCCTGCCCCGGCTCGACCGGCCCCGCGCGCTGGCCCTGGCCGAAGCCGGTGCAGGACGCGGAGCCGAGGCCAGCTTTGACCTGATCCTGCGGCTGGTGGACCTGTTTCTGGCGCGCCTTGCACGGGCCGGCGTCACCGGGACCCCCCCGCCCGAGGCCGCTTCCGGCGAGGCGGCGCTGATTGCCCGCCTTGCCCCGGATGCCGCGGCGGCCCTTGTCTGGGCCGATCTGGCACAGGGCCTGTCGGCGCGGGCGCGCCGGGGCCGGGCGGTCAACCTTGACCCTGCCTCACTTCTCATGGATATGGTGCTGAAGATCGACGAGACGGCGGGCACGCTTGCCCCGAGGTGAGCCATCCATGCCTGTCCCCCCGTGCCTTGTCGACAGCCACTGCCACCTTGATTTCCCCGATTTCGACGGCGAACTGCCCGCTGTCCTGGCGCGCGCCCGTGCGGCCGGCGTGACGCGGATGGTCACCATCTGCACCCGGCTGCGCCTTGAACCGCGTGTGCGCGCCTTGGCCGAGGCGCATGAGGGCGTCTTTTACGCCGTCGGCACCCATCCGATGAGCGTTGCGGAAGAACCCCTGGCAAGGGTCGAGGATCTGGTCGCCCTGGCGCGGCACCCCAAATGCGTCGGCATCGGCGAATCGGGGCTGGACTATCATTACACCGCCGATACCAAAGCCGTGCAGCAGCACAGCCTGCGCGTCCATGCCGCTGCCGCCCGGATCACCGGGTTGCCACTGATCATCCATGCCCGCGCGGCGGATGAAGACGTGGCGGCGATCCTTGCAGACGAGTTCAGGACCGGTGCCTATGCCTGCGTGATGCATTGTTTTTCGTCCGGCGCAGGGCTGGCGCGTGCGGCCCTTGACCTTGGCTTTTACCTGTCGATGTCCGGCATCGCAGCCTTCCCAAAGTCAGAGGGTCTGCGCGCCATCTTCCGCTCGGCCCCGCTGGACCGCATCCTGCTGGAAACCGACAGCCCATATCTTGCCCCGCCGCCGCACCGGGGGCGGCGCAATGAACCGGCCTATACCGCCCTTACCGCTGCCGCCGGTGCCGCGCTTTATGACCTGACGCCGGAAGACTTCGCGGCCCGGACATCCGCCAATTTCGACCGGCTGTTCACCAAGGCGGCGCGCGCCGCCGCCGCCGCGTGACGGCGCGGGTCTGATGGGCCTGCGCGCCACTATCCTGGGCTGCGGATCATCGGGCGGCGTGCCGCGCCTTGGCGGACTCTGGGGTGACTGCGACCCGGCAGAGCCGCGCAACCGCCGCCGCCGCTGCTCGCTGCTGCTGGAACAGACCGGCCCAGGCGGCACGACCCGCGTGCTGATCGATACATCGCCCGACATGCGCGACCAGCTGCTGGACGCGGGCGTGGGCGAGCTGGATGCGGTGGTCTATACCCATTCCCACGCCGATCATGTGCATGGCATCGATGATCTGCGCCAGATCGTTTACAACATGCGCCGCCGCCTGCCGATCTGGGCCGACCATCCCACGCAGGAGGCGCTTTATGCGCGCTTCGGCTATGCCTTCATCCAGCCCGAAGGATCGCCCTATCCGTCGATCCTGGACATGCACACCATCACCGGGCCCTTCGGGATTTCCGGCCCCGGCGGCGTGATCCGGCTTGCGCCCTTCAAGGTCGATCACGGCTCGACCACGGCACTGGGATTCCGCGTGGGCAACATGGCCTATCTTCCCGATGTGGTGGCCATTCCCGACGAGTCCTGGCCGGAGCTGGAGGGTCTGGAATGCTGGATCCTTGATGCCCTGCGCCGCACCCCGCATCCGACCCATGCCCATCTGGCGCTGTCGCTGGAATGGATCGCCCGCGCCGCCCCCCGCCATGCGGTGCTGACCAACATGCACATCGACCTTGATTACCGCACGCTGGAGGCAGAGCTTCCGCCCCATGTCCGCCCCGCGCATGACGGAATGATCATCGATCTTGCCGTCGAATGAACGCGCTTCTTGACGTTATCCTTCCGGTCTTTGCGGTGATTGGTTTTGGATATGCCGCCGCGCGGGCGGGCCTGCTGGACAAAGGTGCCGTTGACGGGCTGATGCGCTTTGCGCAGACCATCGCCGTGCCCTGCCTGCTGTTCCGGTCGATCGCCACCCTTGATCTGGCTTCGGTCTATGACGCGCGCCTGTTCCTTGCCTTTTATCTGGGGGCCTTTGCCGCCTTCGCCCTTGGCTTTGCCGGGGCGCGCCTGCTGTTTGCCCGCCCCGTCACGGATTCGGTGGCCATCGGCTTTGTCTGCCTGTTTTCAAATTCCCTGCTGCTGGGCCTGCCGATCACCGAACGCGCCTATGGCCCGGATGCGCTGGAGGGAAACTTTGCCATCCTGTCGATCCATGCACCGCTGTTCTATGCCTTCGGCATCACGCTGATGGAACTGGTGCGCAGCCATGGCACCGGCCTGCATCCGGCGGCACTGGCCCGGCAGGTGCTGCGGGCGATCTTTTCCAACGGGCTTGTCATCGGCATCCTGCTGGGATTTGCCGTCAACCTCGGGCATCTGCCCCTGCCCGGTTTCCTGTTCAGTGCGGTCAACATCATGGCCGCAGCGGCGATTCCGACCGCCCTTTTCGGGCTGGGCGGGGTGATGGTGCGTTATCGCCCCGAAGGTGACATGAAGACCATCGCCATGGTCTGTGCAATATCGCTGATCGTCCATCCGGCGGTGACGTGGGGCCTCGGCCGCTTTGTGCTGCGCCTCGACAGCGATCAGCTGCGATCCGCCGTGATGACGGCCTCCATGGCACCCGGGGTCAACGCCTATCTTTTTGCCAACCTTTACGGCGTGGCAACGCGGGTGGCGGCATCGGCCGTGCTGCTGGCCACCGCTGCGTCGATCCTTACCGTCTGGGGCTGGCTCCACATCCTGCCGTAACGGGCGATTTTTCTGCGAAAAATCCACCGCCCGGACCCTGATGCATTTTCGCAGAAAATTCGCTCCCGCGCGTGACGCGGCAAAACCTGACCCGCGCGTCCCATCCTCAGTGCGGCGAAACCCCGCGCAGCCGTTCCGACCTGCGCCGCAGCAGTTCCACCGTGGCCAGCAGCAGGACCGAGATGATCACAAGAATCGTCGCCACCGCCAGGATGGCCGGGCTGATCGCCTCGCGGATGCCGTTCCACATCTGGCGCGGAATCGTCTGCTGTTCGGGCCCGGCAATGAACAGCACCGCCACCACCTCGTCGAACGAGGTGACAAAGGCGAACAACGCGCCAGAGACGACGCCCGGAAGGATCAGCGGCAGGATCACCTTGAAAAACGTCACGCGCGGATTTGCCCCCAGCGAGGCTGCGGCGCGGGTCAGCGACTGGTCAAAGCCCGAAAGGGTGGCCGTGACGGTGATGATCACAAAGGGAATGCCCAGCGTGGCATGGGCCAGTACCACCCCCAGATAGGTGCTGGTCAGGCGCCCGCACTGCGCCTCGATCCCGATGATGGCCAGGGGTGCGCAGGGATTGGAGTAAAAGAAGAACATCCCCGTTGCGATGATGATGATCGGCACGATCATCGGCGAAATCAGAATCGCCATGATCAGGCGGCGATAGGGCATTTCGGACCGCGACAGGCCAAGGGCCGCCAGCGTGCCCAGAACGGTTGCCAGAATGGTGGACCAGAAGCCGATGATGATGGAATTCTTCGCGGCCCTGATCCAGGTCGAGGTTTCCCAGGCCTGTTGCCACCAGGCGCCGTCACGCACCCCGTCGGGGGCGGGCATCCCCAGGGTCAGCAGCGCATCATACCAGCGCAGCGAATAGCCTTCGGGATCAAGGGCCAGCATCTTCGGCGTGAAGGTGAAATAGGGTTCGGCGTTGAAGGACAGCGGTATGACAACCAGGATCGGCGCGATCAGGAAGATGAAGATCAGCACGCAGATCACGCGGAAGGCATGGTACCACAGCCGTTCCAGCGGGGTGGCATAGGTGGGTATGGCCATGGCGCTTTCCCTTAACCCAGCTTCAGATTGTCGATGCCGATCAGCCGGTCATACAGCCAGTACAGCACCAGCACCCCGACCAGCAGCATGGCCGACAGGGCGGCGGCCAGTGACCAGTTCGACTTGTCCATGTGAAAGTCGATCAGGTTTGAAATCAGCTGGCCATCGGCCCCGCCGACCAGGGCCGGCGTGATGTAATAGCCCACGGCCAGAATGAACACGAGCAGCGCACCCGCCCCGATACCGGGCAGGGTCTGCGGCAGATAGATGCGCCGGAACGTGGTCCAGCTTGTCGCCCCCAGCGACCGTGCGGCCCGCGCATAGCTGGGCGGGATCACCCGCATCACCGAATACAGCGGCAAGATCATGAAGGGCAGCAGGATATGCGTCATCACGATGATGGTGCCGGTCTGGTTGTTGATCATCCGCAGACGCCCCTCTTGCGAAATCGCGCCGATCCAAACGAGCAGGTCGTTGATGACGCCTTCACCCTGCAAAAGCGCCATCCAGCTGGTCGTGCGCACCAGAAGCGATGTCCAGAACGGCAGAAGGACGAGGATCATGAGCAGGTTAGCCTTAGCCATCGGCAGGGTCGCCAGCAGATGCGCGACCGGAAAGCCGATCACGAGGCAGATCAGCGTGATGAGGCCCGAGAGAAGGAAGGTCTTGATGAAGAGGTAGACATAGATCTGCCGGTTCTCGGTCACCCGGACGATACTGCCGTCGCCCGCCCTCTCGAAATCGGCCGCAACAATGTAGAAGTCGAAAGTGTAGGGCGAAGCCGAAGTCCGCATCGCCTCCCACAGCACCGGGTCGCCCCATTTCGGGTCCAGGGCAAGGAAAGCCTCTCTGTAGGGCGGCTGCAGGTCCTTGGCTTCCCGCGCCGCCTTGGTGAACAGCGACCGGCTTTCCGGCAGGACATAGTTGATCCGCGTCCCGGCCTCGCCAGCGGTGCGGTTGGCCTGCATCGTCCGCAGATCTTCGACCAGCGCAGCAAAGGCGGCCTCGTCCGGCTCGGTGCCTTGCGGGTTGGCGGCAAACCAGGCCGAGACGCTGGGGGCGTTCGAGGAAAAGCCGTCGTGGTAGATCGAGCGGTGCAGCATCTGCCCGATGGGCAGGATAAAACTCAGGATCACGAACAGAAGCAGCGGTACCACCAGAAGAAAGGCCCTGCGGCGCGATCGCGCCTGCGCGGCAACCAGCGCCTCGGCAAGCGGGCGGCCGTCGGCGGTGGTCAGGGGGGCGGCAGCAATCGGGGCGGTGTCGGCCATCGTTCTGTCCGTTCGGGAAGCGGCACGGGGGGCCTTCACCCCCCGCGCCAGGTGTCGTCAGCCGGCAGCCAGCCAGGCGTTGAAGCGCTCGTTGAGCTCGGCGTCCCGGTCGACCCAGAACTCCCAGTTCGATTCGAGTGCGTTCTTCATGTTCTCAGGCGCGGTCGGCAGGTGCGGTGCCATCTCGGTCTTGCCGTCGTTGAAGATCAGAGGCTCAGCCAGGGCCGACTTGCGGGCCGGGCCGTAGCTGATCCACTGGGCCTGCTGGCGCAGACCGTCCGTCGAGGTGGCAAATGAGATGAACTGCTTGGCCTCTTCCATGTTCGGGGCCCCCTTGGGGATCGCGTACATCTCGTTTTCGTAGATCTGGCCATCCCAGACGATCTGGAAAGGCTTCGCCTCGGCGATGGCGGCATTGAAGATCCTGCCGTTGTAGGCCATGGACATCGCCACCTCGCCATCGGCCAGAAGCTGCGGCGGCTGGGCGCCGGCTTCCCACCAGACGATATCGGCCTTGATCGAGTCGAGTTTTGCAAAGGCGCGGTCCACGCCTTCGGGGGTCGAGAGGGTCGCGTAGACATCCGCCGGAGCAACGCCGTCGGCCATGAGCGCGAACTCCAGAACCGCCTTGGCACCCTTCTTCACGCCGCGCTTGCCGGGGAACTTGGTCGTGTCGAAGAAATCAGCCGCAGTCGTCGGCCCGCCATCGGGGAACTTCGTGGTGTCGTAAGCGAAGACGGTGGCCCAAATGTCGGTCGACACGGCGCATTCGGTCACCGCGCCGGGCAGGAAGTCCTCGGCAGCGGGGGTGCCGTCTTTGCCGGCGGGGAGGATGGACGCGTCGAACGGTTCGAGCACGCCTTCGTCGCAAAGCCGGACTGCGTCGGCATATTCAAGGCTGGCCACGTCGATGGTTACGTTGTTCGCCTCGACCATCGCCTTGATCGGGGTGGCGGGGTTGTCACTGTCGACCATGGTGGTGGCGATGCCGGTCGCGGCGGTGAAAGGCTTGAGGTGCCCTTCGGTCTGGGCCGCGCCATAGGCACCACCCCAGGACATCACCGTCACGTCGGCGAGAGCCGGGAAGGCCAGGCCGACAAGGGCGGTCGTGAGGATGAGGGTCTTCTTCATGTTCAAGGTCTCCCTGTTTGGTTTTCGTTCGACGGCCGGTCCTCCCGGCCCGTTCATCAAGGATCCAGCGCGCGGGCATCCTGGGGATGCCAGCCCACCTTGATCTTCTGTCCCGGGGCAAGCTTGGTCTGCCCCAGCGTATTGCGCATCTTCATCACGAAGTCATCGGAGCCTGCGACCTTGAGGACGGTACGCAGGATGTCGCCCATGTAGATGACCTCGACCACCTCGGCGTCGAGTGTATGGGCGCCGGGCGGCATCATCTCGGGCTTGAACTCCACCCGTTCGGGCCGGATCGAGACCAGCGTCTTATGTCCGGGCGCGCGCGCGTTCACCGGCGTTGCGTCGATCAACTCACCCGTGGCCAGCCGCACCAGCGCCCGATCGCCGGAAAGCGTTTCGATCACCCCCGGCAACTTGTTGTTCTCGCCGATGAAACCGGCGACAAAACTGTTCTCGGGGCGTTCGTACAGTTCAGACGGCGGGGCAAGCTGCTGGATGCGGCCGTCGCTGAACACCGCGATGCGGTCACTCATCGTCAGCGCCTCGCCCTGGTCATGGGTGACATAGACTACGGTGATTCCCAGCGATTCGTGCAGATGCTTGATCTCGAACTGCATGTGTTCGCGCAGCTGCTTGTCCAGCGCGCCAAGCGGCTCGTCCATCAGCACCAGTGCGGGGTCGAACACAAGCGCGCGCGCCAGGGCAATACGCTGCTGCTGGCCCCCCGAAAGCTGCGACGGGCGGCGGCTGCTGAAGGCCCCCATCTGCACCATGTCCAGCGCGCGGGCGATCTTCACCTCGCGCTCGGCCCTGGCCATGCCGCGCACTTCCAGCGGGAAGGACAGGTTCTCGCCGACGGTCATGTGTGGAAACAAGGCATAATTCTGGAAAACCATGCCGATGCCGCGCTTGTGCGGCGGCACCTGGTTGATGGGGCGCCCCGCCAGCCGGATCTCGCCGCTGGTCGCCGTTTCAAACCCGGCAAGCATCATCAGGCAGGTGGTCTTGCCGGACCCCGAAGGCCCCAGCATCGTCAGGAATTCGCCCTTTGCGATGGTCAGGTTCAACTCTTTTACGACCAGAGTTTCGCCGTCATAGCTTTTCTGGACGCGGTCGAATTCCACGAAGGTATCGGTGCCGGCGGTAACAGCCAAGGACGTCTCCCGGTCGGATATGGCAGGATGCCCTGCACCTTTTGTTAAGCCGACTAAACCGAAACCTGTGCAGTTTGCAACGGACTTGTCACGCCTTGCGGCATCCGGCGGGCCTGGTCTGATCAAGCGGCGCTTTCTTGGGCGTGCGTCTGATCTGGAAACGGCGGGCCGGGCAGAGATAAGGTTTCGGCAACCTGTGCCCGACACCGCAGCAGCGGCCCGTCCGGGCCGACCCGCCCGCCATCAAGGCAGCGATATGGTGCGGATGAAAGGACTCGAACCTTCACGGGAGTTACCCCACAGCGACCTCAACGCTGCGCGTCTACCAATTCCGCCACATCCGCATGTGTCCGGCTGATGCCCGGCCTTCTAGCGAAGCCCCCCGGTGAAGGGAAGGGGGTTTCTGCGGCCATCGCGCCAAAGCAGCCAGACCGCAGCGGCGGCCACGGCCAGCATTGCCGCAAGACCCAGCCATGGTGTGCCGGGAAAGACAGCCTCGCTCATCCGTCGCCCCGGAAGAAAGGAACGGGGCGGCACAGCCTTGTGGCGGACCGCGCGCCTGAAGGACCCGCGCAGTCGGGCGGATGTCACCCGTGATCCTGCCTTCCTGATCCGGACCGCCGTGCTGCTGGCGGCGCAGGGCTGGCGCGACCCTGACGATGCCGGTGCGCTTTGTCACGATCCGGCATTTCGGCTGTCTGTCAGTTCGGCGGCGGGGCGGAGGCCGCTTGCGGGGCCAGGGCTGGCATCGCAGCCGAAGCTCTTGCGCTTCACCGCGCTGATGGCAGCCCCCCGCGAACCTCCAGCCCCTGCGCAAGGCGGTGCCGGAGCTGGCGGGCTGCGGGATTCGGGCAGCGCGGCGGGGCAAGCGGGTGCCATGGACAGTGTGCTGTCTGATCTTGACACATGCAATATAGTGACTGATAACTCACCAAATGAGTACCGGATCAAGAAAGACCCTTGAAGAACGAAAGGACGAGCTGGTGGCCGCAGCGATCCGTGAGTTTGCCGCCCATGGTCTGGACGCGGCTTCCACCGGTGCGATTGCGAAAGCTGTCGGCATCTCGCAGCCCTATCTGTTCAAGATATGGGAAACCAAATCGCATCTTTTCCTGGCCGCCCTTGATCGGGTCTTCAATACGGTCATCGGGACATTCCAGGCCGAGGCGGTGGGAAAACCTGTTTCCGTCGAAACCCTTACAGAAGTCGGAAATGCCTACGACAGCCTGTCGCGCGTCGAAATGCAGATGTTGCTTCAGGGGTTTGCGGCCTGCGACCATCCCGAGATCCGCGATCTTGTGGAACGCAGATGGATGGAACTGATCGGTGCCCTGAAGAAAATCGCGGGCACCGGTGGGGACCCCATCCAGCATTTTCTTGGCGTCGGGCTGCTGATGACAGTCGTCCGCACGGCCGGGATGCCGGACAGCGCCCTGATCTGCGACGTCCCATAACCACCCGGACCACAACGAAGAAACCACTTTCCAGCCAAACAGAAAGGACGCACTCCGTGTCACCCGCCTCGTCCCGGATCGTCGCCTATGCAGTCGTTACTGTGGGCTTTCTGACCCTTGCCTACGGACTTACGATGCTGTCCGCCGTGCTCAATTTTCTTGGCCTTGACGGCGCTTCGCTGAGCACCGTTGCCGAATTCGTGGCCAGGAATTCCACGGCGCTCAACCTGTCCCTCGTCTCGACGATGGTCGGCTATGTTCTTGCCGTACCGATGATGCTGATCATCACCGAAGCCACGTTTGGCGGCCAGACAGATCAACCGCACCGCAAGAGCTTTGCCTTGGGTCTGGTCTGGGCGTCTTTGCCGCTTCGCCCGCTGTGGTGGCTTGCCATCATCACACTGCTGCCCATGCTTATGGCCGCATCCGGCCCCGAAGCCGACCCGGCGACAGCTGTCGCCACCTTCACCGGATACCAGATGCTGTATGCCTTTTTGAACGCGGCCACAGAGGATATTGCGGTGAACATCCTTGGCGGGGGCTGGTTCGTGATCGTCGGACTGACCATCGTTGCGACGCGGTCCATGCCCGCCCTTCTGGGGTGGATCGGCTGCGTGATCGGTGCCATGTACCTTATCTCCTCGGGCGAAATCTTCGGCTTTGCCTTCGGGGCAGTCGGAGGCTTTATTCCCGTTCTGGCAGGCGTGGCCGGGCCATTCTGGCTGGGTGCTGCGGGACTTCTGGCGGTTCGCAGGGTCTTCTGACAGGCTGCTGAAGACCGCGCCTCCCGATGCGGTTCAAGGAACATGATCCCCCCTTCCTGCAGGGCTTGCAGGGGGGATCATGCAGGGAACGCACAAGGCGGCAGTTTCGCCTTTCAGCTGTGTGGACCTTGAGAAGGGCATCCCGGCGCGCCGCGATGCTGATTCCGAACGGCTTCATCCGGCCACGGGTTGCCCCTTGATCACGCCGGAGCGGCTGATGAGGGCCAGGCTTGTCCAGATTCTGTTCCCGGTCCGCTCGGAACGCCGGTTGAAGGAGCAGATGCGGCATAACCTGCTGTTCCGCGGTTCGCGGGCCTTGGCAGTGATAACCCGGTCCGGGGTAACGTGTGCCCGGAAATCTGTTCGGTGAACGGATTTCAGTCCTGAACGCGCGCAGCGCCGGGCCGAAGGCCGACGGTGTTCACCGGGACCCGTGACCGGTTCCTGACCACCGGGATGACGCGCAGGTTTCTGGCGGCGATCCTGGCACCGAAGGACGTGGAACCGCTGTTGTCGGACGGGCATTTCGCGGTTGACGGCACCTTGGTCAAGGGTGCGTGATCGGGAAAGAAGCAGGCTGGCGGCGACATTGGCCCGCCAGGGAACGTCGGTGACTTGGCATCACAGAAACAACGGCACAGCCGCGCGGCATTGACCCGAACCCGGCCAGAATGCGTGTCTAGTGGATCGAATCCAACAATTGGAACCCCCGATTTCTGGCGGCGATGATTTTGTCTGGGTCTGCACGCCAGGTGAAAGGCCTGGCTTCGCTGGTGTTGTGCTGTTCGATGAAACGGGTGATC